>Ga0208375_1002424_pt1 | contig 17648 bp, 11 predicted proteins | sample RifOxyD1_FD_184038 | JGI IMG/M metagenome (GOLD analysis project Ga0208375, IMG submission 184038) | Soil microbial communities from Rifle, Colorado - Rifle Oxygen_injection D1 (SPAdes) | ecosystem: Environmental > Terrestrial > Deep subsurface > Rock core/Sediment | place: Rifle, Colorado... | reverse complement strand
GTATTTTATTTTGTTTAATATTATGCCTGGGTAGCTCAGCCTGGATAGAGCGACTGCCTTCTAGATTAAAAATGAAGAGAGCAGTAGGTCATGGGTTCAAATCCCATCTCGGGCATTGCGGAGGTGGCACAGCGGCTACTGCGGAAGCCTGCAGAGCTTCTTTTCGTGGGTTCGAGTCCCACCCTCCGCTTTTTATGCAACTGAAAATTGCATTTTTAAATTAGGACGAGAACCTGGGTTCGACGAGCAATTATGAAAGTGACAAATTTTAATTCAAAAACAATTTATCAATAACAGCTTTCGTGATTGGGAGCAGTCCCACCCTCCGCTTTCAATTTCCAAACGATAACAAAAAGAATTGAAAACATCTAAAAGTCAAAAATAAATTTAAAAAACCCAATAACTCTCTAAACCTCAATAACATCCAAATCCTTAACTAAATAACTTTCTTTGAAAATTTTTTTTGCTTCATTTAAAATTTGGTTTAAATTTTTTTCATATCTTGAACTAATATGCGTTAAAATTAATTTTTTGACTTTTGCTTTTTTTGCAATGTTAGCTGTTTGATTAACAGCCATATGCATACGCTCTCTTGCTTCTTTTTCTAACTCAGAACCAAAACTGGACTCACAAATAAATAGCTCAGAATTTTTAACAAAGGGTTCAATTTTAGGATTCATCGCAGTATCTAAAACCACAGAAATTTTTTTTCCTTTTTCAAAATAAACAAAATCTTTTGATTTGTATTTTTTTCCATTATAAATTACATCTTTTCCTTCTTTCAAATTTTTAATTAAAGGACCTAAAGGCAATTTTGATTTCTCAAGTTTTTTCTTGTCAATTCTCATTTTATCTTTAATTACAAAGTTATATGCATTTGCAGGAGTTCCATGCTCCATCTGTTCTGCTTCTAAATAAAAATCAGAAGTTTCGTAAAATTTTCCCTTATTAGAAATTTCTTCAACTTTAATTTCATATTTTCCGACGAACTTAAATATTTTTATAATTTCCTCAACATATTTTTTAGTTCCTCTTGGTCCATAAATATAAAGAGTTTTATTATATCCGCTCAAAGCCAGAGTTTGCAATAATCCCGGAATTCCTAAAACATGGTCGCCATGCCAGTGAGTAATTAAAATTCGGTTAATTTTGCATGGATTTAATCCCGCTTTTCTAAACTGCCTTTGAGTTCCTTCTCCGCAGTCAATCAAAATATTTTCTGAATCATAATTCAAAAAAATTGCGCTATGATTTCTTCTAGCGCTGGGAATTGCATCACCTGTTCCTAAAAAAGTTATTTTAATTTTATTTGACATATTTTAATAATGTAAGTTCAATTAATAAAATTAACTAAAAACAACAAAAAAGGATTAAACAAAGTTCTCACTAACTTCAAATCCAAATTGCGAAAATTAAAGGAACGCTATTACTAACTTAAAAGCAATTAAAGAGGATTTACAAAGATGATTGTATCCCCTCTAAGAAAGGTCAATCCTAAACTTCTTTTAGTTTCTCCGTTTTCCATCTCTTTCACGTTATCCAAAACCAAATTCACATGGATATCAAAAGCTAACAAAGTTCCTATAAGCTGTTTTCCGCCCTTCAAACTAACTGAAACTTCCTTGTTCTTGGAATTGTTCAGCAAATCCAGAGGCCGAATTATTGCATTAGCCATGTTCTTACTGAAGATAAATTGTTTTTAAAGTTTTAGTTTCAAAAAAGATTAAACAATAAATTAAAAACATTTATAAATCTCCTGCTAATTTTCTTATTATGAAACTAGGAAGAAAAATAACCGGCGGAAAATATATTCAAAGAAGAAAAAAGAGAAAATATGAAAGACCGGGACAAAAAAAAGCAGTTAAATTAGGCAAACAGGAAAAAAGAAAAGTAATCAAAACTCTTGGCGGAAATAAAAAAGTCCTTCTATTTAGCGGAAAAATAATAAATGTGAATCAAAAAGGCAAAACAAAAAAAACTGAAATAAAAAATGTTCTTGAAACCCCTTCAAATAAATTTCTTGCAAGACAGAACATTTTAACAAAAGGAACAATTGTTGAAACAGATTTGGGAAAAGTAAGAATAACAAACAGACCAAGTCAGGAAGGAATTATTAACGGGATTTTGGTTGAATAATTCTAAAAAAATCCTACCAAAAGCTTTTTAAACCCACCGAGATTTCTTTATAAATCTTACGATAAATTTATAAACAAATTCTAAAATGAGCACATCAATAAAAAAATGTCCCGAATGTGGGAGTATTCATTTGACTTATGATTCTCATTTAGGAGAAATAATTTGTAATGATTGTGGTCTTGTCGTCGAAGAAAAGATGGTTGATACTGGTATTGACCTCTCTGGAAAATTTGATAAATCAGAAAAAAAAGGGCGTGGAGGAGCTCCAATGTCAATACAAAAATTTGACAAAGGTCTGACAACAAATGTCGGAGAAATTTCAGATATTTACAAATTAGAACCAAAACAAACACGAAAATTCTTAAGATTAAAAAAATGGCAGGAAAGAGTTTCAACTTCTATTGAAAGAAATTTAAGACTTGCTATGGCAGAACTGAGAGTTACTGCTTCTTATTTAAATCTCCCAAATGTCGTCAAAGATGAAGCTGCAAGAATTTACAATTATGTTTTGCAAAGAGGCCTTGTCCGCGGAAGAAGTATGGAATCAGTAATTGCCGCATGTTTATACGCTGCTTGCCGTTCATACAACATCCCAAGAACTCTCGACGAAATGGCGACAGCGTCGGATGTGGAAAGAAAAGAAATCGGAAGAACTTACAGATTCATCATAAGAAAATTAGGAATAAGAGTAAAACAATCTTCTCCGAAAGATTATGTATCAAGATTCTCGTCGGTATTAAAACTATTGCCAAAAACACAAAACGAAGCGCTAAGATTGTTAAAAGAAGCCGATAAAGTTGAATTAACTTCAGGCAGAGGACCAGCAGGAATTTCTGCAGCCGCATTATACGTCGCTGCTCTAATGAACGACGAGAAAAAAACACAAAGAGAAGTTGCAGACATTGCAGGAATAACTGAAGTAACAATCAGAAATCGTTATAAAGAGTTAATTGAAAAACTTGGATTGGAAGATAAAATTAAGGCAAAAGAAGCGGAATCTAAAAAAAAGAAAGAAGGAAAATAAATATTATTTTTTATTTAAATCTGGGAATAATTATATTAAATCACTTTCTTTAACATGATAACATCCTGGATGACAAACAGCGACGCCCCCTGCTTTATTCGCCAATTTTATACACTCTTCTAATTTATTCCCTAAATTATAAAAATGAGCAAATGTTGCAATAACACTATCTCCGGCGCCAGTTACATCTTTTAATTCTCCAATTGGTTGAGATGAATAACTAAAAAAATCCCCATTTGATCCGCAATATGCAATACCTTCACTCGCTCTTGTTAATAAAACATTAGAATTTAAAATTTTAGTTAATGTTTTCGCTGCTTTTAAATCGTCATTTTCATTTGTCATATCTTTTGCTTCAACAGAATTTGGCTTTAATAAAAAAACGCCTTTATAAAATTCAAGATTTTCTTTTTTTGGATCAACTAAAATTGGAATTTCCAGACTTTTTAATCTTGACATCAGTTTTGAATTTATAATTCCTTTATTATAATCAGAAATAACAATAAGATTTGAATTTTTTGTTTCTTCTACAATCTCTTCAACATGATTATCCGAAATTTCTGTTTTGTCTTCAATGTCAAATCTAAAATGATACCTTCCATCTAAAATATCTAAAGCGCGAGTTTTAACAATAGTTGCTCTTTTCCCATCATAAATAAATTTATAGGGAATTTTTAATTCGTTTAAAGAATTTTTTAAAATTTTAGAATCTGCATCTTTCCCCACTAAACTCACAAGTTTAAAATCTGCTTTCAAAGACGCTAAATTAGCTGCGACATTTCCTGCTCCTCCCGGTTTATGAATTATATTTTTTTTGCTGGAAATATAAGCCGGTGCTGAACTCTCGGGATTATTTCTGTTTTTGCAATAATAATATCTATCTAACATAATGTCGCCAATAACAACTATTTTTGCCATTTATTTGATTAAAAAACAGCATTTAAAACTTTTTTTATAAAAAAACATAATCTTTTATATATACATTTTCTAAGAAAACCATGCGGAGATGCCGGAGAACTCACGCCCACGTTTGTGATACAGAATTTTGTCCTTCGGGATAAAATCAAACGTAAACGTTCGGGTCAAACTAGTTTTCCCACCCCGCAAAGTAAAAACAATATGCGGAGATGCCGGAGTGGTCAAACGGGTCAGGTTTAGGACCTGATAGCTTAGTGCTTACCTAGGTTCGAATCCTAGTCTCCGCATATTTTCATTTAATAAATATGATTCGAACCGTAGGTCTCGAATTCCGAGCGATTTCGTGGTAGGCAGTAACTAAAGAATAAAAATAAGCCGTGCGAGGTCGCGAGTTAGTCTCCGCATATGCAATCTTTAGATTACATTTTATTTCTTGATGAGAACCTTGGTTCGAAGAATAAACATCAATCAAATTTTATGTTTTAAATTAGCCCAATTAATAAATCAAGAACATATTTCATATCTTCCTCGGTATCAAATATTCCCTCTCCCCTAATTTCATCATATTCATCTTTAGGCAAAAGTTTTCTCTTGTATAATTGGTCAATAAAATATTTATTCTCAGAATATTTTCTTCCATTTTCTTCAGAATAATCGCCAATAGTATTAATTAGAATAAGACGCGTATTTTCAGCAGTCCAATCAAAATTATTAACATTAAACTCATTAACTAAATTTGCAGTAAGAGTAGAAACATCCAAACTTCCTAAAAAATCTCTAGATTCAACACAATTAGATTCTTCTTCTGAAATTACCGGATTAAAATTGCACTCTCTTTTTAATTTATCTCCAATAGCAGAACAAATATTTTCAGTGCAGCTTTCTCCAAATATAAAAAGATACCCCATAGTCCCGCAATCTCCGCACGATTTAGCATTTTCAATTAAATTTAATTCGCTATTGGAAAATTCTGATTCTTTTCCCTTAAAATAAGCTTTCCAATTTTGCTTTAATAAAATAACTTCTTCTGCATATTTCCAGCCCCTTGCGTATTTTCCGTCAGAAGTTACTCCACTAGGAAATTGTTTTTTAGAATCTTCATAACTTAGGCCAGAATTATAGATGCTTAAAATACATAACATTTTGTTATCCCCGCTTTTACTGCTGCATTCTTTTCCATAAGCAGGAACACTCTCAACCTCCCCTGCAAAAGCTCTTTTAAATAAATTTGAAGAAAGCGCAATTTGTTTTTCTGCGCCTTTGCTGCTCTCTCTAAACTTATTATCATATCCCATTATCCAATCACTGCAAGATTTAGTTCCATCTACACAATTATTTTTTGCCCCTATTCCTGTTTCCCATTGAGAAACTGCAACAAGCAAAGCTCTAAATTCTATTTCTTCAAGTTCAGAAGGTTTATTTTTTTTAGAATATTCTCTGAATAAATTTTTATATTTATTATAAGAATCAATTAAATTTAATGGAATCTCTCCAGAAGATGAAATTTCAGAAATTTTTTCAAATCCAAAGATTATCTCAGCTCCTTGATAAAAATTTTTATTTTCTAAAACCTTTATTATAGCTTGAGCATTTTGAGGAACTACCCGAGAATCAATTAAACTAATAGCATAAAATTCTTCTGGTTCAATATCTGGAGCGCCATAAAACCATTGCCATTTATTATTCTTATAAAAAAGATAAACACTTCCTGAATCGCTTAGCTTAATTTCAAAGATTTTTTTATCTGACATTTCAACATTTTTATTTCCTTTTATTAATTTCCCATCTTTTATTTCAGAAGTTTTATCTACTAATTGTTTTAATCCGGATTCATAATCTTCAGTTTTTTCAACAAATGAAACAATAAATTTTTTTTCCTCGTCGCTTAATCCTCTAAATTCATCTATTCTACTAACCGCATCATCATCCACAACCCATTTTGTTAGCTCAATTGTAGGCACAATTACATCTTGTAATTCCTCTCCCGTTATAGGTACTTCAAAAGGGATTCCAAAATACCAAGAATCGTCAGCAAAGCTAAATGAAATATCAAATGTTTTTTCGTCAGAAGGATCAGTAATTGTAAAACTTGAAGAACCGGGCATCACGAGTGCATTTGTCCCTCCAGAAACTATTTCTTTTGGTTTTTCTTTATCTTCTTCACTTTTATCTTCATCGCCTACAAATTTAATCTGTTGGTCTTTCCAATTTTTATAAGCTGATTTTGCAAGATCTGCATATGTCTGACCCCTTAAGAAAAAGACTTTAGCTTTTTGTTTATTAAAAAAAGTTTTCTCTAAAAGTCCGGTTGATTTTAAAATTTTTTCTCTTAATTTTCCTTCGTTTCCTTCAATTTTTTTAATTTCTTCAAATCTTAAATTAAAATCTTTTTCATAATCTTCACTTAAATCTAAACCTTTTATCCAGATATTCTCAAGTTCTTTTATTGTTTTATTTTTAGTTCCTGCAAATTGAATTGAATCTTCTGTGCTTTGTTGATCTAACCAACATTTTACATTTTGACCAACGTCAGAACATTTTCCTACCTCAACCCATCTCGAGGGATCCGTCGCCTGTCCGGGATTGTTTGTTGCGCAAATTCTTGTAATTCCTCTTTTATAAATTTCCGGACTAATTGCACCTTCAGCAGTTGACTGAATATTTGGAGTCAAAAGATTATATATGCTGGGAGTTCCTGAAACACATTCTTTTTCTGAACTAACTCCAGTTTTTGTAATTTGTTCTTTAGCATATTGATCTTTGATATAATCCACTGCAAATGAAGTTGAAATTTCTTTAAACCCGCACTCTTCCTGACCATTTACATTTATGCACAATCTTTTATAACCGGCAGGAGCGGTGAAATCTTTTGTTTCTGTTGCAACTTCTCCTCGAGGAATAAATCCAGAAGCAACTGTTCTGATAAAAGAAGCATCCTGATAAAGACTTCCTTCTGCGTCGGGTTTTAAATAAACTTGATAATATACCGGCTGGTCTTTTCCTGCATAAATAGTATAAAATACTTTATACTGCGAAACTGGAGGAACAGTAACATCTGAATAAGGAATCTCGTCGAATCTTGCATGAAATTGAATTGGAGAATCCGGTTCTGTTACGGCATTGAAAAAAGTTTCAAGTTTTGGAACTGCCCCTGAAACAAATCCCTGACACACCGGAGCAAATAATTGTTCAGATGTTGATCTTGCTTTAAATGCATTATAAGAATTTATCCCATAACTTTGAGTAAAATAATTAATTGATTTGCTTGCGCCTTCCCAAGCATTTGCCACACTTAAATATTCTCCGCCTCCTCTTGTTTCCTGCCCAAAAACTTTTGCCATAACTTTAGAGATTCCAATTTTTCCCATTGGTGCTGCTTGTCTCCAAAAAAATTCACACATATAAACGCTCTGAATCTCGTCGCAAATTCCAATTGTCTCTCCAGTATCTAAACTTGTCTGCAGACAATCTCTATAAGATTTTTCAACTGAAGTAAATCCATCAATTCCTGCTTGTATTCCTGTAAGGCAAACAGGGGCATAAATATTTTCTTTTGCATTCGGCAGACATAAAAGTGTGCTTCCAACAATACCCGACTGAATTACATCCTTAACAGGATACTCTCCTCCAAAATCACATCTTGAACTAGGACAGATAACCGGATCGCACAAATTAAAAATCACATTGCATTCTTTTGGAGACATAAAATCCTGACACTGAATATTTGGAACTTCAACTGCCGGACTGCCGACATCAACATTAATAGAACCTCCAACCCTTGTATTAATTCTTATTTTATCTCCAATTTTTAAATTTGGATTTCGTGACCTTGCTGTAGATGCCTGCTCAATAGCGTCGACTGCGCTTTCAACTAAACTAACTGCTTCACTCTCGCTTAATCCGGGAAAACTTTTGTAAGTCTTGCTTGATTCTAGGAATATTTGCTGACAAATATCGTCGCCAATTCCAGAAAAGAATTCTTCAATTCCATCTGCTCCGACATTACATAAATAAAAATTATTTACTCTACCAGAAGTATCATAACTTTTTATATTGCCAAGCACCGGCAAATTTTGTCTTGAAGCAGCATACCATCCATTTTTTTTATCAAATGGAACAACAGCAGGTAAATTTTTGTATGCTTCAGTTTCATAATATTGCACGACGGGAGATTCATGGTTTGCAGAACGCTTAAATAGATTTTCATATGTGCTCTTGTCGTATTTTTTAAAATAAATATTTTTTAATTCTTCTGCTTCTGTTTGACTTATTCTATTTCCAAGTTTATCATAAATCATTAATCCAATATTGTCTTTTTTAATCGGCAGAATGTCTGTGCCGGCAGAATCATCTAAAGAAATTAAATATTGCTTTCCACTTGTGGTTTGAATTGGCTGAATAAGAGCATCTGCGTTTAATTCAGAAATTTTTCCATTATTTATTATTCCAGAATATGGAATTTCTTCTGCTTTTTTTGCAACAAAAGTTGAAATTTGCGAGGACTCAACACCCAAATCTTTAGCCCAATTTGCTTGTTCAACAAAACTTTTTGAATTTTTCTGCACATTTAAAATTGTTGAATAAAGATTTTCTTTTGCAGACTGCTTCATTCTTGAACTTGCTTCAGGATTATTTATAGTTCTTAAAGATAAATCAATATTTCTTAATTCATCAAGATCATATAAATTTTCGGTGAATCCTGTTTTGGTAAAGATATTCTGATTTTTTTCTAAATTAATTTTGTCATTGGGAGATTTGCCGGCATTGATTTCTTTAATAATTGTTTGGATATTTTCAGTTGCAAGCTCATCATTAATTTGCCCAGAATATTCTCCCGCAAAATTTTCAGTATCAATCACCTTTTCTTCTAAGAATTTTGCCTCTAATTTATATTTATCCTGAAGGGTTTTAATATCAGATTGCTGTTCCGCTAAAACTTTAGTCATCGACTGAACATCTTTATCAATATTCTCTGACTCTTTTATTAAACACTGCTCTTGAGTTTTATATTTTCCAGAATTAACAGCGTCGGTGCAAATTTCATACCATCCTCCGTCGCCCCTCATAACTTTTTGTCTTGCAACCCCTTTGCCCTGCGCATTTTGAGCAAGATTTTTTATATGTAAAGCAGTTCCAACACCTAAACATGAGCCTTTAAGCCCTTGAATTGTTTTTCCCATTGTTTCAGAAACTTTTTCAAAATCTTCAATTGTCTTATTTAATTTTTCAATTTTCTCTTTTGTTTTATCTGGAGCTAATTTAATATCTCTTTTATCAATGCCGATTTTAAAACTAAAACTTGACTCTGATTCAGCATAATTTATTTTTGGAAGAACAGAAACTTTTGCAACTTTTTCAAGATTAACTTTTTTTAAAGTAAATTCATAAAATCCGTCTTTAGTGCTGACAACTTCTGTAACGCCTTCTTCAAGTTTTATTGAATCTGTAAATTGAAAACTCTCGCTCCAAAACTCTTTGGGAATATTTACTCTTATCGTTGCAGAACCTTTTCCAGATATTTTTTCTAATTCTTTTAATTGAATAAAATTAGTTGAAAATGAATTAGAAAAAGTTTTTGGAGTAACCAATACATCCCAGTGTTCATTATTTTTGTTTTCGTCTTCTAAAGCATAAATTGCTCCAGTTTTAGGATTTGTCCATTGTTTTGAACCGTCTGTTCTTGTTTCAATCTTCCTAAAGTTTTTTTGTATATAACTCGTTAATTTTTCTCCTTCAGCTGCAGAACGCAAATCTATTTTATAACCAGCAGAATGACTGTATTCTCCCGAAGCATGAACGCCAGGCTCGGCAGCAGCGGTAACAACAACATCACAATTGCAATCTCCCTTCAATCCAATAATTTCCTCAGCAGTGCTTCTTTTAAGAGCATCTCCAAAAATAACTCCTTCTTTTATTTCAATATTATAATCTTCAAACATTTTTTCAGTTTCACTTGTTGACAAACTGCCTTTTGAAAAGGATTTTTTTAAATAAATAATATCATTTTTTTGCATAGGAATTTCTTTTCTATCTCCGTCGGGGAATTTGACCAAGATTTCAGCGCCATATTCGTCAAATGTCGGTTCATAAATTGATTTAAGCGAAATCTCTTTGACTTTGTTGTTGATTAAAACATCTGCTGTTGAAATATCATCGCTTGCAAATTCAAAATTATTAAAACAAATTTCATCAATGTTTGAATCCGGATATTTTTCTTTAAACTGCTCGCAAAGTTCAAACATTGTTTTTTTCTGTCCAGCATCTCTTGCAAGTTTTATTTTTTCTTCAAATGCTTTTTGTCCATAAGCAGGAACTTCCTTAAGTTCAAATTCTTTTATAGATGAAAAATCAGAATATAAAATATCAAAATCTTTTATAGCATTCTTATAATCTGAATTGTCTTTCATAGCTTCAGAGTCGCTCGGACTTGCTAATCCAAGAACTGTAACTAATTTTGTTTCATCATCGGATATTCCAAATTCTTCAGGCAGATTATTTGATTCTTTATATCCTAAAATATCAAATGACTCTCCTGAAATTGCCCATCTTGAAAAAATTTCAAAATTAAATCCAATTCCAACGGCAGCATCCCAGCTTTTCTCCCAAAAATTTCCTGTCCCGCTGTCAGGCATATCGTCTCTGTATCTTTCAATAAATCCTTTAAAAGATTTCAGTTCATCTATTGTTAATTGTTTTCTAGTTCCAATAACTTCTTTAGGAAGCGCGGTAAAAACAACTTCTAAATCTTCTTTAAAAGGCGAATCTTTTTTTGTATAAGCATAAGACAAGAAAACTGCTTTTTCTCCAGAATCAAACAACCACTCGCCGATTGAATAATTCCCTGATTTATCTCCGACTTTTAATTCAATTTTTGGTTTTACTTCTAATTTAAATGTTTTTGATTTTCCAAATCCTAAAAATCCTCCATCTAAATCTTCTTCACAAGAAATTATAACTTTTTGATTTAATCCTATTTTTTCTATATCCTGAACTGTGCATTTGTTGTCTAAAAATCTCTCTCCCCGAACAACTTCAACATCATCTGCATTTATTCTTAATCTCGCTGTTGTATCTGGATCTTTAAGATCATCTAATCTAATTTTCAAACCTCCAAGACAATAATCAAATGTTGGAAGATAAACTTGTTGAGATTCTTCTCCTTTTTTCAAACTGAATGTTGCAAGTTTTTGCTGATACGAACCCGCGCCTCTTGAGATTGTATTTCCGGAATAAACAGAAATTGTTGCTCTGTCGGATTGAACATCTTCTGCTCTTATGTATCCTTTGCCTCTCCAAAATCCATATCTTAAAAATTCACTATTCCATTCTGAATCTTTCATTGGCTTTAAATAAAATCCAGTTCTAAAAGTTCCAAAAGCATTTTCAATATCATAAACCATCCTCGCTGTAACATTTCCTTCAACAAATTCGGGCATCTCTGCTTCAGTTGGGATTTTTTTTAATTTAACAACTGCATAACCAATATTTTCTAAAACGGGACTTGTTATTTTATCTTGAACACCTAAAGCAGAACGCACAGGATGAAATCCAATATCTGAAACATATTCGGAAAACTGCTCGTTTTTAAAAGTTAAATAATTAATTGCTTCAATTTTGATTAAAGGATTAATTTTTGTAGCTGCAATCGGGCAAAAAACCCAAACATCCTGTTCTTCAAGCAAATCGCTTCTAACGACGGCAGGAGAACATCCAGTCGGCGCAACTTGCAAAACAAAATCCTGTCCTGCCCCGCACATCTTTGAATCAAAAGCAGGTTGAGAGCCGGAACCAAAAATTCCTGGAGAATATCCAAATCCGGATTGAGTATATTGAGGATGAGAAGAAGTATATGCGCTAGCAAAAGAAATAAATAAAATAATTCCCAATAATAAAACTATTAAAAGTTTTAGGTTTTTACTAAAAGTTGGAAATTCATTATAAAAATAAGGGCGGGTCTCGACGATAGTCGAGGTTGAGGAGTTATTTGAAAAACCTAAAACTTCAAATTTAGTTAATTTTTTATTTTTCATTTTATTTTATAAACTCCAAAATTTCAGGAATTTTTTTAATTTTGTCTTCTTCAGTAAAATGCCCCTGCTTTTCTTTTATAATAATTTTTGCCCCAAGATTTTTTTTAAATTTTTCAATTTCATCAAGATGAACATATGGATCATTTTTGGAAAAAATTGCCAGGAAATTATTGCAATGGTCAAGGATTCTGCCAAAATCAATTTTAGTATTTATCCAGGGATGAGCAATCTTAAGTTCTTCTGAATCATGTGCCGAAAGAATTAAATCAAACCATGGCGCAACAAAAACGCAACCTGCAATTTTTTTATGTTTGTGCAATTTTTCCAAATATCTCATAATTGTCTGGCATCCTATGCTGTGCCCGATAAAATAAGTTTGCTCATCAACATCTTTTATATTTTCTTCAAGATATTTAACCCATTTTTCTATTTTTGGATTATCTGTATTCGGCATATCAAAAGCATAAACCTTAATATTACATTTTGAAAATTCTTCCTTCAACCAATCAAACCATCCTCCTTCTGAACTTCCACCCCATCCATGAATTAAATAAACTTTTTTATTTTTCATTTTATAAATATAATCTCAACAGGTTTAATTTCAAATAAAAGATTATTGTCCTGAATTTTTTCAATTGTATCGGGAACAGGCAGACTTTCAACATTAATTTCCATGCTATTTGCTGAACTTAATTCTGATTCTAAAAGATAATATTCTTGAGTTCCTCCTCCTGCTAATGCCTTTGATATAATTTGAGAAGGAAATTCAATATCAAAACATTTCTTTTTTGTCAGCTCAAAAATTCCGATTGGAATATCAATGCATTGTTCTTGTGTTGTCTTGCTGAGTTCAAAAGATGAATCTTTATAAATTTGAACTCTGACATCATAAAAGCCCTCGCTGAGTCCAATAACTTTTTGCTCCGGATAAACAATTGTTTTGGAAGTTTCATCTTCAGAAATAAAATTAATTATTGCCTCACCATCATAATCTGCGCCGTCAAGTTTTAAATTAACAGGAAGCTCATAAATTTTATCTAAATATATGCTCAAAGAACTTCCATCTTGAATTGTTGAAAAAGTTTCCTGAGCTTGCTTAAATCCTTTTGCTTTAGCAACAACAAATCCATTGACGCACTGGGGAAAATTACTTTCTAAATTTCCAGATGAAGTATCGCCAATTATACAGCTCTCTCCAAAACATTCATAAGAAATTTCTGCATCAACCGGTTTTGAATTAGAATCAAAAATATTTATTTTTATTTTTGTATTTTTATTTTCGCATAATTCAATGCTCTCTGCTTCTGAAGCGCTTACATCTAACGGCTCTCTTGGATTATTTCCTTGAATAACTACTGCCGTTGGAAACTGAAAAATTTCCCGGTCTTTTGAAACCTGAACAAGAACAGGATATTTAATATCATAAACAAAATGATACGGAATATAACAAAATCCTAAAATTCCTAAATCTGGTTGATTTCCGACGGGATTTGCAAGAAGAAGATTTTCTTCCGACGGCTCAACTTCAAAAGCTCGCGCCCACTCTCGTGAATTAATAAATCTTACTTCATATTCTGATGAAATGGGCAAATCCAGAACAAAATAATTATTTTCTTTTCCTGAATTTCTTAAAGCAAGAGTGTTTGCTTCAATATTTTCTTCAAGTTCAACAAAAACTTCGTCGGCATTCCAATGCAGTGGACTGCAGCTAAGCTCAACTCCGTCAACAGGAGCATAAAGTCTTAAATTATCAATCGCATATTTTTCCAAAAATAAATTATTCTGCTCGTCTTCATAAACGCTTTTTGCAGCATCATAAAGATTTCCTAAATTAGATTCAACAATTTTATTATGTTCATTTATAATTACGCTCTCTTCCTCAAAAGTAATTCCTAAATTCATTTTCAAATCTACTTTTATGTCTTTCTCACGGATAATCACATTTGATTCAGGAACTCCGATTGAAATTTTATATCCTTCCTGATAATATTGTTCTAGATTGCAATTTTGAATCCGACTGTCAATGAAATTTTCTAATTCATCCCCCATAAATTCTTTTGAAGGAACCTGTTCTTTTTTAAGATTATTTCCAGAAACATAATACCAATAAGGAATTGGATTTCCTAAAAAATTTAATTGAGAAGAAAACGGCATGAAATCGCTTCCGGGCTCAAATTCCGGCAATTCAATATACCCTCCCTGAGATTCCAAAACATCAACTCCCGTTAAAACTTCGTCTTCTAAACAAGACAAAAAAGAAGTTTCCACTCTTTGGACATTTTCAGGAATACCGCTTTTTATAATTCTATTTTTAACTAAAAAATATCCGGCAACAAACGCCACAATTAAGATTGCAATTATTATAAAAATTGTCAACTGACCGCCTCGATTTTTCATAAATAGAATAACAATTCAGCATATATAAAATTAATTAAATTCAATAAGTCCCATATCTCTCTCTAAGATATTTGAAACTTTCAATAATAAGAAAAACAGCAGCGATAAGCAAAATCCATTTATTTATATAATTAGCAAAAAAATCCGGAAATTTTATGATGCCAAATCCAACATTCGCAATATACAAAGCTACAATGATATACACTAAAAATATCCATGAACGTTTAGCCATGAATAAATTTGCCAATTAAATTATTTAAACTTTTCTATTAGAAAAATTTACTATTTTTTTCCAGCTTAAATCTTTCTAATCAATTTATTTTATTCCTGATTAAAATTCACTCCAAGTCAGGAATAATTTAAAGACGACAAGAATAATAATCTTTATAAAAGATAATAAGCATGGGAAAGAATGGCTTATATAAATAAAGAATTGTCTTTAGCAATAGGGGGATTAGCAATATTATCCGGTCTTGCAGTATACTCTAAAATAGAAGATTCAAAAAAAACCAAAAATTCAGAAATTGCAAAAGAAATCACAATTCTCAATTGGCAAACAGAAGACACAACTAAAAAATACGAAAAAGATAGCATTCTTGAAAAAAAACTTATCAAATTTACTCACTATCAGTAATCATTTTAAAATGACAAAATAGTAATATTTATAAATAACAATTATCATAATAAAAAATGGTTCAGTTGAAAAAAGCATTATACCTCACAGGACTTGGTTTAGCTCTTGGATGTTCGTATTCTCAAGAGGATAACAATCGTCAAAAATTAGACAAGTCTGATTCGGAGAAGGTTTTTTATATAAAAAATAAAAAAGATTTAGAAAATGCAAATAGGTGGATTGACAGCATTATGTATTCTGAATCTGCTGGAAAAAATTTAGAAGAGAAGATTAATCCAGCAAACCCGCTTGATCTTGATTCAAAATACAAATATTCTGAAAAAGATTTGGAAAAATTTAACAACTGGGTAGACCAAACAATAAATGAATCAAAACAAAAAAACTCAAATGCAATTATTATTAACAAATCAGATTATGCATTATATATCGTTAAACAAGGAAAAGTAAAATACAAATATCCGGTTGAATTGGGCTCTAATCCTTACGACGATAAAAAAATAGAAGGAGATGGATGCACTCCCGAAGGAATGTATAAAATAAATAAAAAACTTGACAAGGGACAAACCAGTTTTTATAAAGCATTTTTGTTAGATTATCCAAATCAAGAGGATAAAAAAAAGAGAAAAACCGGAGGAATGATTGAAATTCATGGAAGTGGTTCGGGTTCATCAGTGAATTATGGCGGATCTAACTGGACATTCGGATGCATAGCTTTATCAGATGAAGATATTGACGAAATATTTGATTATATAAATAAAGACGACAAAATAATAGTTATAAAATATACCAGCATAAATTTAGATAAAAAATTATACGAATATTAATTTCTTTTTCAAAACTATTTAGAAAAAACATATTGTCTTAACCGATTAGCCAGATGATTCGGATAGATTAGGTTTTGTTTTTCGGCATAATCGGGCTTTAGTTTATCCCATTCTCTTTCCCCATTTGAGATATCCTCTAGCAGTTCATAAATAGCTTTATTGTTTATTGCTCCTTCTCCAACATCTACATCACTTATTATCTGTGAGTGAGGATATAACTTTTGCACTTCCGGCAGACATTTTGAAAAACTTCCGCATCCGCCCAAATAAATTATTTTGTCCGCATTGCTTGGTTCTGTAAAAAAGCTATCAAAGGAATAGAAATGACCTCTATGAGCGATTAGCTGATATTCATCACTTTTAAAAATGTCTGCATCTTTCCTCATAGGAAGATTCTCTGGTGTAAATTCTAAATTAATTTTTATTTCTTTTCCTGAAGAAAGTTTTTTTGATAAAATTACTTCTTTATTTTTTTGTTTAATCACATTCATCCCATATTTTTCTACATACTCTTTTTGAGCTTCTTTAAACCATCCTTCAGCATCTCTATCAAAATATAATTTTGCGTTTAATGTTTTTTTATCTGAATATCTCTCGGGCACATTCGCATTAGGAGAAATTTCCGGCAGAGTTTTAGAAAGTTCTTTTGCTTTATCGGTCAAAGGATTTTTATCTAATTTCAAGAGATAAGCATAAACTTTTTTCTGTTCAGGTTCTTCCGCTTTATTATATTTTTCAACTAAAAAATTCTCAATCTCTTTTTTTTCATTTTGATATTTTGGATTTTCATAATATTCATTAATTGTTTCTGCAAAATATCCCCCCCTTTTGATTGATTCATCCAAGTCATTCTCTTCTCCCAGCCCGCTTTTTATAGAATTAACAAAAAATTTCGGATCTTTTTTTGAAACTTCTGCAAGTTTCCCTTTGCTGGCAAGTTCTAAAGAAAATTCCGGAAGAAATTCGCTTTTTGGGTCTACTTGTTTTATTTGTCTTAAAAAATCTTCTGGAAAAGAATCATACATTTTTTCAAAAGTGCTAATATAAAGGGACTCTCCTCCTCTGGAAATTAGATTATATTTTGCTTTAAAATTTAAATCTTGGATTATTGATTCTCTTATTGAATCTTTTTTGTCTAATTCAAATTCAGTGTCATGAATCTCATTAAGCTGGGACACTATGATGCGCGAGTCAGTATCATCTATTTTTTTATTTTCAAAATAATCATTTATCGCCGAAGCATAATTTTTAGATAGAGATTCTTTATCTTTAACATCCGAATACTTTATATCTAATATTCTTATCAAACCATATTTCCGGCTAATTTTCATTCCTTGATTAATTTCATTAAAATTTTTTCCATCATAATCGTTTATACCAAAAGAAGAATCATACAGGAAATTTTGTTTATCTTCGAACTTGCTTTTTTTGAATTCTTCAGAATTATAAATTTCACTAAGAAAATCTGAAGTTAAATGCAAATCAGTCCCGTCAGAAACAGCTTTTTCTAAAATTACCATTGAATCTCCAAAAAAATCCATATTATTTGTATTTTTTGTGCTTTCTATTGTTTTTGCCATAAAATCATTAAACTCAGCATAATTTTTATTCGGTCGCGCTTCAAAATAAGTAAGAATATTCGAACCATATATGTTTTCCAATACTTGCAAAGAATAATCTCCAGA
>Ga0208375_1002423_pt1 | contig 17649 bp, 17 predicted proteins | sample RifOxyD1_FD_184038 | JGI IMG/M metagenome (GOLD analysis project Ga0208375, IMG submission 184038) | Soil microbial communities from Rifle, Colorado - Rifle Oxygen_injection D1 (SPAdes) | ecosystem: Environmental > Terrestrial > Deep subsurface > Rock core/Sediment | place: Rifle, Colorado... | reverse complement strand
CGGCGCTGCCGCCGGCAGGCCCACAGCCGGTCGGCAACAGTAACCGGCTGTATCGGCTGCACCTGGCGGTGGCGTGGGGCGACGGCGGCCCACGCCAGCGACTGGACCTGCAGACGCTGCGGCTGGTGCAGGCCTCCGGCCTGCAGTCGGAGGCATTCCCGTGAGGTGCGCCCGCACGCCCGCGCGTGCGCCGCGCGGCTTCACCCTGATCGAGGTGCTGCTGGCCACCGTGCTGTTGGCCGCCGGCCTCGGTATCGCGTTCGCCACGTTGACGGCCGCCACGCGCACCGTGCAGCGCGGCGAGGCGATGGCCGCGCGCGGCGAGCGCGAACGCGCGGTACTCGGCTTCCTGCGCAGCCGGCTGACCGGCGCGCGTCCGGTGGCCTTCGCCAGCGACCCCATCAACGCGCTGCCGCAGCGCTTCATCGGTACGCCGGACAGGATGCGCTTCGTCGCCGACCTGCCCGACTACCTCGGCCGCGGCGGGCCCTACCTGCACGACTTCACCATCGAGGACGACGGCGAACACGTGCGCGTGGTGCTCTCGCTGTCGATGGTGCAGGCCGGGCTGACGGTCGAGGAGGACGGCCCGGTGCGGCCGGAGGTGCTGGTCGAAGGGCTGCAGTCGGCGAGCTTCCGCTACCGCGCGCTCGACGGCGAAGGCGGCATCGGCCCGTGGCAGGACGAGTGGGAGATGCATGAACAACTGCCGCTGCTGGTCGAAGTGCGGCTGGTGGACGCCGACGGCCGCACCTGGCCGCCGCTGGTCGTGGCGCTGCCGCAGGCCGGGTTGGGGTTCGGCGGGGTGGCGTTCTGATGCGCGGCGCACGTGTCCGTCGATCGCGTGCACGTGCGTGTACACGTACGCGTGGAGCCGCGCTGCTACTGGTGCTGTGGCTGATCACGCTGCTGACGGCGCTGGTGGGCGGCTTCGCGCTGGTCGCGCGTATCGAGGCGCTGCAGGGGCGCGTGCTCGCCAGCGGCGCGGCGGCGCAGGCGGCCGCGCGCGCCGGGCTGGAGTACGCACTGACCCGGGTGGACCACGCCGACCCGCGGCTGCAGTGGCGGCCCGACGGCTCGCCGCAGGCGTGGCAGTTCGGTGCGGCCGAGGTCGAGGTGATGCTGGTCGACGAGAACGGACGGGTCGACCTCAACCACGCCGACTACGCGCTGCTGGAAGCGCTGCTGCGGCGCGTGGGCGTTGAGGCGGCGCCGGCGCAGCGGATGGCGGGCGCGGTGGTGGACTGGCGCGATCCCGATCCGCTCACTCAGCCCGCGGGCGGCGGTGAGGATGCCGATTACGCGTCTGCGGGGCTGCCGTACGGCGCCAAGGACGCGCCTTTCGAGAGCGTCGCGGAACTTGAGCAGGTGCTGGGGTTCACCCCGGAGGTGTACGACCTGGTGCGGCCGCACGTCACCGTGTTCAGCGGCCGCGCGCGGCCCGATGCCGCGTTCGCTTCGGCCGAGGTGCTGGACGCGATGGGGATGGACGGCGCGCAGGTGGTGGAGGCGCGGCGCCAGGTCGACCCGGTGACGGGCAGGCCGCTGGGCGCGCTGCCGTCGGAAACGGGACTCGTCGTGGGCAGTCGGAGCGGCACGTATAGTATTCGTAGTCGTGCGCGGCTCGCCGACGGTCGCGAATCGGAACTGCGGGCCGTCGTGCGCGTAGGTGGCAGTGCGGTGCCGGGGATGGCATACACCGCGCTGCAATGGGAGGAAGGAGCTTCGCCACGATGACACCGTTGAGGGACCGCCTTGGGCCGATCGGCGCCCGGCTCCGGCCGGGTGCGGGCGGTACGTTGCGCGCGTTCCTGGCGTGGTGGACGCAGGCGCTCGCATCGTGGTTGCCGGCCGCCTGGCGCCAGGCGCTGGGCATGGACCGCGGCCGCCTGTTGCTGCATGTCGACGGCGACGACCTGACACTGCGCCTGCACCGGGGCGCCGGAATCACCGACCTGGGGACCGTGCCCGGCCTGGCGCCGGATACGGACCTGCCCGGGCTGGCCACGCCCGCGACCGACCCGCTGGCCCGCCTGCTGAAACCGCGCGTGGCCGAACTGCCGCGCTGGCTGTTCCTGCCCGCAGCCAATGCGTTGCGTCGCCGCCTGGTGTTGCCGGCGGCCGCGGCGGACCGGCTGCGCGACGTGGTCGGCTTCGAGATCGACCGCCAGACGCCGTTTGCGCCGGCCGATGTCGCCTTCGATGCGCGCGTGCTGGGCCGCCGCGAATCCGATGGCCAGCTGGATGTCGAACTGGTCGCCGTGCCGCGCAGCGCGATTGCCCCGCAGACCGCCGCGCTCGGCCCGCTCGCCGGCACCTTGGCCGGCATCGACGTCGCGGCGGCCGACGGCGCGCCGCTGGGCGTCAACCTGCTGGCACCGGCCGACCGCCATCGCCACCGCGACCCATGGCGCACGTGGAACGCGGCGTTGGCCGCCGTCGCCGTGCTCGCCTGCGGGCTGATGCTGTGGCAGGTGCTGCAGAACCGACGCGCCGCCGCGGATGCCTTCGAACAGCAGATTGCCGCGCAGGCGCAGGCCGGCCGCCGCGCCGCGGCCGCGCGCCAGCAGCTCAACAGCCTGGTGGCCGGGCAGGCGTTCCTCGACCGCGCCCGCGCCGAGCGCCCGGTGGCGGTCGAGGTGATCGACGAGCTCGCCCGCCGCCTGCCCGACGAGACCTACCTGGAAAAGCTCTCGATCGAAGGCCAGCGCCTGATGCTGATCGGCCTGAGCAACGAGGCCGCCGCCCTGGTCGGGCGCCTGCAGGGCAGCGCGCTGTGGCGTTCGCCGGCGCTGGCGGGTGCGCTGCAACCCGACCCGGCCACCGGCCGCGACCGCTTCACGCTGACCGCCGAACTCGTGCCGTCCACGCCCGCGCCGGCTCCCACCGCGCCGCGCCCGTCCACGGAGGCCGCCGATGCCGACGCGTCCCGCTGACCGCGACCGCTGGCTGGCGCTGGGGCTGCTGCTGCTCGCGCTGGTGCTTGCCTACGCGGTGCTGGTGCACCCGTGGTGGACGGTCCCGATGCTGGATGCCGAGCAGCGCATCGAGTCGCTGCAGCAACGCGAGTTGCGCCTGCGCATGCAGGTGCAGCAGGCGCCGCAGGTGCAGCAGCGGCTGGTCGAGCTGCAGACACGGCAGGGCCAGGACGCGGGGTTCCTGCCCGAATCCAATGCCGAACTCGCCACCGCTGCCCTGATCCAGCGGCTGGAGACGGTGGTGTCGATGGCCAGCCCGGGCAACCGCAGCTGCGCGATCACCAACCGCTCGCCGCTGCAGGCCGGTACCCGCGAACCGTTCACCCGGGTCACCGTCCAGGTGCGCATGCGCTGCGGCAACGGCGAGCTCGCGTCGGTGCTGCACGCGCTGGAAGGCGGCTCGCCACGCGTGTTCGTCGACAACCTCAACGTGCTGGTGCAGCGCATGTATTTCGCGCCCGGCACCGGCGCGCCGCGCGGCGACGGCGGCCTTGAAGTGACCTTCGACCTTTACGGCTACCTGCGCCCGGCGGCAGTGGAGGCGACCGGTGCGGATTGAGGACGCCGGCGTGCGCACGGGCTGGCTGGCCACGGTAGCCGGTTGGGCCGTCATCGGCTGGGTGCTGGCGGTGGCCGGCATGGGCGGCCGCGTCGACACGCTGCCCGACGACCCGACGCTGCTCAAGCCGCTGCCGCAACTGCCGCCCGAGCGCGCCGACCGCCTGGGCCCGCTCAACCAGTACGACCAGTTCGTCGACCGCCCGCTGTTCAGCGCCGACCGCCGGCCGCATCCGTTCTACCTGCAGGGCGAGGGCGAGGAGGGCGACGACTCGCCGTTCGACTTCGTCCTGACCAGCGTGCTGATCACGCCCACGGTGAAGCTGGCGATCCTGCAGCCGGCCGATGGCAGCCAGCCGGTGCGCGTGCGCCTCGAGGAAGCGCCCGAGTCGCACCCGGCCTGGCAGCTGGTGGCGCTGGGCGCGCGCAGCGCGGTGTTCGAGGGCCCCGAAGGCCGCCGCGAACTGGCGCTGCGGGTATTCGACGGCGTCGGCGGCGAGCCGCCGACGCAGGTGTCGGGGCCGGACACCCCGGGCGCGACGCCCGGCCAGCCACGACCTGCTCCGCCCGTCGCCCCACCGCCCACCGACGCCGCGCGCCCGGCACCTGCCCGCCCCGCGCCGCGGAGCGCGGACGATGCCGCCGACACGCCCGCCAGCGAAGACGCCGCCCCGATGACCGACCAGGCGCAGATGGATGCGATCCGCCAGCGCATCCAGGCGCGCCGCGAACAATTGCGCCGGCAGAACGCCAACCCGCCGCCGCCCCAGCCCGTAGAGTGATGCGATGAGTCCACTGCCCACGCCGCGCGCACGCGCCATTCCCGCTCCAGCCCGCCCGAACGATGCCGCGCCGTCGGCGGTCGCCCGGGCGGCCCAGCGCAGCGTGCTGGCGGTGGCGGTCGCGGCGATGCTCGCCTCCTGCGCCAGCACGCCGGTGCCCAGCGTCCGGCGGGACGGCGACCCGGCCGCCATGCGCCGAGCGCAGGCCGGCACCGCCGCGCAGGACGCCGGGGGCGTCGGCGTGGAGGCGATCGAGCCCGACGACGTCGGCCCGCGTCCGCAGATCCGCCGAGGCACCGGACAGGTGATCAACCGCAGCGCCGCCGGCGCGGCTGCGCCGGACCTGGGTGGCACCTCCGGCGCGGCCACGTTCAACTTCGAGGGCGAGTCGCTTCATGCGGTGGTCAAGGCGATCCTCGGCGACATGCTCAGCCAGAACTACGTCATCGCACCGGGCGTCCAGGGCACGGTGACGCTGGCCACGCCCAAGCCGGTCAGCCCGGCCAGTGCCATGAACCTGCTGGAGATGGTGCTGGGCTGGAACAACGCGCGCATGGTGTACAGCGGCGGGCGCTACAACATCGTCCCGGCCGACCAGGCGGTGGCCGGCAACGTCGCCCCGCGCACCGGCCCGGCCTCCACCGCGCGTGGTTTCGAGTCGCGCGTGGTGCCGCTGCGCTACATCTCCGCCGAGGAGATGAAGAAGGTGCTGGAACCGTACGCGCGGCCCAATGCCATCGTCGGCGTAGACAACGCACGCAATGTGATCAGCATCGCCGGCACCCGCGCGGAGCTGGAGAACTACCTGCGCACCATCGAGATCTTCGACGTCGACTGGCTCAGCGGCATGTCGGTGGGCGTGTTCCCGCTGCAGTCGGGCAAGGCCACGCGCGTGGTCGCCGACCTTGAGAAGGTGTTCGGCGAAGAAAGCGAGTCGCCGGTGGCCGGGATGTTCCGCTTCATGCCGCTGGAAGGCGCCAACGCGGTGCTGGTGATCACCTCGCAGGCGGACTACCTGGACGACATCCAGCAATGGCTGGAGCGCATCGACGGCGCCGGCGGCGCGGTGCAGCTGTTCTCCTACGAGCTCAATTACATCAAGGCCAGCGACCTGGCCGAGCAGCTGGCGCAGGTGTTCGGCGCGGGTGGCGGTACCAGCGATGAGGGTGGCGGTGGTCCGCCCTCACTGATGCCGGGCCTGGACCCGGTGCAGCTGCAGGATGGCGAGCGCGGCAGCACCGCGACCATCGGCGGCAAGGATGGCGGCATGTCCGGCGGCGGCATGTCCGGTGGTGGCCTCGGCGACGGGCAGCTGTCGCTGGACCCGCGCAGCGGCGGCAACGGCAGCGTCACCCTGGAGGTCGACGGCGACCGCGTCGGCGTGTCGGCGGTGGAGGAAACCAACACCCTGCTGGTGCGCAGCAGCCCGCAGGCGTGGCGCTCGATCAAGGATGTGGTCGAACGTCTCGACGTGATGCCGATGCAGGTGCACATCGAGGCACAGGTGGTCGAAGTGCAGCTCTCGGGCGCACTGGAGTACGGCGTCAACTGGTTCTTCGAGCGCGCCGTCACCGATGCCGGCCTGCCCAGTGCGGTCGGCCGCGACACGTGGAGCACGCTGGCCGGCAGCGTGCAGTCGGTGGTCGGGGATCCGGCCGGGCTGGCGTGGACATTCCTGGGCCGCAACGCCGCGGCGATCATCAGCGCGCTCGACCAGGTCACCGACCTGCAGCTGCTGCAGACCCCGTCGGTGGTCGTGCGCAACAACGTCGAGGCCACGCTCAACGTCGGCAGCCGCATCCCCATCTCGTCGGTCACGGTGAACCCGGGCCTGGGCGGAGCCGACACCATCAGCCAGGTGCAGTACCTGGACACCGGCACCATCCTCAAGGTCCGCCCGCGGGTGACCAAGGACGGCATGGTGTTCCTGGACATCGTGCAGGAGGTCAGCACGCCCGGCAGCGTCACCGACCAGAACGGCAACGTGCGCATCGACACGCGGCGGCTGAAGACCGAGGCCGCGATCCAGAGCGGCGACACGGTGATGCTGGCCGGCCTGATCAGCGACGGCGTCAGCCGCACCGGATCGGGCTTCCCGGGGCTGAGCCGCATCCCCGTCATCGGTGGTTTGTTCGGCACCCAGACCTCCCGCACCGAACGCAACGAGGTGATCGTGCTGATCACCCCGACCATCGTGCGCAACCCGCAGGAAGCACGCGAGCTCACGGACGAATACGGCCGCCGGTTCCGTGCGCTGGAGCCGCTCAACCGCGCGCCGCGCGACTGAGCGCCGTGTCGGACCTGCCCATCGTCGTGGTGCCGCTGAGCGCCGACGACGACGCGCTGGACGCCTGCCTGGCCGCGCTGGATGCCGGCACGCCCGCCGGCACCCGCGTGTGGCTGGCCGACGACGCGCAGGCCGGCCCGCGCGGCTATGCGGTGATCGAGCAGTGGATGGGCCGCACGGCCCTGCGCGCCGACTACACGCGCCGGCCGCGCGGCGTGGGCGAGGTCGCCCATCTGGATGAAGTGCTCGGAGCGTGCGGCGATGCCGACGTCGCCGTGCTGGCGTCGGACAGCCGGCCGTTGCCGGGATGGCTGGAACGCATGGCCGCCTGCATGGCGGCCGACGGCGCCATCGGTTCGACCACGCCCTGGAGCAATGCGGGCGAGGCGGTGGCGTGGCCGCGCGTCGGCGAGATCGCACCGCCGCCCGTCGATGGCGAACGCCTGGCGCGCGCGGCGGCCGCGATGCCCGCACTGCGCCCCGAACTCCCCGCGGCGGTCGCCCATGCCGTGCTGCTGCGCGGTGCCGCGCGGCGGCGGGCCGGCGGACTGGACGCGACCAGCTACGGGTCGTGGTACGCGGCCCTGATCGACCTGTCGTTGCGCCTGGCCGGCCTGGGCTGGCGCAACGTGCTGTGCGAGTCGGCGTTTGTCGCCCGCGATGCCGAAGGCGTGCCGTTCGATGGCGACATGGAGCGCCTCGCGGTGCGCTGGCCGGACTGGCACGCGCGGCTGGCGAACTTCCTCATGCACGACCCCCTGCATGCCAGCCGCCAGCAGCTGGCACACCTGCTGGACACCATCGGGCCACCGGAGCCGCAGCGTGACCTCTTCGTCTGACCCCGCGGTGGCGCGCGTCGGCGGCATCGCCGCGGTGGTGGTCACCTACCTCAGTGCCGAGACCATCGACGCCTGCCTGTCGCGATTGCGCGCGGCCGACGGCGTGGCCGCGATCCGCGTGGTCGACAACGGCCCCACCGAGCCCCATCGCGACGACGGGACGCTGGCCATCGTCCAGCGCCACGCACTGGCCGATCCGCGTGTGCGCTTCATCGCCAACCCCGACAACCCGGGCTTCGGCGTCGCCTGCAACCAGGGCGCGCGGGCGGCACTGGAGGACGTGCCCGGCGTCGCCTGGCTGGCCTTCGTCAATCCGGATTGCCTGGTCGAGGCCGGTACTCTGGTCCAGATGCGCGAACTGGCGGCCGCGCATTCGCCGTGTCTTCTGGGTGCGGACCTGGTCGACGAGGCGGGGCATCGCGACGCCGCCGCCCGCCGCCGCGATCCGGACTTCGCGCGGATGCTGGGCCGGCTCTTGCGGCCGTCGCAGGGTGGCACCGCGGTGCTTCCGGACGATGCGCGCGACCTGCAGCCGGTGGATGCGGTATCCGGCGCGCTGATGCTGATGCCGCGTTCGCTGTTCGAGCGCATCGGCGGCTTCGACGAGGGCTACCGCCTGCACGCCGAGGACCTGGACCTGTGCCGGCGCGCCCGGCAGGCCGGCGCCTGCGTGGCGGTCGCCAACCGTGTCACAGTCGTGCACGTGCGGGGCGTGTCCAGCCGTTCGCGGCCGGTGTTCGTGGAGTGGCACAAGCACCGCGGGCTGTGGCGTTACTTCCGCAAGTTCGAAGCGCCCCGGCGCGGCGTCGCCACGCGGATGGCGGTGTTCGCCGCGATCTGGCTGCGCTTCCCGCTGGCGGTTGCGCGGGCGGCGTGGCGCATGCGCTGACAGCGCTGGTACGCGGCGGAAAGCCACGTCAGCGCAGGCGCACCTTGAATTGCAGGCCCAACGTCGCGGGAATCCGGTCGGCAATACGGGGCAGGACGATCACGTTGGCCCCCAGTCGCGCGCCCTCGATCTTGGCCACCAGGCCGGCGGCCGGCGCCGGGCCGCCGTCGTTATGCCCGGGGTATCCCGTCACAGCGCCGACCATGCCGCCGACGCGGACATACCGACCCAGTTGCAACGGCGTGTACTGGTAGAGCGCGTACAGCGAATCGTCGTCGACGGAATTGCGGAAGTAGCCGGCGGCCACGGCATGGCGTGGCTGCCACTGCACCTCCACGCCGAGGCCGGGATTGAACTCGTTGAACGATTCGCCCTCGGCGAGGAATTCGTCCTCGTCGCCGAAGTGCTGCGAGGCCAGGTTGACGTCAAGCCACCACTGCGGTGGGTCGGCGGCATGGGACGGCGCACACGCCAGCAGCAGGACGAACGGCAGCAGGCGGGTGAGAAGACATGCGTGGCGCGGCATCGGCAGACTCCTGGCGGGATGCCGTCGAGCCTAGCCCGCTGCCCGCATCGTCGGGTGAAGCGGCCGCGAGGCCGGGGTCGCCCAGGCGTCAGCGGTAGCGGTTGATCTCGTCGCGCAATGTGCGCGCGGCGGAGGCCGCGGCATCGGCGTAGTCCTCGCCGGTCGAGGCATAAAGCACCGCGCGCGAACTGCTGACCACTAGCCCCGTGCCGTCGGCAGTGCGCGCATTCTCGACCACCGCCTGCACGTCGCCGCCCTGCGCGCCCACGCCGGGGACGAGGAACGGCATCTCGCCGACGATCGCGCGTACTTCGCGCAACTGCGCCGGCCACGTCGCGCCGACGACCAGCATGCAGTTGCCGTGCCCGTTCCAGTCGCGGGCGATGGTGCGCGCGACCTGCTGGTACAGCGGCCGCTGCGTGCCGTCGTCGCCGGTGACGACCAGGTCCTGCAGGTCGCCCGCGCCGGGGTTGGAGGTGCGGCACAGGATCACCACGCCGCGGTCGCTGCGCTCGAGGAACGGCTCGACCGAATCGCGGCCCAGGTAGGGGTTGGCGGTGACCGCGTCGGCGGCGTAGCGGTCGAACGCCTCGCTGGCGTAGTGCCGGGCGGTGCTGCCGATGTCGCCGCGCTTGCTGTCCAGGATCACGGGGATGCCGGGGTGCGCAGCGTGGATGTGGGCGATCAACCGTGCCAGCGCATCTTCTGCACCCAGCGCGGCGAAGTGCGCGATCTGCGGCTTGAACGCGCACACGTACGGCGCCGTGGCGTCGACGATGTCGCGGCAGAACGCGAACACCGCATCCGGGTGGTCGCTGAAACGCGCCGGGAACTTTGAAGGCTCGGGGTCCAGTCCGACGCAGACGAGTGTGTCGGCGTCGGTCCAGCGCTGCCTGAGTGCCTGCATGAATCCCATCGTCGTCCCTCGTAGGTCCCGCGTGTTGTAGGAGCGGCTTCAGCCGCGATCGTGGAATCGACCCGCTTCGAAGACCCTCTGATCGCGGCTGAAGCCGCTCCTACAACGGCTCAAGCATTGGCCACGAACTGACACGGATAAAGCAGATCGACTGGATATTGCTCTTGCCTTGTCCGCTTTTACCCGTGTGCATCCGTGGCAAGAAATCGCCTTATTTGAGCGCCTTGAAACGCAGCCGGTGCGGGCCGGCGTCGTCGCCGAGGCGGCGCTTCTTGTCTTCCTCGTATTCGCGGTAATTGCCCTGGAAGAACTCCACGTGGCTGTCGCCCTCGAAGGCGAGGATATGCGTGGCGATGCGGTCCAGGAACCAGCGGTCATGGCTGATCACGAACGTGTTGCCGGGGAACTCCAGCAGTGCGTCTTCAAGTGCGCGCAGCGTCTCGATGTCCAGGTCGTTGGACGGTTCGTCCAGCAGCAGCACGTTGCCGCCCTGCAGCAGCGTCTTGGCCATGTGCAGGCGGCCGCGTTCACCGCCCGACAGGCTGCCGACCATCTTCTGCTGGTCCTGGCCCTTGAAGTTGAAGCGGCCGATGTAGGCGCGCGACTGGATCTCGATGCCGTTGATGTTGAGGATGTCCAGGCCGCCGGAGACTTCCTGGAACACGTTGTGGTCGCCCTCGAGCTTGTCGCGGCTCTGGTCGACGTAGGCCAGCTTCACGGTCGGGCCGATGTCGATCGAACCCGAATCCGGCGCCTCCTTCCCGGTGATCATCTTGAACAGCGTTGACTTGCCGGCGCCGTTGGGGCCGATGATGCCGACGATCGCGCCCGGCGGCACCGAGAACGACAGGTCGTCGATCAGCAGGCGGTCGCCGAAGGACTTGGTGACATTCTTGAACTCGATGACCTTCTGGCCCAGGCGCTCGCCCGGCGGGATGAAGATCTCGTTGGTCTCGTTGCGCTTCTGGTAGTCGACTGCCTGCAGCTCCTCGATGCGGGCCAGGCGCGCCTTGCCCTTGGAGCGGCCGCCCTTGGCGTTGCTGCGCGCCCACTCCAGCTCCTTGGCGATGGCCTTCTGCCGCGCCTTCTCGCCGGCTTCCTCGCGCTTGAGGCGGTCTTCCTTCTGGACCAGCCACTCGGTGTAGTTGCCCTTCCACGGGATGCCGCGGCCGCGGTCGAGTTCCAGGATCCACTCGGCGGCGTTGTCGAGGAAGTAGCGGTCATGGGTGACGGCCACCACGGTGCCGGTGTAGCGGGCCAGGAACTGCTCCAGCCACTCCACCGACTCGGCGTCCAGGTGGTTGGTCGGCTCGTCGAGCAGCAACATGTCCGGCTTGCTCAGCAGCAGGCGGCACAGCGCGACGCGGCGCTTCTCGCCGCCCGACAGCGGGCCGATCTTGGCGTCCCACGGCGGGATGCGCAGGGCGTCGGCGGCGACTTCCAGCTGCTGCTCCAGCAGGTGGGCGTCGTTGGTCGCCAGGATCGCCTCCAGGCGCTGCTGCTCGGCGGCCAGCTTGTCGAAGTCGGCGCCTTCTTCGGCGTAAGCAGCGTAGACGGCATCGAGCGCGGCCTGGGCCTGCAGCACCTCGCCGACGCCTTCCTCCACCGCCTCGCGCACGGTCTTGTCAGGGTCCAGCTGCGGCTCCTGCGCCAGGTAGCCGACCTTGATGCCGGCCTGCGGGCGCGCCTCACCCGAGAAGTCGGTGTCCACGCCGGCCATGATCTTCAGCACGGTCGACTTGCCGGCGCCGTTGAGGCCCAGCAGGCCGATCTTGGCGCCCGGGAAGAAGGACAACGAGATGTCCTTGATGATCTGGCGCTTCGGCGGCACGGTCTTGCTGACGCCGTTCATGGTGTAGATGTATTGCGACATGGAGGCTCCGCAGGCGGACGGCGACGTCCCGGCGGGCGGGACATCGCGGATGGATCGGGATAGCCGGCCATTATACGGGCCGGCCGGCGCGCGGTCCGGGCCTTGGGGTGGGGTGTTCATCCGGGCGTGCCTTACCCCCCGGTCGGGCGGGTGCGGCGATGCAGGCGGGGGAGTGCCGCCCGGCTGACGTGTACCGGTCCGGGCTAAACTCGCAGGCCTTCCCACCAGCCCCCCGGAGCGCCGATGTTCCCGCGCGATGCACGTATCGAAGGTTTCGACCCCGAACTGGCCCAGGCCATCAGCGACGAGCGCCGCCGCCAGGAGGACCACGTCGAGCTGATCGCCAGCGAGAACTACGCGAGCCCGCGCGTGCTGGAGGCCCAGGGCAGCGTGCTGACCAACAAGTACGCCGAGGGCTACCCGGGCAAGCGCTACTACGGCGGCTGCGAGTACGTGGACGTCGCCGAGCAGCTGGCGATCGACCGGGTCAAGGCGCTGTTCGGGGCGGACTATGCGAACGTCCAGCCGCACTCCGGCAGCCAGGCCAACCAAGCGGTGTACCTGGCGCTGCTGCAGCCGGGCGACACCACCCTGGGCATGAGCCTGGCCCACGGCGGCCACCTCACCCACGGCGCCAAGGTCAACATCAGCGGCAAGCTCTTCAACGCCGTGCAGTACGGCGTCAACGACCAGGGCCTGATCGACTACGACGAGGTCGAGCGCCTGGCCGTCGAGCACAAGCCGAAGATGGTGGTCGCCGGGTTCTCCGCCTACTCGCAGAAGATCGACTGGGCGCGTTTCCGCGCCATCGCCGACAAGGTCGACGCGCTGCTGTTCGTCGACATGGCGCACGTCGCCGGGCTGGTCGCCGCGGGCGTCTACCCCAACCCGCTGCCCCACGCGCACGTAGTGACGTCCACAACCCACAAGACCCTGCGCGGCCCGCGCGGCGGCATCATCGTCGCCAAGGACCCGTCCGAGGACCTGGTCAAGAAGCTGCAGTCGATCGTCTTCCCCGGCATCCAGGGCGGCCCGCTGATGCACGTCATCGCCGCCAAGGCCGTGGCGTTCAAGGAAGCGCTGGAACCGGAATTCAAGGCCTACCAGCAGCAGGTCGTGAAAAACGCGCAGGCGATGGCGAACACCATCATCGACCGCGGCTACAAGATCGTGTCCGGCGGCACCGAGAACCACCTGATGCTGGTGGACATGATCGGGAAGGCGGCTTCTGGAAAGAGCTTGACGGGCAAGGCCGCCGAGGCCGCGCTCGGCCGCGCCCACATCACCGTCAACAAGAACGCCGTGCCGAACGACCCGCAGAAGCCGTTCGTGACCTCGGGCCTGCGCCTGGGCACGCCGGCGGTAACCACGCGAGGCTACGTCGAATCCGATTGCGTCGACCTGGCCAACTGGATCTGCGACGTACTGGACGCGCCGGAGGACGAGGCGGTGATCGCACGCGTACGCGATGCGGTGACGGCGCAATGCGCGAAATATCCGGTGTACGGATAAGCGACGTTGCACTGTCCCTTCTGCCAGCACACCGATACGCGCGTGATCGATTCGCGCGTGTCCGACGACGGCGCGACGATCCGGCGGCGGCGCGTGTGCGAGGCGTGCGGCGAGCGGTTCTCGACGCTTGAAACCATCGAGCTGAAGCTACCGGCGATCATCAAGTCCGACGGCCGGCGCGAGCCGTTCGATGCGCGCAAGCTGCGGCACGGGTTCGACCGGGCGCTGCAGAAGCGTCCCGTGTCGGAGGAGCAGATCGAGGCGGCGGTGCGCGCGGTCGTCCACCAGTTGCGCATGACCGCCGAGCGCGAGCTGGCCTCGCTGCGCGTGGGCGAGTTCGTGATGGCCGAGCTGCGCAAGCTCGACCACGTCGCCTACGTGCGCTTCGCGTCCGTCTACCGCGCATTCGAAGACGTCGCCGACTTCCGCGAGGAGCTCGACCGGCTGGAAAGCGACAGCGCCGGCGAGGGCCAGTTGCCGCTGCTCGACGACGCCGCGCCACGCGCGAAGGGCCGGCGGCGGTAAACGCGCTGTTGGCATCCCGGAGGCAGCGCGGGATCTGCTGTCCGGCGAGCAGGAGGGGCCGGTCTTCCAACGCGTCCGGGACGACAACGGAGCGCAGAGGTGCGAGCCTCCACCGGTCCCCGGTTCCATACGACGCCCACACGCCGAGAGTCCCATGACCCCAAGCACGCCACCCGCCTTCACCGCCACCGACCACCTGCACATGGCCCGCGCGCTGCGCCTGGCCGAACGCGGGGCATGGACGACGCGCCCCAATCCGATGGTCGGGTGCGTGGTCGCGCACGGCGAGGAGGTGGTGGGCGAGGGCTGGCACGTGCGCGCCGGCGAGCCGCACGCCGAGGTGCTGGCGCTGCAGGCGGCCGGCGGCCGGGCGAAAGGCGCCACCGCCTACGTCACGCTGGAGCCCTGCGCGCACACCGGCCGCACCGGGCCGTGCGCTCAGGCGCTGATTGATGCGGGGGTAGCGCGCGTGGTCGCGGCGATGCGCGACCCGTTCCCGCAGGTCGATGGCGCCGGGTTCGATGCGCTGCGCGAGGCCAGCATCGAGGTTGCCAGCGGGCTGATGGAGCCGCAGGCGCGCGCGCTCAACCGCGGCTTCCTGTCGCGGATCGAACGCGGCCGGCCGTGGGTGCGGGTGAAGTTGGCCACCAGCCTGGACGGACGCAGCGCACTCGCCAGCGGCGATTCCAAATGGATCAGCTGCGAAGCGTCGCGCGCCGACGTCATGCGCTGGCGCGCGCGCGCCGGGGCGATCGTCACCGGCGCGGGCACGGTGCTGGCCGACGACCCGGCCTTGACCGTCCGTTTGGGTGAGGGTGAAACCGACCGCGACTTCGTGCCGCCGCTGCGCGTGGTGCTCGACCCCGGACTTGCCACCACGGCGCGCGGCCGCGTGCGCGAAGGCGACGCGCCCACGCTCTACATCCACGCGCCGGACGCCAAGGCGACACGCGGCATGAGCGCCCAGGCCGCGGCGGTCGAGGTGCGCGCCGGGCGGTTCGACCTGCACGCCGTGTTGCGCGTGCTGGCCGAGCGCCAGGTCAACGAGGTGCAGGTGGAGGCGGGCGCGACGCTGGCGGGCGCGTTCATGGAGGCCGGCCTGGTCGACGAGTTGCTGCTCTATGTAGCGCCTGTCCTACTGGGCCCCGAGGCGCGGCCGATGTTCGGCGGGCTGGACATCGATTCGATGACGCAGCGGATGCAGCTGAAGATTATCGAGACGCGTCGTGTTGGCGAGGACCTGCGGCTGCTGCTGCAGCCCGTCGCAACACCCGCCTGAGACACATCCAACAGGGAGGTCGCCACGCATGGGAAACCGAACCGCACGACCGCCCGTGCTGGCCTGGATGATGCCGGTGCTGGTGGTGGGCCTGCTGGCCGGCGGCTGCACCTGGCGGATCGTCGAGTCCGGCCGTGCCGCCACGTTGCCCGGCATCGCGATCGTGATCCTGGGCGCCGTGCTGCCCGTCGCGATTGCGTTTGCGGCCGTACTGCTTGCGTCGCGCAAGCGTGGCGGAGGGCGTGACTGACGTGGCGTGCATCGCCACGCGGATGAGGTAACGGACATGACGCAAGCGACGTTCCCCGACCACTTCTCCGGCGTCGCCGATGCCTACGCGGCGGCGCGCCCCGAATACCCCGACGCCCTGTTCGATGCGCTGGCCGACGTCGTGCCGGCCAGCGCGACCGTGTGGGAACCCGGCTGCGGCAGCGGGCAGGCCACCCGGGGGCTGGCGGCGCGCTTTGCCCGCGTCCACGCCACCGACCCCAGCACCGAACAGGTCGCGCGGCACTGGGCACGGGATGGTGCGTCGAGCGACGTAACGGTGGCGGTCGAACCCGGCGAGCGCACCGCGCTGGCGGACGGCAGCGCCGGGCTGGTGGCAGTGGCGCAGGCGCTGCACTGGTTCGACCGGCCGCGCTTCTTCGCCGAATGCGAACGCGTGCTGGCCCCGGGTGGTGTGCTGGCGGCGTGGGGCTACCCGGACTTCCTGCCGCCGGAAGGCATGGCGGACGCGGTGGCGGCGTACCGGGCAGAGATTGAACCGCACTGGCCGCCCGAGCGCGAGCAGGTCGATACGCACTACGCCGGGTACCACTGGCCCTTCGCGGCGTTGCCGGTGCCGACGTTGTGGCTGGAGGCCGAGTGGTCGCTGCCGCGCTTCCTGCGCTACCTGTCGAGCAGCTCGGCCAGCGCGCGCTGCCGCGCGGCCACCGGTGACGACCCGGTGGCGCGGCACGCTGCGGCGCTCTCGGCGGCGTGGGGCGAGGCGGACGAGGTGCGGACCATCACGTGGCCGCTGTTCCTGCACCTTCGCCGGAAGGCCTGAGCACGTGCCGGTCGCCACGATTTAAACTCCGGGCCCCGAAGTACGGAGCACCGCGATGTTCACTGGCCTCATCGAAGGCGTCGGCCGCCTGGCGTCGCGCGAGGCGCGCGGTGGCGACGCGCGGCTGCGCATCGACGCCGGCACGCTGCCGTTTGGCGACGTGCAACTGGGCGAGAGCATCGCGGTCAACGGCGTATGCCTGACGGTCGTCACCTTCGACGCCACGGGGTTCGACGCCGACGCTTCGACCGAAACCCTGGGCCTGACGACGCTCGGTGCACTGCCACCAAGCCGCCCGGTAAACCTGGAGCGAGCGATGCGCCCCACCGACCGCCTCGGCGGCCACATGGTCAGCGGCCACGTCGACGGCGTCGGTCGCGTGGCGTCCGTGCACGAGGATGCCCGCGCCCAGCGTTGGCGCTTCGACGCGCCGCCCGCGCTGCTGCGCTACATCGCTACCAAGGGTTCGATCTGCGTGGACGGCGTCAGCCTGACGGTCAATGCCGTGGACGAGGCCGGGTTCGAGGTCGCGCTGGTGCCGCACACGGTGGCGCACACCGCGTTCGGTGCGACGGCCGTGGGCGACGCGGTCAACCTGGAGGTCGACCTGGTCGCGCGCTATGTGGAGCGGCTGCTGCAGGCGCGCGGCTGACGCCGGAACGCTGCATTGCGGTGCCCCCTGCGGGCGTGGGGCAGGGCAGGGCGTAAAATGCCGGCCCCTGTCGACCCGCGGTCCTCGCCATGCCCTTCAGCCCCATCCCCGAACTGCTCGAGGAAATCCGCGCCGGCCGCATGGTCGTGATCGTCGATGACGAGGACCGCGAGAACGAGGGCGACCTGATCATGGCCGCCGAGCTGGTCAAGCCGTCGGACATCAACTTCATGGTGACCCACGCGCGCGGGCTGGTCTGCCTGTCGTTGATCCGCGACCGCTGCCGGCAGCTCGGCCTGCCGCCGATGGTCCGCGACAACACCTCGCAGCACCACACCAACTTCACCGTCAGCATCGAGGCCGCCGAGGGCGTCACCACCGGCATCAGCGCCTACGACCGCGCCCACACCATCCGCACCGCGGTGCGGCCGGACGCCTCGCCGTCGGACCTCAACCAGCCGGGCCACATCTTCCCGCTGATGGCCCAGCCCGGCGGCGTGCTCAACCGCGCCGGCCACACCGAAGCCGCGGCCGACCTCGCGCTGCTGGCCGGGCTGGAACCGGCTGGCGTGCTGGTGGAGATCCTCAACCCCGACGGCTCGATGGCGCGCCGGCCGGAGCTGGAGGCGTTCGCCGCCGAGCACGGGCTGAAGATCGGCTCGATCGAGGCGCTGATCCGGCACCGGCTCGAAACCGAACACACGGTCGAGCGGGTCGACGCACGCGGGATCGAGACCGAACACGGCCCGTTCCAGCTGGTGACCTACCGCGACCGCCTCAGCCACGGCCTGCACTTCGCGCTGGTGCGCGGCACGCCCGACAAGGCCGAGCCGACGCTGGTGCGCGTGCACGTGCAGAACCCGCTGGCCGACGCGCTGCACTGGCGCCGCCCGGATTTCGGGCCGGCGGTGGGCGAGGTGCTGGCCGCGATCGCCGCCGAGGGCCGCGGCGCGCTGGTGCTGCTGGGCGACAACGCCAATGC
>Ga0208375_1002422_pt1 | contig 17668 bp, 17 predicted proteins | sample RifOxyD1_FD_184038 | JGI IMG/M metagenome (GOLD analysis project Ga0208375, IMG submission 184038) | Soil microbial communities from Rifle, Colorado - Rifle Oxygen_injection D1 (SPAdes) | ecosystem: Environmental > Terrestrial > Deep subsurface > Rock core/Sediment | place: Rifle, Colorado... | reverse complement strand
TTTCTTAGCCATATTCTCACCCCCCTTCGCCAAAGCTTCGAGGGGCAAGCCCCCTACTTACTAAAGTATCTGGTATTATCTATCAAGTATCAAGGGGTGAAAACAGGTCTTGACAGAGTGTGGTATATATGGTTAAATAACCCATAGCTAAATAACAAATAAGCGGCATACAATGATTGTATGCTTCTTTTCGTTGTGCTTGCCCCGCCGATGGCGGGGTTGCAGGAGATCATCTACTAATGCCAAGTAAAGGAACCAGTATCAGCTCTTCTCTCCGCGTCTATTGGGGTGGAAGAAAAAGTATCGGAGTGAAGTTTGACTTAAACTATCTGCAAAAAGAGTCTTATGACTGGTTTTTAAAAGTTGGCATTGGCACAATTTTATCTTCTGTTAACCCGGTGGTAGATTTTACCGGGAAAAACTGGAAACTGGAATTCGGGGTTTATACTTTGGGCAAACCCCGCCTGACTCCGGAAGAATCAATATCCAAGGGCGTGTCATATGACGCTTCCCTACGGGTTAGAGTTACCCTGACCAATTTACAAACCAAAGAAGAATATAAACAGGAAGTATTTTTGGGTGATATTCCCTTAATGACCGACAAAGGGACTTTTATCATTAACGGTATTGAGAGGGTTGTTGTCAACCAGATAGTCCGTTCCCCGGGAGTATTTTTTTCCTCCGTCCGCGACCCTATCACCGGCCGGGTACTTTATTCGGCAGAGCTTCGCCCTTCCCACGGCTCCTGGCTGGAATTTTCCATTTCCCGGACCGATGTAGTGACTGTCAAGATTGACAGGCGGAGAAAATTTGCCGCTTCCACATTCCTCCGCGCCCTAGGGTACGAGAATGATGAGGCAATCTATAAATTATTTGGGCCGCAGGATAACGATCCCGATCACCATTACATCGAAAGCACGCTGGCCAAAGATTTGACCAAAACTGCTGATGAGGCGCTTTTGGAAATTTACCGCAAAATGCGCCCCGGAGACCCGGTAGTTTTGGACAATGCCAAAGGACTTCTCTCCGGCATGTTTTTCAATGCCAGAAGGTATGATTTGACCGAGGTCGGCAGGTTTAAGATCAATAAGAAGTTAAAGCTTGATATTCCCAACACTCCGGAGAATTATGTTTTAAAAAATGAGGATATTATTGCCACAATTGCCTATCTTATCAGTTTACAAAATGGGACAGGCAAGACTGATGATATTGACCATTTGGCCAACAGGCGTGTCAGGCGTGTCGGGGAACTGGTTGCCCAAAATGCTTTCTGGATAGGCCTTCTCCGCCTGGAACGGGTGATTAAAGAAAGGATGAGCCTGCTTTCTGTAGAAGATGGCATTAACCCCGGAGGGTTGGTTAATGCCCGGCCGATTATTGCCGCTGTTAATGAATTTTTCCGATCATCCCAGCTGTCGCAAATTTTAGACCAAACCAACCCTTTGTCTGAAACAGATCATCTGCGGCGTTTAACTGTAACCGGGCAAGGCGGTATTACCAAAGAGCGTGCATCATTTTCCATCCGCGATATTAACCACTCCCAATACGGCCGGATTGACCCGATCCGCTCACCGGAAGGGCCAAATATCGGCCTTGTGACATATCTTGCTCTTTATTCCCGGATAAATGAACACGGATTTTTGGAAACGCCTTACCGCAAGGTAGTCCAAGCAGGGGGCAAGAGCAAAGTAACAGATGAGATAATTTACCTTTCAGCTGATGACGAGGAGGATTTTTATATAACCGAAGCGACTGTGGATATGGACAAAACCGGCGTAATCACCCAAAAAAGGGTGCCGGTACGCTACAACGGCTCTTTCTTTGAAACAGACAGCAAACTGGTCAATCTGATTGACATTTCTCCCCAGCAGGCAGTCGGGGCATCAGCTTCCCTCATCCCATTCCTGGCCCATGATGATGCCAACAGGGCCCTGATGGGCTCGCATATGCAGAACCAGGCAGTACCGCTGCTTCGTCCCTCTGCGCCGATTGTCGGGACCGGGATGGAAAAGGTAATCGCGGAAAATATGGGCCGGGTAGTAAAGGCTCCCTTTGACGGGACGGTAACTGCTGTTGACGGAGAAAAATTAACCCTTAGCGGCAAAAAGGAGAGTGTGAACTTTAGAATCAGGAAATTTGTCAATACTCCGGAGAATACCTGTTACAGCCAGCGGCCGGCGGTCTTACCGGGGCAAAAAGTAAAAGAAGGGGACCTTCTGGTCGACGGAGCAGCTTGTGACGGTGGTGAGTTGGCTCTGGGGCAAAACCTTCTTATTGCCTATATGAATTGGGAGGGTTTGGGGTATGAGGATGCTATTGTCATTTCCGACAGGATGGTAACGGAAGATATTTTGTCATCGGTGTACATTGAGGAATATGTAACAGATGTAGTTGAGACAAAACTAGGTCCGGATGAGGTAACCCCTGATATACCCAATGTGGCAGAGGCAAATCTGGCTAACTTGGATGAGGAAGGAATTGTCCGGATTGGCGCCAAAGTCGGCCCCAATGACATCTTAATTGGTAAGGTCCAGCCTAAAGGTGAGACGGAACTGACTGCTGAAGAAAGGTTACTGCGCGCCATTTTCGGCGAGAAAGCAAAAGAGGTCCGTGATACCTCCCTCCGCATGCCGCACGGCGAGCGCGGTACTGTCATCGGAGTACAAATTCTTTCCCGCGAGGCAGGTGATGAATTGGACGCCGGCACCATCAAACGGATTAAAGTAAAAGTGGCCCAACTTCGTAAAGTAACCGTGGGGGATAAGCTGGCCGGCCGGCACGGCAATAAGGGTGTTATCTCAAAGATTGTACCGATTTCAGACATGCCCCATCTTGAAGATGGTACGCCTGTTGACATTATTATTTCACCGGTGACAATCCTGTCCCGGATGAATTTAGGGCAACTTTTGGAAGCACATCTCGGCATTGCCGCCCAGAAACTTGGCTTCAAGGTGGCTGCTCCGGTATTTGAGAAGATCCCGGAGAGTGTGATTTGCCAGCAGCTTGAAAAGGCAGGATTTCCTGAAAGCGGCAAAATGAAACTGGTGGATGGCCGGACCGGCGAATACTTTGACCAGGAGATCACTGTAGGCCGGGCATACTATTTGAAGCTTATCCATATGGTTGAGGACAAGCAGCACGCCCGTTCCACAGGGCCATATTCCATGGTGACGCAGCAGCCGCTGGGCGGAAAAGCCCAAATGGGAGGACAAAGGTTGGGGGAAATGGAAGTTTGGGCATTGGAAGCGTATGGTGCTGCCAATATTTTGCAGGAAATGTTGACTACCAAATCGGATGATGTCATCGGCCGTACCAAGGCTTATCAGGCCATCATTCAGGGTGATGATATCCCCCAGCCGTTGGTTCCTGAATCTTTCAAAGTTTTGGTCAAAGAGTTACAATCCTTATCTATCGATGTGGCAACCATGAACCCGACTATGTCGGTTGCTCCGGCGGAACCCGTGTCAGAGCGTGAACTTCAGAAATCTGAAGAAATAAAAGAAGAGATAAGTGAGTCAATGGCAGAGGAGCAGGGGCAGGTTGAAACAAAAGAGGTACTTACCGGAGAGCAATCGCCGATGGAAATTGTTGAGCCTGAAGAGGAAATGAAGGAGGCAGCCTGATTTATGAACGATTTTAGAACAGAATGTTCGCAAGGAGTGAATTTATGAACGACTTACTTGATTTCGAAAGCTTAAAAGTAACTATCGCCAGTCCCGAAGCAATCAGGGCCTGGTCTTTTGGCGAAGTGACAAAGCCGGAGACAATCAACTACCGGACACTCAAGCCGGAAAAAGACGGGCTTTTTGCCGAAAATATTTTCGGGCCCACCAAAGATTATGAATGCTATTGCGGTAAGTATAAAAGAATCCGCTACCGCGGTGTCATCTGTGATAAGTGCGGGGTAGAAGTAACCCAGTCTAAAGTCAGGCGTGAGAGGATGGGGCATATAACTCTGGCTTCTCCTGTTGCTCATAACTGGTTTGTCAAAGGTGCACCCTCTAAACTCTCGCTGGTACTTGATTTGTCCATTAAAAGCTTGGAAGCAGTTATCTATTTTGCTTCATATCTGGTAGTGGCAGTTGATACCCGTGGGCAGGCTGCCTCTTTGGAAAAATTAAATAAGGGTCTGGAAGATAAAAAAGAGCAGGCTAAGGGCGTCTTAGAAAAGGAAATTACCAAACTGGAAAAAGATCTAAAAGGAAGGTTGTCTGATTTGAAAAAAGCGACTTCCAGTCATGAAAAGTATGAGCTTATGGCAGCTGATTTACAGCTTCAAACCCGCCAGGAAATTCAACGCATGCGTGACTGCCAGGTCGTAGAGTACAGCCAGCTTGAACAAATATATAAGACTGTTTCTGACCTTGTCAAAAGTATGGTGCCCCTCCGGGTTATTTCTGAAGATGAGTACTTAAAGCTTGATGAATATGGAGTTTCTGAATTTTTGACAGTGGGTATGGGAGCAGAAGGGCTTCTTGAAGTCCTGAAAAATATTGAACTTGATAAATTATCCGCGGTACTTCGTGAGGAAGTAAGGAAATCTACCGGGCAGCGGCATATCAGGGCGACAAAAAGGCTTCGGGTCGTGGAAGGGATGAGAAATGCAGGATTGTCACCTGAATGGATGATTACGAGGATTTTGCCTGTTATTCCACCGGATCTTCGGCCAATGGTACAACTTCAAGGCGGACGCTTTGCCACATCGGATTTAAATGACCTCTACCGGCGGGTGATAAACCGCAATAACCGCTTGAAAAAATTGATTGACCTTGGCGCTCCGGAAATAATCTTGCGCAATGAAAAACGGATGCTGCAGGAAGCGGTTGACGCTTTGATTGATGCTAATTTGAAGGCAACCCGCCGTGGGGCAGGAACAGGTCATGTGCTTCGTTCGCTTTCTGATATGCTACGCGGTAAACAGGGCCGTTTCAGGCAAAACTTACTTGGCAAGCGGGTTGATTATTCCGGCCGTTCAGTCATTGTAGTAGGGCCACATCTGAAATTAAACCAGGTGGGGATTCCCCGCGAAATGGCTTTGGAGATGTTTAAGCCTTTTGTCCTTCGCGAACTGATTGCCCGGGGCTTGGCTGCCAATATCAAAGGAGCTAAAAATGTTTTGGATATGCGCCCTTCGGAAGTGTGGGATATCTTGGAAGATGTAACAGTAAATCATCCGGTTTTAATAAACCGTGCGCCAACCCTGCACAGGCTTGGTATCCAGGCATTTTATCCTGTTTTAATTGACGGCAGTGCCATCCAGATTCACCCCTGCGTTTGTACCGGCTTCAATGCTGATTTTGACGGGGATCAGATGGCTGTGCATTTGCCTTTGTCGAAAAAAGCCCAGGAAGAAGCTCTGACACTAATGATGGCTAAGGATAATATTTTGAAGCCGTCTTCGGGACAGCCGGTAACAATTCCAAACAGGGAAATGGCCTTGGGTACATATTATGTAACTTCTATGGATGAAGCCATCCCGGAAATTTCTGATAGGATTTTCTCTCCTGAAGAAGCAACTTTGGCATACCAGTCCAAAAAGATAGCGATCCGCCAAAAAATCAAAGTTAAAGTTGACGGCGAGATGATTACTACCACCCTGGGCAGGGTGTTATTTAACAGACTTTTGCCGGGCGGTTCATTTATCAATAAGCCGGTAGGCGCTAAAAATTTCCAGGATATTATAGTGGCAGCATTCAACAAACTGGACAAAGATACCGTGGCAAAACTTGTGGATGATTTGAAAGATTTTGGTTTTATGGGATCAACTCTGTCAGGTCTTTCCCTGGGAATTTTTGACCTTAAGATAATTGCGGAAAAAGATAGATTAATAGCACAGGGAGACAGAGAAGTTGGGGAAGTTGAAGACAATTTAAGAAAGGGTTTGATCACTCCGGAAGAGAAGAAGCTTTTAGCGGAAGAGATTTGGACCAGGGTGGGAGATGAGATTGCCAAGAAAACTCTGTCGTCTCTAGGTGTCGATAATCCTGTTAGCGTTATTGTCGAATCAGGCGGAGCCCGCGCTACTACCGAACAGATTAAACAGCTTTCCGGTATGAGAGGATTTTCTGTTGACCCGACCGGAAAGATTGTTGAACTTCCAACCAAGTCAAACTACCGTCAGGGCCTATCTGTTTTTGAATACTTTACCTCTTCCCGGGGAGCCCGTAAAGGTGTGGCGGATAGGGCTATTAAGACTGCCGATGCCGGATATCTGACCCGCCGGTTGGTCGATGTAGCCCATGATGTTATCATTAGGCGCGAAGATTGCAGTGACACTTCCGGTGTAATTTTACCTGTTCCCGCTGACGGCGCGGCTTCAGTCACTTCCCGCTTTTTGGGGCGGAAGCTGGCAGCGAAAGTAATAAATCCGAAAAGCAAAAAAGTTATTGCGCCGGACGGAGCATATCTTGATGAGAAAGTTTTGTCGGAAATCATGGAAGCAGGCGTTAAATCAATTTCTATCTTTTCACCGCTTTCATGCAAAGCCAAATACGGGCTTTGTGCCAAATGCTATGGCTGGGACTTAACTACCAGAAAGCCTGTTGAAGTAGGTGTGCCGGTGGGAGTTGTGGCTGCGCAAAGTATTGGTGAGCCCGGAACACAGTTGACTATGAGAACCTTCCATACCGGTGGTATCGCCGGAGTTGATATTACCATGGGTCTTCCCCGGGTGGAGGAGCTGGTTGAGGCAAGGACACCTAAAAATGTAGCCTCACTATCTGAAATTGCCGGCAAAGTGACTGTTGTCGAGGGTGAAATGGGTACAAAGGTGCGGGTAAGAACCACGACTAAACCTTTTGAGGAACGCGAATACGCGGTTCCTGCCTCGGCCACACTTCTGGTGGAAGATGGTCAGCTTATTGCCGCAGGACAACAGCTTGCTTCGGGGCATTTGGATATTAAAGAAATTGTCCGGGTTAAAGGTCTAAAAGAGGCCCAAAGATATATTGTCGATGAGGTTAGGAATGTCTATTCCTCACAAGGTGTGCCGATTAATGAAAAGCATTTTGAGGTAATTGTCAGGAAAATGTCCGATAAAGTCAGGGTTGAAACCCAGGGTGATACTAACCTCCTTCCGGGTGAGACTATTGATAAGCTGAAATTTGAGGAGGAAAATCAAAAAGTATTGGCAGAAGGCGGCGACCCGGCCACAGCCACAATTGTCATCTTGGGTATTACCCGGGCGTCGCTTTTGACTGAAAGTTTCCTGTCGGCTGCTTCGTTCCAGGAAACAACTACGGTTTTATCTGATGCTGCTGCATCCGGCAAAGTTGACCATTTGCTGGGACTTAAGGAAAACGTTATAATCGGAAGGTTAATTCCGACCAGTCCTGAACGGGCAAGAATGGAATAAAATTATGCCAACAATCAATCAGCTAGTCCGCCACGGGCGTAAGAAATCCGGTAAAAAAGTTAAAGCGACAGCGCTGCGGCGTTCTTTTAATGCTAAAGACCGGAAGTATGTTGCATCTTATAGCCCGCAAAAGCGGGGGGTTGTCATACTGGTTAAAACCATGACTCCCAAAAAACCAAACTCGGCCCTTCGTAAAGTGGCCCGGGTAAGGTTATCTAATAAGACTGAAGTGACAGCCTATATTCAAGGGATAGGCCATGATTTGGCAGAACACGGTATTGTGATGGTCCGGGGCGGCAGGGTTAAAGATCTTCCCGGAGTCAAATATCATCTTATCCGCGGACGGTTGGATATGGCAGGGGTTGTAGGCAGACAAACAAGCCGGTCAAAGTACGGCACCAAAAGGCCAATGGGAGGAAAAAGCTGATGCCAAGAGCGGGAAAAATTACCAGGCGCACTCTTCCACCGGATCCGATTTATAATTCTGTGCTGGTGTCACGGTTTATAAACCGGGTAATGAAAGATGGCAAAAAAACGGTTGCCCAAAAACTGGTCTACTCTGCTTTGTCAGAGATTGAAAAAGGCGGCAAAAACCCTTTGAATATTTTTGAAACCGCCGTAAATAATGTTATGCCAAGGATGGAAGTCCGGCCCAGAAGGATTGGTGGGGCGTCTTACCAGATTCCGGTGGAAGTCCGGGGGGACAGGCGTGAGGCTTTGGCAATCAGATGGATTATTGAGGCAGCCATGAAACGGCCTAATAAAGAATACCATTCTTTTTCAGGGAAACTGGCTGTGGAATTTTTAGATGCGGCTGAGGGCAAAGGCTTGGCCATTAAGAAAAAAGAGGATACGCTAAGGGCAGCTGAGGCTAATAAAGCCTTCGCGCACTTTAGGTTCTAATTAAAATATATGAACGAAAAAGATTGTCAGGGATGTTCATTTTTAGGAGCTCATTTCTGGGATGACAATTGCGGGATAGTGCATATGCGTCCCGATCAGATATTTGTTTGCCCAAAAAATGTAACTGTTGAAGAGCTAATAAGAGAGTGTAAATATTTTCATATAGAGGGCGTAGAGGGCGCTTTATGTTTGGCGCATTTGGCCGAAGGCAGAGTGTTCCCGTGTTTTGTCAAAAACCATGGAGATATGATTAAATGTAGTGATTTTGGTTTCCGCGAACACTCCACCGCAGGGGGTTATAAGGGAATAACTACTCCTACTGTGTGTTGATTTTTATCAAACAGATGCCCTATCATTAAAATGATTCAAATCATTTTAATGGAATAAATGGCACAAGTTTCAAAATATCCTATTTCCAAAGATGTTTATGATAGGTGTTGGGAAATTTTTGCCAAAACTTTGGTAAATATTAAAAACCCGGATGAAGCCCAGGAAATTATTAATGATTTATTAACTCCCACTGAACGAATAATGCTTACAAAAAGAATGGCAATCGCTATGCTTTTGAGCCAGGGCTATGAATACCGCGAAGTTATGAAAATCCTAAAAGTTAGTTTCCCCACCATTTCTGCGGTCAGTAATTCTTTAAAATTTGGAGGCAATGGTTATAAGAAAGCAATTAATAACATCTTGAAGGATGAAAAAATGAAGGAATTTTTTAACCAGATCGCCCAAAAACTGGTTGCGATACCGGCCAAAAGCGGAGCGGGAAGCGGAGCCTGGAAATATTTAAAACAGGAACTTCACAAATCCTCCAAAGACAAAAGGCCTTTCTGATTAAAATGATTCAAATCATTGAAGCAGAAGACCAATGGTCTTGACAAGGAGGGGGGGGTGGTGCAACTATTAGTTTAGATGAAAAAACAAGGGGGATTTGCCCATATCCTTTTGATAGTTCTTCTTGTAGCAGGCTTGGCAGCAGCCATTTATCTAGTCCAGCGAAAAACCAACATCTTCCCCAAAGCCTATGTTTCGGAACCGGTTTCTGCTCCTATTGTACCAACCAGGGTGGAAGCTCCTCCTTATGGTGATACGGCTGTAACCCGGCCTCCGGCCCAAAAGCTGACTTTTACAATCTCTCCCAATGTAAATTGCTCATATAATAATTTAACCGGCAGTGCTGTCATGATTTCCTGGATCAATACTGCCAACCCTGTCAGTATAGTCGAACTTGATGTGGGCACCGGTACAACGGGGGAGCCGGACATCAGAACTAAAAATGTTGCAGCTTCTGACACTGTCGCCTATGCCCCGTCAGGATTTACGGGAGATCCGGAAATTATCCCGGGTAAGAAGTACTACGTCAGGTTATTTAATGGTGAATACGCCCAGTCCCAATCTTTTACTGTTCCTTCCTGTATGTATACCGGACGGTAATTGACTTTAAGCTCAACTTCAACTAAAATCTACATACTATCCTCGCCTCAAGAGGCGGGGTTTTTTAAGTCAAAAATGGAGTGCAATTTAAAACGTGAACAAATTAAATCAAGAAAAACTAAAAATGTGGACCAAAAAACTCCAAACAATGGAATCGGAGTACAAAGATATCTGCCGACGCAAGGGGGAAGCCGCGGCCATGGGTGATTTATCCGAAAATGCGGCTTATCAGATGCTTTGTGAGGATGCAGAAAAATGGAGAGTTAAAATGGATGAAGTGAAAAAAATTCTTACCAAGATTGGAGAAGATAAATGATGGCTGTCGTTAAAACAAACCGTAATTTCCCGCTGGATAGAATCAGAAATATTGGTATTATTGCTCACATCGATGCGGGTAAAACCACTACTACTGAAAGAATTCTGTTTTATACGGGCAGAACTTACAAGATTGGCAATATTGATGAGGGTACTACTGTTACTGACTGGATGGAACAGGAGCGTGAGCGGGGTATTACCATTGTTTCTGCTGCTATTACTACTTTTTGGATTCCCAAAAGTGGACCATTTGCGGGTCAGGAAACCAGAATTAATATCATTGATACTCCCGGACACGTTGATTTTACAGCCGAAGTTGAGCGTTCCCTTCGTGTACTTGACGGGGGAGTAATTGTTCTTGATGCTGGTTCAGGCGTTCAGTCTCAAACCGAAACTGTCTGGAGGCAGGCCAATAAATATAAAGTTCCGCTTTGTGCTTTTGCCAATAAAATGGACGTGGTGGGAGCGGACTTTTTGGGGACAATACAGTCGGCCCGGGATAAACTGGGTGCTAACGCTCTTCCCTATAACTTGCCCATAGGCTGCGAAAATGATTTCAAAGGGGTGGTGGATCTTTTGACTCAAAAAGCCTTTGTTTTTGAGGGTGACGGCACAAAATTTACAGAAGTGGAAATTCCAGCCGACATGACAGATGAGGTAAAGAAATGGCGGGAAAAGCTGGTTGAAGAAATCGCCGGAACAGATGATACCCTGATGGAAAAGTTTTTGGGTGGACAAGATTTGAGTGTGGATGAACTCAAAATGGCACTTCGAAAAGCAGTCATAGAAAACAAAATTGTACCGGTTTTTGCCGGCTCGTCACTGCGCAACAAAGGAGTCCAACCGGTTTTGGACGCAGTGGTGGAATTTTTACCGTCACCGCAGGATATTGGAGAAGTAATAGGTACAAATCCCAAAACTGACGAACAGGAGGTAAGAAAAGCCGATCCCAAGGAACCGCTTTCTGCTATAGCTTTTAAAATTCAGGTTGACCCGCATGTTGGGAAACTAACCTATATCAGGGTATATTCGGGGACCTTAAAATCGGGTTCATATGTTTATAATGCTTCCAAACAACTTAGAGAAAGAGTAGGCCGGCTGGTTTTGATGCGTGCCAACGACAGGGAGGATATTGATGAGGCCTATGCCGGAGAAATTGTGGCAGCGGTGGGGCTTAAAGACACAATTACCGGAAACACCCTCTGCGATGAAGCCCACCCAATAATTTTAGAATCAATTACTTTTCCTGAACCGGTAATTTCACTGGCCATTGAGCCAAAAACCAAATCTGATCAGGAAAGGTTGGGGTTAGCCTTATCGCGCCTTTCGGAAGAAGATCCCACTTTTAGGGTTAAAAGCGATCAGGAGACCGGACAGACCATTATTTCCGGTATGGGGGAACTGCAACTGGAAATTCTGGTTGACAGGATGAAGCGGGAATTTAAGGTTGAGGCCAATGTCGGCCAGCCCCAGGTTGCTTATAAAGAAACGATTGTTGCAGAAGCCAAAGGTGAGGGGAAATATATCAGGCAAACCGGAGGCCGGGGACAATACGGGCACTGTCTACTCCGGATTGAGCCGCTGCCCCGTGGGACCGGACGTGAATTTGTTTCGGAAATTGTCGGGGGTGCCATTCCGCGCGAATTTATTCCTCCGATTGAAAAAGGAATTATTGAAAAAGAAGATACGGGAATTTTGGCAGGCTATCCAGTGACTGATATTAAAGTGGCAGTTTATGACGGTTCTTATCATGAAGTAGACTCTTCGGAAATTTCCTTTAAAATTGCCGGGTCTTTAGCGTTGTCTGATGCGGCCAAAAAGGCAGGTTTGGTCCTGCTTGAACCGATCATGAAGGTGGAGGTAACCACCCCGGATGAGTTTTTGGGAGATATTATTGCCGATCTTTCTTCCAAGAGGGCTGAAATCCAATCCACTGAAATGAAGGGCAATTACAGGGTTGTTTTGGCCCTGGTGCCTCTGGCGGAAATGGGTGGATATGCTACAGCCATAAGATCAATGTCTCAAGGCCGGGCCACTTATTACATGGAGGCCAGCCATTATCAGGAAGTGCCCAAAAACATTGCCCAAAAAATCATTGAATCTTCAGGATTTACTGGTCGGGTTGAACACTAAACTTAAACAGAATCAGCTTAAGATGTCTAAAACTGCTTGATTTGCCGCTGTTGTACTATTTGCCGTCTTCTGTTGTGCCATATTTTTTGATTCTTCTAAAGCTGTCTTGATTTTGGAACTATCCTCGGGTCTAATATCGACTACATCAAAATTACCAGTGAAACCTGGTACATGTATAGTCTGTCTATATCCGCCTCCTGAAAAATATCCACTACTATAATCATCTGCCGCTGGAGGATTTTCAATTAATTGATCTAAAGCCTTTTTAAAATCTTCGCTCAGTTCAGTCTCTGTTGGTGCAGCTGTTCTAAAAACTGTTTTTTTAAAACCATTTTCTGTAACGGAATAAAAAGTAGTCGCACCGCTTACACCCTCGCCGCTTGGAAGAATGTGAGGGGCAGGGATTAGTACAAGCCGTTTTCGATGTTGCTCCGGTGCTGATGGTCCAAGAGCCACACACCCATTTGTGGCTGCGTTTGCTACTAGATCTTCAAAGTATGCGGCCATTCTCGCTGCTGTTTGTTCTGCATTGGGTTCGTTCATTATTCTTCTCCTCCGTTTATATTATATAAACTGTATTCACTTGTCTGTCAATAACTAAACAAGTGTTAGTTGTGACAGTTTTGCCAACGACCCGCCAGCCATGACTGGTACTGTCGGGTAGGTCGTGGGATATTTTGTCGTAATTCCCTTCTTGACAAAACGTACGGAATTGCGTACACTATAAACATGATTACAATTTCCGCAACAGATGCCCGGAATAATTTATATGATCTTATTGAGGAAGTTGCCCGAAGCGGTAAAAGGATTGGTATCACTAATAAGGGTGAAACCAAGGTTGTATTGATAAGCCCTGAAGAATTAGACGCTTGGCAAGCTACGGCGGAAACTTTAGCTGATAAAGAGCTAATGAAGGCTATTAGAGAATCTGACAGAGATATTAAAGCTGGTAGATACAGCTCTTTAGAAGAGGTAGAAAAAGAATTGGGTTTATCTGATAATGATAAAGATGTATCAAGTAAATTTGCCGAGCAGGGTAAGAAAAGACTTAAAAAAGCTTGATTCCCGCTTTCAGCGAAAAATTATATTAAGTCTGCGACTTTTACAGAGGAATCCTTTTTTGGGTGAAAAAATGAGTGGCGAATTTAATGGTTCATACAGAATCAAAATTCCCCCCATCCGAATTATTTATACCCCGGATTTGAAAAATAAGATTGTTTGGATTAGGGCAATTGGCCACAGGCAGGGTATTTATAAATAAATCGTCCAAAAAATCATTGAATCTTCAGGCTTCACCGGACGTGTGGAACAGTAAGGTCTTATAGTTTGACTTCTGATATAAATGCTCTATAACACTCAATGGATATGATAATTTCATTTTTTCTCGATCGTGAAATTTTGTTGCAGATCGCAGTTTTATTTAAAATTGTCTATACTACCAGTTTGATTCCCAACATCGCCACAAAATTTACCATTTACTGTTTTTAAGAAATAAGCACGGAACAAACTAAAACCAAGTTGCGTGGCTTTGTTAAATTTATCTTGTCCTATTCCATTAATGACCTGATCTTTTGTCATAGAAAAGTTTAGCTGCTGTACGAAGGGAGGCTCATTAATATCTTGGGAACTGACTGTATAAGGGACCTCCGCAAATAGGGGCTCCTTGGAGCCTAAAACTGTAGGAATAACAGTAAATTGTGTCGCTTTTTTTAAATAATTTATGTCAAGTTTCTGTTTATATTTAAGTAACAAAGAATACCCGGTAGAAGTTTTAACCGCTTGTGAAGAGGGCTCCTGCACACAAGAAAGCATATCCTTTGGATTTACTGGTGTGCCTGTAAAATTAACAGTTTCTGCAATATTTTTTATTAATTCAGCTTTATCCAAACTGCCTTTGAAAATAACCAAATAAGATCCTTTTGCAAAAACAGCTGCATAATCTATGCCCTCTGCGTGGGCGCTTCCCGTTAAACCTTCGACCAGCAAATAAGGTTGTCCTAAAGTGGAGATTTTTTCTGTCACTTTAAGGTCGTTGGCAGTTAGTTGATACATTCTTATAAATTCTTCTCTTCTTGATCCTCCAGAATAATCAGCGCGATCAGCAAGCATTATTTTGGATGGGGTGATTTCTCCGGTTGCGAGGGAATAGGATTCTTTGGGTGGAACTTTAAAAGTAATTCCTAGCGGTTCGTTTGTATATGCCTTCCAGTCACTATAATTTTCTTTTGGTTGTATACTTTCTGCACTTTGTGGCTGTTGTACACTTTTTGTAATTTCTACATCACCCCTGGACAGTGACGTAGTATTGGGAGTTAAATCAGAAAGTATGGGTTTAGACATAATCTGTTTTTGAAGCAGGAAAATACCCACCCCGCCTATTCCCAGAAGCAAAACTGCCATAATAATCATTAAAAATTTCCCAAAATCCTGTTTTGATTGCTGCTGGGTAGATTGGGGTGATACGGATTGAGGAGTGTCTTGTATTTGAACAGGTTGAATGTTGTCAATTGCCTGATTAGACTTGTCTTCCATAAATACAGCTACTGCAAGAAAAGTATACCATATTATGTTGTAATGTTGTAGAATCATCAATTTCCCCTTTGCATATTCCCCCTTGCATAATTTTAGAGGATATTGTATATTTACTCATACCAGCACTTCGACAGGCTCAGTGTCTTCGACTTGGGTTTTGTTAGAGGCTGGATTTTTAAGGTAAATATGGCAGACGCAAAAAAATTTGAACGGACAAAACCGCACGTCAATATTGGTACCATGGGTCACGTCGACCATGGGAAAACCACTTTAACTGCGGCCATTACCAAATACCTTGCAGGCAAGGGTATGGCCGAAGCCCGAAGTGTTGACCAGATTGACAATGCTCCGGAAGAAAAGGCCCGCGGTATTACTATCAACATTTCCCATCAGGAATACGAGACCGAAAAAAGGCATTATGCCCACATCGACATGCCGGGGCATGCCGATTACATCAAGAACATGATTACCGGCGCCGCCCAAACAGACGGTGTTATTTTGGTGGTTGCCGCAACTGACGGACCAATGCCCCAAACCCGCGAGCATTTACTTCTTGCCCGCCAGGTAGGTGTGCCGGCAGTTGTCGTGTATTTGAATAAAACTGACCAGGTAACTGATCCGGAATTGATTGATCTGGTTGAAGAGGAAGTCCGCGATCTTTTGAAAAAATATGAATATGACCCACAATCTCCGATAATCCGCGGGAGTGCCCTTAAGGCTCTGGAAGGTGATGCCGAAGCTGTTAAATCCATTGAAGAACTTTTGAAGGCTGTTGATGAATGGATTCCCACACCTACCCGCGATATTGACAAGCCGTTCCTGATGGCTATTGAAGATGTCTTTTCTATTAAGGGCCGGGGTACTGTTGTAACGGGCAGGATTGAAAGAGGTAAAGTAAAGGTTAATGAGGAAATTGAAATTGTCGGAATTCGCCCCACCAAAAAATCGGTTGTTACCGGAATTGAAATGTTCCATAAAATGCTTGATGAGGGGCAAGCCGGAGACAACGCCGGACTGCTCCTTCGCGGAATCGAAAAAGATGACGTGGAACGGGGACAAGTTTTGGCCAAACCCGGTACGATTACCCCGCATGCCGAATTTGAAGCGGAAATTTATGTCCTTTCCAAAGAGGAAGGCGGAAGGCATACCCCTTTCTTCAAAGGTTACAGGCCGCAATTTTATATCAGGACTACTGATGTGACCGGAGAAGTAATACTCCCGGAAGGTGTGGAGATGGCCATGCCGGGGGACAGCGCTAAAATCACTGCTAAACTTATTACCCCGGTGGCTATGGAAGAGGGACTGCGCTTTGCTATCCGCGAAGGCGGAAAGACTGTCGGAGCCGGAGCTATTACTAAGATTATAAAATAGTTTATAGATTTTAGTGAGTAGGTTGTAGAAGAGCCGGGTGGCTCTTTTTTGTTGGGTAGGGTATAATTATTGCACTTTGAAAGGAAGGGGAGAAAGTTAGTTCGTTATTCGTTCACGGTTGTTCGAACTAACTGTGAACTGTGAACCAATAACTATAAAATGGCCAAAGGTAGAATCAGAGTAAAACTAAAAAGTTATGATCATAGGGTGCTTGACGGCACTGTGGAGCAGCTTTTAGATACTGCTCTTCGTACCGGTGCCAAAATTGTCGGGCCAATCCCGCTTCCTACTAAAACAACCAGATTTACAGTACCCCGTTCCCCTTTTACAGACAAAGATTCCCAGGAAGCTTTTGAAATTAAAACTCATAAAAGACTAGTTGAAATTGTGGAACCAACGGACAAAACTATTGACGCTTTGATGCACCTGGAACTTCCTGCCGGAGTTGATATTGAAGTTAAAATGTGACCTTTAGGTCATCCTGAGGAGTCTTCGACGAAGGATCTCTAAAATTGTTTTAGATACCTTATTGAAACTGACATAAAGTCAGAGATTCCTCGTTTCATTCGGAATGACAATTAGCATTTAAGTAGATTCTCAAATTCCGGATTGATTGTTTTTATTAAATCTATTTTTTTCTTTCTTGTCCACCCTTTGATTTTCTTCTCTGCTCTTATAGCATCTAGAGCCTCTGCAAATTCCTCATAATAAATCAATTTGTTTATATTATATTTACTTGTAAAATGATTTTTTCTAGTTGTATGTTCATACAGCCGTCGCTGGAGATTGTTTGTTACCCCAACGTAAAGGGTATTAGATTTATTAGTCAGAATGTAAACGTAGTAAAGCATTATTTAAAGTATCTCACATTCGTGAGAGATCCTTCTCCCTCGACTCCTTCGATTGCACTCAGGACAAGTCCGCTCGGGATCAGGATGACATCTTACACAATTGAACGATCGTCTCAAGATGTAATATCACACATCGGATGTGTGATATTATTCGGTGGAATTCATACCAATTCATGGTGCGATCGTGTAATTAATTGATATTTTTGAGGCTGAAGTATGTAAATGTAATTGACCTATAATGGGTAGTTGAAATTGAGACGAGGGTATGGTAGATTCCAACTAATAATATGGAAAAGAGAATTAGAGTAGTTCGACAAATTGAGACAGGGATGTCAACTCGTGCCAAAGATCCACTATTCAGTCCTTTTTTGGATGCTTTAATACCTAAAATTGGCAGTCGGGATTTTGGGGCATTTTGTGAATGGGTTGGAATACTACCAAGGGTAGGGAAAACTGCTCGCGGACGAGAAAGAATGATTGCTCATGTTGTTCATACCGCAGCTGAAGCTTTTCGGGATTAAATGATTAGAGTTACATTCTCCGTGTTGCTTGCTTTTTAGGTTCGAGGCTGGTACAATTCCTGTACAAAAGAATATTTTTCAGTAGATTGTGCGTTCGCCTAGGCGAATACGACAGTTGAAAGTGCACATTTACTGGGTGACTATTCCGAAAGGAGGTCACTCTTTTTTGTGCTTAAGAACAATATGATAAATACTTTAATTGGAACTAAAAAAAATATGACTAGCACATATGATGCCCGCGGACGCCGGAC
>Ga0208375_1002420_pt1 | contig 17671 bp, 15 predicted proteins | sample RifOxyD1_FD_184038 | JGI IMG/M metagenome (GOLD analysis project Ga0208375, IMG submission 184038) | Soil microbial communities from Rifle, Colorado - Rifle Oxygen_injection D1 (SPAdes) | ecosystem: Environmental > Terrestrial > Deep subsurface > Rock core/Sediment | place: Rifle, Colorado... | reverse complement strand
CTCCCAAGATTTTTATCTTCGGGAATATCAAAAACAACGAGGCGCCATAACTTGTCCCATCGTGCCGGTTTTTTAATTTCTATTTTATCAATATCGTATTTTAAAATTCTGCTTTTTCCTTTTTCGCTCAAAGTAAGCATAACAGTTCCATCTTTATCTTCTTTGTAATCAATAAGTTTTGATTGGTATAATCTTTTTATCGTCTCCCGTAAATACCGCTCATTTATTTTTTTCCATTCTTTAGAAGCTTTTTTTAAAACACGGAAATAATGATCCGGCCGGCGGGTTAAAGATAAAACCAATCCGGCTTCTAAGAGAAGTAATACCTTTTTACTCGCCGGCCCCAAATGTTTCATACATTTTTTAATTAATTATTTTTTGATTATTTAAATTTAAAGATATCACAAAGATTACTAATTTTCAACCGATCGGAAAAATATCCGTAATTGGTGGCCAACATAAAAATTAGAAACAAAAAAGCCGCCAATCCGGCAGCCGAAAAACATAAGCTACAGAAAAATTATTTTTTAGTCAAATTTAATATTGTGGATAAGTTGAGAAAACCGCCCCGCAGCTGCGGGGCGGTTTTTATGTTAGAATGATATTAATGGCAGATCCCATTCCACAAAAAGATGAAAACATTATCATCCGGACGATGAAAGGCGATTTGGAATATCTGAAAAATCCTCACCCAAAAAAAGAAGAAAAACCGATCCCGACGATACCCACGGGACCGGTTTCTCAAGAAGCCAAAGCACCGTTTGTTCAAACACCGATATCTCTTCCACCAATGCCCAAAGTTGAATCCAGGCCTGCCTCTTCTTTAGGCGGACCGCCGATTTTGGTTGTCCCGCCGAAAATAATTCCGCCAAAAGAAATAGCCGAAATTCCATCTAAACCCCTATTTAAAGCAACGCCGGTTTGGCTTAAAATTGGTGGCATTGGTTTGGGAGTATTTGTATTGATACTGCTTGGACTTTATGGTTATTGGAAAATTTTTGTCCAAAGCCAACCGGTAATTCCGCCAACTCCGACAGCAACTACAACACCGCCAACTTTACCAACAACACCGTCAGCCACCTCCACCGCCCCGATAAAATTCTTCAACAAACTGCCAAATAAAGAAATTACGATTGAAATTTCTTCAAAAACTTCCGCCGCCCTGCTTAATGCTTTAAAATCGGAAGCGGCAATGGAAGAAACAAGAGCGTCTATAAAACAGATTAAAATAACTTATCAAGGAAAACCGATAACTACCGAAGAGTTTTTGAATTTGATGTCTATATTCGCTCTGCAGAATTTTTTGCCAAATTATGAGAGCGAATTTGTATTGGCATTTTTCAGCCAAAAAGAAGGGGCGCGGCCGATTCTAATTCTTAAAGCCAAAAAAAGAAGTGAAATGGAAACCCAGATGAAGGACTGGGAAGCGAAAACTTTGGCAAGCGATATTTTTCCGTTATTTTTAAACGGCGGCCAGCTTCCAAGGGCCTTATCGCCGTTTAGATCGTACTTATTTATCGGCCAGCCGGTGCGTTACTTAAACGTTAACGTGCCTTTTGCTTCATTAAATTACGCTATTTACAACGACTTTCTTATTTTCACCACCTCAAGCGCCGGAATGTTTGTAGTTTTACAGGACTTAACCGGCCGAACAGTATCGCTTGATTATATAAAATCTCTCGAAGCGTCAATTAATGAATTTGTAAAATAAAAACCCCAAATATAATTTTCTGAAGCTTATGAAATCGTTTTAGCATGGTTTCGCCGCAGGCGAATAAAACGCTTTCATCGGACAGCGAGCGAAGCGCTGGTGAGTGAGCGCGCGAGGAAAATGAATTATTTATTATTTATCTTCGCATTGTGGATAAATGCCTATTGACTTTTTTCTAAATATAGAATATCATTAAAGACAGATTTCGTTTCTGATCTGATACTGTTTCAGTTCGCTGAAACAAAAGGTCATCCGCCGACCATTTAGCTCTTTATTTTAAAATCAAACGGTTCTCGTAACCGAGATTGGAAGCGAGACATTTAGGATCGTGAAAGCGGACGCGAATCCAAACAAGGGCGACCAGACCCATTTAAACAACGAAGTTTAGGGGTTACAACGGCGCCCTTTTCTGTTTTCATTTATTTGCATTTTATTTTAGCTTTTGCTACCCTAAAACCAATGTTAGACCAACAAACTTTATCCGAATTAAAAAATGCTTTAGAAAAAGAACGGGATTTGCTTACCAAAGAATTAGAAACAATTGCCGCGCCGGATCCCAACCTTCCTGGTGATTGGGATGTTAAGCATGAAGAATGGGGCGAAGATCAAATAACCAGCAAAGAAGACCTGGAAACAGGTGAGAGCGTCAATGAGTCAGATGAAGATATGAAAAACAAGGCCCTTTCCGACCGCTTGGAATTACGATTGGAAGAAGTAAATAACGCTTTAGTTAGAATGGAAAAAGGAAATTATGGAATTTGTGATGCATGCCAAAAAGAAATCCCTGTTGAACGTTTGAAAGCCAATCCGGCCGCTAAAACAGACATAGAACACACAAAATAATATGTCATCAAAATTATATTCCGCTGCTCTGCACGGCATCAACGCGAAAATTGTGGAGGTCGAGTGCGATTTGGCGCCCGGCCTCTTTAATTTCAGCATTGTCGGATTGCCGGACGCAGCAGTAAAAGAGTCAAAAGACCGGGTTTCTGCGGCTTTAAAAAATTCCGGCGCTTCGCCGCCTTCGCGGCGAAATAAAAGAGTTACGGTAAACCTCGCGCCGGCCGATTTAAAAAAAGAAGGCCCGGCTTACGATCTTCCAATCGCATTGGGTTATTTGTTGGTCTCGGATCAAATCAAGTTTGATCCGGAGAAAAAGTTATTTGCCGGAGAGCTGGCTCTGGATGGAGGATTGAGACCCGTCAGCGGTGTTCTTTCAATCGTTATTGAGGCCAAAAACCGGGGATTTAAAACAGTTTTTATCCCAAAAACCAACGCCGCCGAAGCGTCGCTCGTAAGAGACATTGAAATTATCGGGGCTAACAATTTAGTTGAAATTTTTGAACACCTTGAAAACAAAAAAATTATCAGCCCACATCTCAATTCCGATTTAGAATCGGAATTTACAAAAAATTCTGAAAGTGAAGCAGAAATTGATCTGGCTTTAATCCGCGGCCAGGAAAAAGCTAAACGGGTTTTAGAAATCGCCGCGGCTGGAAATCATAATATCATCATGTCGGGACCGCCGGGTTCGGGAAAAACGCTTTTAGCAAAAGCGTTGGCTTCCATTTTACCTAAACTAAACTTAGAAGAAGCTATTGAAGTAATGAGAATTTGGAGCGTTGCCGGACTGCTTAAGGAAGATAAGTCGCTTCTTTACAAAAGGCCCTTTCGAGCACCGCATCACACCGCCTCCGGAATTTCTCTTGTCGGCGGCGGCGCCTGGCCCCGGCCGGGAGAAATTTCTTTGTCTCACCGCGGCGTCCTTTTTCTTGATGAATTCCCGGAATTTTCGCGTGATGTCTTGGAAAATTTAAGGCAGCCGCTTGAAGAAAGCCATGTCACCGTTAGTAGGGCTCAAGGCAGTATAACTTTTCCGGCTCAATTTTTGATGGTCGCCTCAATGAATCCCTGCCCGTGCGGTTATTTAAACGACTCTTTAAAAGAATGTGTTTGCGCGCCAAGCCAAATTATAAAATACAAAAGAAAGTTATCGGGTCCTTTGATTGATAGAATTGACCTTCATGTTGAAGTGCCGCGACTCAAATATGAAGAAATGTCTTATGAACCGGCCGGTGAAACCAGCAAAGCCGTAAGAAAAAGAGTTGAAAAGGCCCGCGCGATTGCTGCCTCGCGCTTTAGCAACGATAATATTTTGACTAACCGCGAAATGTCGGTTCGCCACATTAAAAAATACTGCCAATTGGATGAGAAAGCGGAAAAAATGATGAAAAATGCCGTAAGCGGAATGGGGCTTTCAACCAGAACTTACCATCGGCTTTTAAAAATATCGCGCACCATTGCCGACTTGGAATCCTCCGAAAACATAAAACCCGATCATTTGGGCGAGGCATTGCAGTACCGCCCAAGAGAAGAAGTTTAACGCACAAAAGGATTTTTGGCTCCGCGGACTTCGAAGTGTAAGTGACAACCTGTTGAATTACCGGCACCTGGCGTTTTAGGATAGCCCCCCATAAAAGCAATGATGCTTCCCTGATTCACATATTGGCCGGCGGACGAGAGAATGCTCTTCAAATGGGTGTAACGGGTGGTAACGCCGTTCGGATGAAGAACCTTAAGGTTATTGCCGTAACCGCTGTTGGCCCACTTGGCAGCGCTTTGAGTCGGATAAGTTTCGGTAACAACGCCTGAAGCCGCGGCAAACACCGGAATGTTTTCATAAAGGCAATCATCACCGCGGGAAATATCAACCGCGTTATACGGATGAAGGCGGCCCTGGTTAAATCCTGAAGTAGGAAAAACAAAATAACCATCAAGAGAAGGGCCGTAATATGGAGCGGGTCGCGACGTTGGTTTTGGCGGCTCAACAGTAGGAACTGTAATCGGATTTTGATTTTGAAGCAGTGAATCCTCTCCAGTCATGAGAGGATTATCGAATTCGCTATCTTCAAAAATTCCGGAACCGCTGTCGGCATTGACTACCAATGCCCCCAAAGCCGATTGAATAAAAGAGTTCTCTTTAAGCGATTCCGGTTTCGGTGCCGAAACGATCTCCGTAAGTTCACCGCCTATATTAGAACTGGGATCTAAGTAAACGCCAAGCCGGTTTTTTAGATCGCCCGGATTTGCCGAATTTAACGCTAAAACAAGAAAAGACACCAAAAACAAAGATACCCAAAAGGGGTACTGTTTTGTTAAAACTGAAATTTGTCTGAAAGGGTGATAAATAAGCCAAAATTAAGGGTAAATCCTGCGTAAAATCAACCAACATTACTTTAATCCTACCAATGGTAAACCATGTGGTCAAGGCACTTATCCCCAGTAGTAAACCTGCTTACTTTACGTTATAATCTTCAAACTATGGAAATTTTTAGCGGGTTAAACGATAGACAAACTGAAGCCGTTAAGACAATAGAAGGTCCGGTTTTGATTTTGGCCGGCGCCGGCTCGGGGAAAACCAAAACCTTGACTCATCGGATTGCCTATCTCCTTTCCCAAGGCATCAAGCCGGAAAATATTTTAGCAGTTACTTTTACTAACAAAGCCGCCGAAGAAATGCGAAATAGGATAACAAAACTCCTTGAAATTGAAAATTTAAAATTGAAAATTGAAAATTTATTTGTAGGGACTTTTCATTCTTTTGGCGCAAAGTTTTTGAGAGAGGAAATAGACAAACTGGGCTATAGCAAAAATTTCGTTATTTATGACGAAGACGACATCTTTTCTCTGGCAAAAAGCATCAGATCCGAACTCAATTTTCCGCAAGATAAACTGAAAGCCGGAACGCTTATTAATATCATTTCAAAAGCCAAAAGCGAATTAAAAGATCTGAAAGAGATTTTAGCCGATGCCGACGAGTTATACAGAAACCGAATTTTGCGCTTTGGCGAATTGTATGGCCAGCGCTTGAAAGCCGCCAATGCGGTTGATTTTGACGATTTAATAACATTACCGGTAAAAATTTTTGAAAAATTTCCGGAGGTCTTAAAAAAATATCAGAATCAGTACAAATATATCTTAGTAGATGAATACCAAGACACTAATCACTCCCAATATACTTTGATAAATTTGTTGTCTAAAGAGTATAAAAATCTTTTCGCGATCGGCGACCCCGATCAGGCGATTTACGGCTGGCGGCACGCGGACTTCAGGAATATTTTAAATTTTGAAAGAGATTATCCAAACGCTAAAGTTGTTAAGCTTGAGGAAAATTACCGTTCAACCCAGAATATTCTTTTGGCGGCCAACGAAATTATTTCCAAAAACGTTGAACGCAAAGAGAAAAAACTTTGGACTCAAAATCCCTCGGGCAGTCCGATTGAAATTGTTGAAACGGGCGACGAAAGAGACGAAGCGGATTTTATAATTTCAAAAATTGCAGACTTGAATAAAAGTTTGGGCGTTGATTTAGATAAAATAGTCATTACATACCGCACCAATGCCCAATCGCGGGTTTTGGAAGAGGCCTGTCTTTACGCCAATCTGCCTTATCGCGTTATCGGCGCCATAAAGTTTTATCAGAGAAAAGAAATAAAAGATATTTTGGCCTATTTGCGGATAATTTTAAATTCCGATGATGAAATAAGCGAGAAAAGAATTGCCGACGTTATGGGCAAAAAAAGATTCGTCGATTTTAAAACCAAATTGCCGGAACTAAAAAAACAAGCTGAATTTTTGCCGCCGGCAGAGTTAATAAAAAATATTATTAAAAAAACCAATTACTACGACTACCTTAATCAAAAATTTTCGGGGCTGAACACGGAAGGCGAATTGGAATCGGACGCAAGAATTAAAAACGTGCAGGAATTGATCGGGTTGGCGTCCAAATATGATGAAGCGGGAGAGCCGATCTCGGCGCTTTCCGAATTTTTAGCCGAAACAGTATTGATGCAGGAAAATAGGGATAATAATAATAATAATTTAAAGAAACTCAATTTAATGACGCTTCATGCCGCTAAAGGACTGGAATTTGACGCGGTTTTTATCGCCGGGCTTGAGGAAAATTTGATGCCGCACAGCCGGTCAATTTATTCGCTTCCCGAGCTGGAAGAAGAGCGGCGGCTCTGCTACGTTGGGCTTACTCGCGCTAAAAAACATCTTTGGCTTTCGTTTGTTAAATCCCGCGGATTATGGGGTGAAAGAAACGAGGTTTTGCCTTCGCGATTTGTAATGGAATTGCCGCAACATTTGGTTAATTTCCGCTCGCTGACCGATGACTTTAATCTGCCGGAGATTGAATTAGAATAAAAACCAAAAACCGCCAAAAGGCGGATTTTGGTTTTTCGGGGCCAAAGCATTTGTATGATTTTAAGCTTTGGGATTTTAACCCCACACATAACTTCCACATAATTATTTGAAGAACTACAAGTGGAAGTTATGTGTGGGGCAGGCCCCGCCAAAATTTTCAAAAAATACATTTGAGAACTTTGGTAGGGGAAGCGACTTAAAAAATCGCTTCAATGCTGTCTTTGCGACAGCATCAACTGAAAAATGAGTTGGAAGGTCTCATCTCTCTTCTGTTGCCAGGCCGGTCATCGGCCCCGGTACTGACTTTCGTCAGTCAGATCAGAGTGTCGCCCTAGGCGACCTCGCTGATCTGGAGCCCCAAGAGATCCGAAAGGTAGCTATCTACCCGTTCCGGCATCTCTTTCGGCTCGACCATGAGGGTGGCGCTGGGCATCACTACCCTTTCGGGGATCATGATGTCACGCACTTGCCACTTGACTTCGCTGCCCTTCATGCGGTTTTCCACCGCATCCAGGCGAGCGAAACAAGTCGAACAAGCGCAGCCCAACCACATCACCTCGAACGAAATGAGGTTGCCCTCAATGCGTCCAAAGCGAGAGTTGGACCAGCCATCCACCTTCAGGCGGACGGTCCGATTGGCTTCGGCCATATTGTCACCTCCTTTCATTCGAAATTCATCAGAAAGTCCAATCTTCGGCGCCTTCTCGCCCAAAGACCAGAATCTTTCTGACTACGTTTATGGTTTAGAAAAAGAACATTGGGTTTTCCCGCCAAAATTTTCAAATCAATTAAATTGCAGGTTTATTTCCGATCGGAAATTAAGTTGCAAATTGGATTAAAAACTTTGGTGGAAAGGCGAGAAGATTTCTCTCGCCCCGGGCTCTGCTTCCCGCTGGCTCTCCATTCGCTTTTCGGCGCGAACGGTGACAAGAGCCGTTTTGCCCATGCTTTTACGCGGAAGGGCTTTACCGCAACACTGGCTATTCCTGGCCAATGTCAGGGCGGCTTATTTCTGCCGCGCGGCGATGGCATCGGCTCTGCGCCGATACACCACGCCGTTGACGACGAAGTATTTCGTCATCATGGCTCCTTTCTCGGGTTTCCCCGCTAAAGCCCGTGGCTGGCTTTGTTAATGTTAAAAAATTTACACGGGCTTTAGTGGAGAGGCGAGGGGCTCGTCCACTTGGGGTGATCGCCGGTTTTTGCTTCTACCGGTACCGGTCGGTCCCCATGGTGTGGTTCTTAAGCCCCTCGCCCCGAAAGTGCAGGAAAATCCTCCTTCATCGGGTTTGGCCTCACCCCGCTTCGCGCGGGGTTTATTGGCCGTTTCGAGCTCTGTGGATGTCCAGAGCCCTGCGCGCCGCCGCGCACCCGATTCCTCCTTCACCATGCTGCACACATGGTGGGAGTTTCCCAGATAGTGTCTTTGACAATGATCGCCGGCGGGCGGTTCATCATCTAGACCACTATCGCCTGTAGGGAGGCGATCCTGGGATTCCGCGTACATCGACGCGGAAGGAGACAATCTTTTTTTCTGATTTTTCTGCTTGCTTGCAGGACGGAGCGGAATTGAACAGCTCTTCCCCTTCACGCCCTCGGAACCCACCGGGCCTTCCTACGACACCCAGAAGACTGGCTGTCCCGTAAGAGAGGTGGAGTTGAACCATACATTCCGAGCACTGAAGAGAAACTCACCAGAGCTATTCCTGCAAGCAAGTTCTTTTGCCGAGGATTGTGAGAACAAGGGACGATAAGGGAATATAAACTAATTAAATGGTTGGAACGGAGGAGGTACAATTGCGATATGCGATTTATTACCTCACATCCATTTGTTCCTATCCCTCATTCACACGATCCTCGGCAAAAAACTGACTTAAAAGAACAATATCATCTTGCCTATATTATATATCATAATTAAAATCTTGTCAAGTCCTTTCAACATATTTTTACCATAAGAACAAAAATATGGCTTATTCAAGCCCTATTTTTAATGCTGTATTTTGTTAATTTATGTTGACTATTTACTTTTAACAAATCAAATTACGTGTTTTTAGCCGATCGGAAAAATATTCGTAATTTTGAAAAATTTGACAAAATTTCAATATTAATATACTATTAAGATAATCAAATTTTCCTTCCAATAAAACAGGAATGGAGAATGAGAGATGTTCTTCGGACCAAAACAAAAATATTTCCTGCGCCTCGTGGCGCACTGCAGAGAAGGCCACTAGAGCTTCCCTTGAAAACGGCTCTTTGCCTTCTTTTTTTATTTAATAAATTTCCATAAGGCCTCAAAAAAAGTTTTTATGGTTTGAGAAACTGAAATGTCATCTATGATGATGCCGGTCGGTTTTTTCTTAACATTGATAAAAGCGGTTTTGGCTCCATAAACAACAATTTCTGTTTCAAATTTTTTATCTAAAAATTTATATTCCGCTTTACCCGATTTGTTCGGAAAAATTTTGCCTTTTTTATTATAATAAATAGATTTTGAAGAAATATTATAAAGTTTTTTGACTTTTTCATCTTGAAACTTCCTTTCTGAAGAAGATTTAGCGATAATATCAAGTGGCAAAATTTGATATAAAAATTTGGTTTTTGTTTTTAAAATATCTTCACGAAGAGAATTGATTCCTTCACTTCCTTCAAAAAAACGGATTTTCGGGCGTTCGCCCCGCGATTCATATATTTTCTCCAAATCCGGGATAATCTTTTTTAAACCGGAAAAACTTTCTTTAAGCCGCCTCTCTTCAATTTCAAACAAATGTGAAAGCCGTTCCGGCGGCTCGGCAGAAAAGTACGTTTTTTTGTCCTTTAGAAAGGTACTGATAAGGCCTTTTTTCTTTAACTCTTCCAAAACAACATAAACGGTAACCCGAATAACGCCGCTGTGAGCGGCAATTTCCGCAACTAGCGCCTGCCCTAATTCCAAAACCGCTAAATAAACTTTAGCTTCTTTATCGGAAAGCCCCAGTTTTTTAATTTCATTTTCCAAATTAAACATGTTATTATTGTAGCACAATTTTCGAATTAAAACAAATTTTGTCAAAAGTTTCTGACAGAACTGTAGATTGCATGTTTAGAACCGATCGGTTGAAAACGTGCAATTGGTTGTTTTTATGAATAAAAATGCCGATGGAATTAACAAACAAAAGAGTTATTAGAGAATTGTTAAAAAAATATAACGCCAGACCGGAAAAACATCTCGGCCAGCATTTTATTTTGTCAAAAAAAGCGTTCGCTTTAATGATTACGGCGGCCGAAATTAACTCCGACGCCCAAAGGGGTCGGAGCTCCGACCGCAAGCGTCGGAGAAAAACTGATACAATTATTGAAATCGGCCCAGGACTGGGAACTTTGACTCAAGAACTCGCAAAAACCTGTGCCAATGTTATCGCCATAGAGAAAGACCCTTTAATGATCAAAATTCTAAAAGAAACATTAGCCGATTATAAAAACGTAAAAATCATTCAAGCCGACGCCCGTCAAATGTCTTTATTTTTACCCGGTGTCCGACACCGGGTAAAAAGTGGAAAAGGTGTGGACAAGTTCAATAAGTATAATATGTACAAAATTGCGGCAAATTTGCCATATAATATCGCAACTTTCTTAATCCGCCAATGGCTGGAATCAAAAAATCCGCCGCAAATGATGGTTTTAATGATTCAAAAAGAAGTGGCGCGCCGCATTGTCGCCAAACCACCGCGCGCAAATCTTCTTGGAGTCAGCGTTCAATTCTACGCCGACGCGGAAATCATTGATTACATTAAAAAAGAATCATTTTGGCCTAAGCCCAAAGTTGACGCCGCTATAATCAAAATTATTCCACATAGTAAAAAGGGGTTGGCAGCATTTGCCAGCGATCGCAAGCAAATGATGACAGACAGTGCTATAAAGGCATTTTTTAGCATTGTAAAAGCCGGATTCTCCCAACCGAGAAAGCAATTAATCGGCAATCTTTTAAAAAAACTTAATATTCCGAAAGAACAAATCATTTCAACATTTAAAAATTTAGATATTTCGAAGAAAATAAGAGCTGAAAACCTTAGCTTGAATGACTGGCAAAAATTAGCTTCTGAACTTATCCACAATTAAACACATTGTAATGCGTTTTTGTGGTATAATTTTGGCATGTTTGTCACGATGGCAAAAACTAAAATTATAGTCATCGGCATAATTTTGGTTTTGTCCATATTTGTCGGTTTGCTGATTCAAATATCGTTAAGGGAATCGCGATCAAAACCAGAACGAACATCAGCGCCCGCAAAATTGTCAGAATTAAGCACATTAAAAAAATCTGCATCCCAATCTTTTCAGCCAGAGGCTGATCCGCCTTTGGCGGAAAATATCCCCGCGTTGCCAATCCTCAATCTGGATTTAAGGGCCTTTTCTGAAATAAAACCTCTGCCAGATGCCGTAACGCCATTTTTTGAAAATATAAATGAAGCCGCTAAGGCCATAGAACAATCACTAACGCCAGCTAACGCGCCTGCCCAAAAAACCGCAACCATAACTTCGTATGGAATTATTCTTTCTCTTACAAAAAATCAATTTCATTTTTTATACCCCGATGATTTCATCGCCAGCCTAATTGATGCCCAAAATTTATTTATTAAGGAATACGACCCTAATTACGAAACGATTTCAAAAATAGAAACCGACGCCCAAGTCCGGCTTGTTGAAGAAAAAATCGTGGCTACTCTTCTTTCGGCCAATATGGTAACCAAGGAAAGAGCGGAACAATTTATAACAACCATCCGCTTCACCCTGCCTCAATTGCAGCTCATAGACCTCCAAAATTATTCCTATAGTTATGAATCATCGCCATTTTCAAAATCTTTAAGCGCTCTTTTGGGAAGAAAAACTGAATTGCCGCGAAAATCGCCAAAGAGATTGTTTTTAGCCGGTTTTATGGAAGAATTGAAAAACGCGCTTGCTAACAGAGCCCAAGCCGCGGTTTGCGGCTTCTGCGTTTCTTTACCTCTATGTTTCCAGGAAGGCGCGGCTACTCCGGGAGTGCCCGGATCCGAATTATTTTATCCCTCCTGTTATTGCACCGGCTGTCTTAGCTCATTGGGATGCCTTTCCGCCAACAATGGAAAAGCGGCTATTTATGATCCAGAAACTGGAATTTGCGGCGTTGGTCTTTAAAGATATTTTTATATTAGATAATTGGCGAATAATGATTAAAAAAAAATTCATAATTATATTTATAATCCTAGCCGGAATTGCTTTCGGGGTTTTTATGTTTGGCTCCGGCAAAACAACTTTTTATATAAAAAACAGCGCGCCGCGCCTTCCGATAGTCAACCTTCATCAGAAGCTATACCAAGCCGAAGATAAAATAGGCGATCTTTCAAATACTATAATTCCCAAAATAAACGTTCCGGAAAATTTAACCGAAAATTTCGCCGGGCTTTTGGCTAAAGCGATTATTGACAAGAATAACCAGCCGAAAAGCGGCAATTCTCCGGCCGAGCCGGGGCTTAATATGCCAGATCCCAATAAAATCGCGGAAGAATTCATCAAAAACGGAATAGCGAAAGCCAATGAAAATATTTTAAATATTAAACCGCCGGAAATAAAAACGTCGCCCGACAACAGCAAAGAAGCGATGGAGCTTTATTTAGCCGAAGCCCAAAAAATCTTAAGAGATAATCTTACGGGCGAGCCGCTCTTGTCAATTTTGGAAGAAATAAATAAAAATAACGGCCAAGGCCTTGAAAAACTTCTGCCGATAATGAGCGCCCATGAAGCGGCGGCTAATCAGATTGAAGAAAAAACGGCGCCGAGCGACTTAAAAAATTTAATGACCGAAGAAGTCAGGATGTTAAGAATCACCGCCAATGTTTTAAGAGCACTTATCAATGTTGAAACCGACCCGATAGCAACTATCGTTGCCGCCAGGCAATTCGGCGCAGTAATTGATAATTGGACAGAGCTTCAGAAAAAATTCAATATTTTTGTTGAAAAATTAAACAAAACTTAAATATGTTGGAAGCTCGGTTTCTAACAATTTCTAACAAATAATAAAATTAAGTGAAATATTTTAATAAAAAATCAGTTGCTTTGGTTTTTCTGACTTTAATAATATTTTCCGCCATGCCGAAAACAGCTTTTGCCGCCGTGCCGGTTTTTGAAACTAATCAGATAATAGTCGGTAAACAAACTTTATTGCAATCAATCACTTCCATATTTCAAAAAGCCACAAATCTTGAACAGCTGTTTGAATGGGCGTTTAAAATAGCGGCCGAATCCTTAAAACGACAATTGCTCAATATGATTGTTGACCAGATCGTGGTCTGGATTCAGGGAGGAGGAACACCGAAATTCATTACCGATTGGCCGGGATTTTTTAGAGATGCCGTTGACGCGGCCGGCGGCAATTTTCTTAAACAGTTGGGGCTGGGATTGTTTTGCTCGCCATATAATTTAACGCTTCGCGCCGCTTTTATACCCATTCCTAAATTTTCCGACCGCAGCGCCTGCACCTTGAGCCAAATCGGGGTTAATCTTGATAACTTTTTAAATAATTTTAACAATGGCGGCTGGGCGGCTTGGAATGAAATGGTTTTAAAGCCGCAAAACAACATCTACGGCGCTTACCTTATGGCTTGGGATCAGTACGAAATAGAAAAATCGGCTGCCGCTAAAGCCGCTGAAGCCGAAGCCCAGGCCGGCAAGGGTTTTTTAAGCGTAAAAAGATGCATCAGACAGCATGAAGAAATAATAGGAGAGGAAAACGGACAACCGCTCACTAATACCGTTTGCGACCAGTACCAAATTGTTACTCCGGGGGCGGTTGTCGGCGACTTGGCCGCCAAAGCCGTCGGCTCCGATATTGATTACATAGTCAACGCCCAAGATTTTGCGGCCTACGTGGCGGCTATCACTAACGCGGTGTTAAATAGAATGTTTGCCGAAGGCGTCGGGCTTTTGCGTATGGCGCTTTCAAGCAGCAGCGGAGGCGGAGGTGGTGGAGGCGGGGGCGGCGGAGGAGGCAGCGGCCCGATTCAATGCGCCCCATTTCTCGGCAAACCGGCTTACAACGAATGCGTCAACGCAATTCAAGCCGGAAAAGACATAAAAGAATTCCAGAAAAATTATCTTATAAAATATATTGATCTGGACCTCGGATTCCAAAACCAGCTTTTGGGCGCCAAACAAGCGACGCTTATAACTTTAAACCAATCGTTTGACATTATAAAACAGCTTGAGGCCTGCCAAGAATCACCCCATCCCGATAAAGCTAAAATTCTAAGCGATATCGGCATTGTTACCGGCCAAGTGTCCGGAATTCAATCGGACATTATCGCCCTTCAGCTTAAGCAGCAGCAAATTAAAGACACAACCGATTTAGGCCTGATTCCTTCGCTTTACACTCAAGTTTTAAGTGCGGTTACTCCGGAAATTACCCAAAGTTTGGTTTTCGCGGCCCAGCAGGAAACCAGTCAAAAACAGATAACTTTAACGAATTATCAAAATATGCTGGATGCGTGCATAGCGGCAAAATTGATATCGCCGCCTTTGCCCTCACCGGTTCCGTTAACACCGGCTCCACCTACTCCATAGTTTATAGTTTATGCCAGGAAGTGAAAATTCGATAATTATGTTCTACTATGTCTATGTGTTACAAAGTTTAAAAAATAACAATCTTTATATCGGTTTTGCTAATGATTTAAGAAAAAGATTACAAGAACATAATAAGAGCTTAAATTTTTCTACAAAATCGTATATTCCATGGGAGATTATACATTATGAGGCATATTTAAATGAAAAAGATGCAAGACGTAGAGAAAAGTATTTAAAAACTAGCCAAGGCAGTCGATTGCTAAAACGCATGCTTAAAGAATATTTTTACTCAAAAATAAAAATTTAATCGAATTTCTACTTCCTGGTATGAAAAAATTTATAATAAAAAACAAAAAAAATATCTGCTTAATTGTTATTGTAGCAATCGCTTTTAACTTTCTGTTTTTGCCATTAGTTGCTTTAGCAGATCCCACACCGGCTCAAATAGCAAATCAGAAAGACTCAAGCTGGGTCGGTCAAGTAATTAGTTGGCTCACGGGCAAAACCCTACTTTTTGTTTCATCATTTATCAGTATGATAATCGGGACATTTTTCGGCCTTATTATCTGGCTGGAAGCCGTAATTATTGATTACATTATTAATCCCAGTAATTTTTCTCTTGTTGATACTCCGATTGTCAAAATCGGCTGGGGCATCACTCGCGACCTGGCCAATATGTTTTTCATTTTAATTCTTTTGATAATTTCTTTTGCCACGGTGTTGCGAATTAAGTCGTGGGCCATTAGCCAGCTTTGGTGGAGAGTGGTCGTGGCAGCGCTTTTAATAAATTTCAGTTTGGTCATTGCCGGTTTTGTCATTGATTTTGCAAATATTCTCACCGCATTTTTTCTAAACGGGATCACAGGCGGAGGAAGCTTTGGCACCATCACCACCAAATTAGCTGCCAGTATGCAGATTCTAAATTTCTACAGACCGGCTCCGCCAACAGGCGTTATAGAAGGCATTACTCAATTGGGCGCCAGCAGTTTTGCCGCAATTGCTGGTATTATCTTAACTGTTGTCGGTCTTGTAGTAACGGCGTTTGTTTTCGGCGCGGCGATGATATTTCTAATCGTAAGAATTCTTCATATTTGGCTGCTTTTGATTTTTGCGCCTATCGTTTGGATGCTTTGGATTTTGCCGGCTACCTCAAGCTATTTTTCGCAGTGGTGGAATGCGTTTTTAAAATGGACTTTTTTCGCTCCGATTTTCGTTTTTATGATTTATCTTTCTCTTTCCATTTTTGACGCGACCGGTCAATTTAATCCCAAAGTTTTTGGAGCATTTCCGGCCGCTTGGAGAGAGGCGCCGACCGGTATTTCCCAGGTTGGCATGCCGATGGCAATTTTCCAGTGGATATTGGTTATCGGTTTGATGTTCGGTTCTTTAATTGTCGCCCAAAAGGGTGGAGTGATGGGTGCCGCCGCCAGCCAGAAAACGCTTACCGGCTGGGGCAACAGCGCCAAGGGTTGGGCTGGAAGAAAGTTAAGAAGTCGAGCTTTGGGTATTGGGACAAAAGAAGCCGCCCCTGGCGTAGAAGCCCGTCCGGGACTTTTGGTACGAGGCGCTCAAAAACTTGCCGCGATTCCCGGTGGTAAATTGCTTGCCGGCCAAGTGTTTAAAATGACGGCCGCCGAAGCCGGAACAGTCGAAGCTGCTCAAAAACAATTTGCCAACTGGACGCCAGAAGCCATCCAAGCATATCTAAAGCAATCGCCAGGACGCATTTTAAGCCCATTTATCCAAAATCAGCAGATAGGAGCCGCTTTGGCTCTTAAAGAAAAGGGTAAACTTGAAAAACTCGATGAAACGCGGATTAAAGAATTAGTTGGAGCGGCATCGCGCTATTCTCCCAAAGACGTTGATAAATTACTGGAAGTCGCGCCTCTTATGGCAGAGGAATTCAATAAAAGCATTAAAGTTATAATGGGTAAAATAGAAAAAGCAGATAAAATAATGCTTCAGTCGCTGGCGAACCCCAATGTAGTCCTTAACCTAAACCCTAATCAGTTAAGAGACATCGTCCAAAAAGCCGATGACGCCAAAGTGCAGAAGGTGAAAGACGTTGTTGATTCGGAATTCAGAACATTGGCCGCTCCAATTCAAACAAATGTTGACAGAATCTTATCAATTACAAACAAAGACAGAAGAAACAGGGAATTAAACACTTTCTTGGAAAGTCAGACGGCAGCAGGAATGCCAAGAGACGAGGTGCAAAGGTTAGAAAAGATAGCCCGTTCAAGAGCAACCACCAAGTCGCCTGCCTGGCAAATTTAATTTTTAATAAAATGCCTAAACTAACAAGAGAAGAAAAATTAAAACTGATAGAAAAACTACCTCAAGGGTTGCAGGACCTTTTGTATTCCGAAGATACGGGAGCGTTTTTATTGTACCTGGGAGAAAAATACAATTTAGGCGACGAAAAGACCTCTCTGCTTTCTAAAATCGTCGGCGATGTTGTTTTGGGAATTACGCCCGTAACTAGTTTGGCGCAGGAAATTAACTTAAAAATAACATCCGATACTCAAATGGCGATGAATTTGGCGCAAGAATTACATTCTGATCTTTTGTCTCCAGTTGTGGCGCCGGTGAAATCTCAGATGCCTGCAATACCAACCACACCAACAACGCCGCCAACTATAGCGCAAGTTCCAAGTTCTAAACTCCAAGCTCCAAGTTCCGACAAATATCGCGAACCGACTATTGAGCCGGCCCCGACGCTCTACCCCGACGGTACCGTCGGGGTTCAGGTCGGGGCTCCGACCCCCGTTGAACGGGGCATCGGAGAAATAATTGATTTAAGAAAGACCCCGCCTCCGCCGATACAAATGCCAGTGGCTGCCGCGCCCGCCTACATTCCACCACCAAAACCATTAACTTTCACTAAACCCGTAGAACCGCCCATAGTTAGCAAAGTCGAACTGCCAAAACCCGCCCCAACACCTTCTCTTATTGAAGCGGAACCGCACGAAATACCGGTGCCTGCTTCGGAAGAGAGGCCTCAATTCATTGTTCGGCCGCCGGGCTTGGCTCCAACCGATCTGCCCCATGACGTTTTAGACCTAAGAAAAGACAAAGGAGAATTCTAATGCAGTACCAAGTCCCTCAATTTATAGATATAGAAGACAGGATAATCGGGCCGCTGACGCTCAAACAATTTATATATTTGGCATTTGCCGC
>Ga0208375_1002417_pt1 | contig 17693 bp, 16 predicted proteins | sample RifOxyD1_FD_184038 | JGI IMG/M metagenome (GOLD analysis project Ga0208375, IMG submission 184038) | Soil microbial communities from Rifle, Colorado - Rifle Oxygen_injection D1 (SPAdes) | ecosystem: Environmental > Terrestrial > Deep subsurface > Rock core/Sediment | place: Rifle, Colorado... | reverse complement strand
TGCGCCCAAAATTGTCATATGATTACGTAAGTCTTTTATGTCATCTACTTTCCCAACATAAGACATTGCGACATAATCCACATTTTTTGAAACTCCAAAAACCAAATCATTTAAATCTTTTTCTGTAAGGACTTCTGTAGCACCATCTGTAAAATGATGCCCATCTTTTTCTTGAGTACGGGGCCCTGATAAATCTTGTATGATAAGAATTTTTTTACCAATCTTCTCACTTACTTCTCTCACTAAAGAAATTATTTCTGACATTTCTTCATGTGTCCCCCAAGAAAAATTAAGCCTAACCATATCAATCAAAGGTAATATCTGTAAAAGAATTTCTTTTTTATTAGTGGCCGGACCTATTGTTGCTATGATATTTGTTTTCCTTTCCATATTTATTTTTGTATTGCACTTAATCTTTGATATTTCACTTCTCTTTCTTTCGGGCCACGCGCACCGGACTTCATTCCAAAAGTTTTAAAAGCAATTGTTATATCTGCAATCATATCATCTAATGTCTCTCCGCTTCTGTGGCTTACTATACATTTAATATTATTTTTTTGAGCAAAAGTAATAGTGTCTATCGTTTCTGAAAGTGTGCCAATTTGATTTGGTTTGATAATCATTCCCTTTATCCTTGCAATGGAGACAGCCCTCTTTAATCTTTCAACATTAGTTACAGTTAAATCATCTCCAACAATTGTTACTTCTGGAATTGCTAATTGCAAATCTCTAAAAGCTTCAAAATCTTCTTCAAAGAATGGGTCTTCAATGGAAATTATTGGGAAAGATTCTGCAAAAGAAATATATGTATCTCGTAATTCCTCTTTTGTGTGTTCTTCATTACCAATTTTATATAATTCTGTAGACTCATCATAAAAAGATGAAGCGGCAACATCTAACGCAAACATGACTTTATCTTCTACACCACAAATTTTTACTGCTTGAGATAAAAGCTCTAGTGGCTCGCGTATATTTTCTGTTGGAACCGCATAACCCCCTTCGTCCCCGCGTGCCACATCACCATATTTTTCTGAAATAATATTCCCAAGAGCATCTTGTACTTTTTGGGCTATATCTAATGACTCTTTAACACTTTCCACTTGAGGAACTAAATGATATTCCTGAAAAGCTAATTGCGTATTTGCATGTTTGCCACCATTTATTAAATTAAAATATAATTTTGGACAAGTAATGGAGGATGTTACTTCAGCCAAAGTTTCTAAATATTCATAAAATTCTTTACCAACTGATTTAGAAGCAGATTTTGCAACTGCAATACTTACTCCTATCATGCTATTTCCTCCTAAGTTAGTTTTATTAGAAGTTCCATCTAATTTTAGAAGTAAATTATCAATTTCTCTTTGATTATCAACGTCCATTCCTAGAAGTGCATCATTTATTTTTGTATTTATAATTTCCTGTGCTTTTGTAACTCCGCCTTTACTTGTACCGTCATCTCGTAATTCAAAAGCTTCATATTTACCAGTACTAGCACCAGAGGGAACCATACAAATACCAATATTCCCTAAATCATCAATTACAGAGACAGAAAGTGTAGGAATATTTCTTGAGTCATTAATTATTTCTGCACTTATGCTTTTTATTTTACTCATACTTTTTTAAATTAATTTCTCATCATTAAATAAAGGTCCGAAACATTACTTCCGGTATCCCCTGTGATTATTACCTCCCCGATTTCTTCAAAGATTTCATTATCTTTATTGTCTTCATGCAACTTTTCTACATCTAAATTTCTATCTTTTATTTTTCTTTTAGTTTCAGCATCAATAACTGCACCAGCATATACCGATTTATTATCTATTCCGTCTGATGCATATGCGATAAATAAATCTGTATCACTAATTATATTTAATGCCTCAGTTCCAGTGTAAAGATTTCTGCCTCCAATCCCACCTTCTTTTTTAAGAGCAATAGAAAGCTCTCCACCAGCTATTACAACACTTTTATTTTTTAAAGCAGAATATGCATTTTTAAGAAAAATCTCCGGTGTGTCATAAACTTCATCCCCTAAAAGAATAACTTCATAGCCTCTTTCTTTAGCTTCCAATTCCATCGCACGCAATGCTTCTTTATTTGAAACAATGGGAACATTTCTTACATTTTCAAAATACTTTTCTTCTTTCGGAGTTTCATTTAATCTAAAAACATTTTTTATATTATGTTTTGTAAGTAATGCTTCAGCATCAGCTACAGTTGAGTGGTCTAAATAAGTTGGACCAGATGCCACCTCTCCGAAATGGTCTCCTGGGACATCACAGAAAACTAGACTCACCACTGTTGCTGGATATAAAAATTTAGCGAGTCCCCCTCCTTTAATTGTCGAAATATGTTTACGTAAAATATTTAATTCTTTTATATTCCCTCCAGCTTTAAGGAAATTAGAATACAATTCACTGCCTTGCTCGCACTCAGATTGTGGTAAACACAAAAGTGCAGAGCCTCCACCTGAGACAACAACTATTGCTAAATCTTTTTCTGTTAAACTTTCAGCCAAGTCTTTTATTTTTTGTGAGATTTCAACATTGTACGATGTTGGAAGCGGGTGAGAGCCTTTATATACTTTTACATAATTACATTCACTTATATGTTTATCAATTACTATTCCACCTGCTATTTTATTTCCTAAAATACTTTCTATTTCTTGTACGGCTTTACAAGACGCCTTTCCAAATCCAAAAACAAAAACCTTATCATAATCTTTTAAATTATATTTATGTCCATGAACAAAAAGAATTTCATTTTCTAATGAAATGGCTCTTTTAACAACTAAATTAGTGTCTATTGCTAAGCTCCCCTTTTCCAGAATTGATAAAGCATCTATTCTTAACTGATTGGTGGCAATACTGTCGAAGTTAGAGATAATGTGGGCCATATTTTGCTAGTATATCAGGGATAGCCACCGGCTAACAGTCAATTTTTTTAAATTTCAAAATTTGATTACAACCTTATAAGGTCCTGCGGGTCAAGTTTTTCACAATTATAATCCCATGGTCATGAAAAACTCTCTAAAAACATTAATGTTCAATGTTATTGTTATCCAAACCTTCAAATAATTAACTCTAACTAATCACATTTGATTAGAGTTAAGCCATAGCTAACTCTAATACGTTTGATTTAATTTAAACCAAATACATCTCAAGCTTCTCTTTTACTTTTTCCCATTTAGGATATTTTTCTTCTAAAAGATTAAAAAACTTTATATTGTGATTCTTGTATTTTATATGGCACAATTCATGAACAATCACATAATCAATACAATCTTTTGAGGTATGAATAAGTTTCGGGTTCAAAAAAATCTTATCCTGCTTTAAAAAACTTCCCCAACGTTTCTTCATATCTCTAATTGCAAGTTTTGGAATGGTTTTATACTCGAATTTAGAAACCATCTCAACAAATCTGTCCTGAAAAACTTTATTTGTTTTTTCTAAAAACCAAGCATCAATCAATTTTCTAGTATATTTGCTATTTGAAACGGCTTTTGTCGTATTTATAAATAATTTGCCTTTAGTAATAGAAACACTGTCTTGCCTACTATTCTTAACAAGAAGTTTGTATTGTCTGCCTAGATATAAATACCCCTCCCCTGAAATATATTCTTTTTTATAAATCTTCCTCTGATATTTTTTAAAAAAAGAAAGTTGCTTTTCTAACCAAAACCATTTTTTCTTTAAAAATTTTTCAATACGTTCGCTATCTGTATGCTCCGGACATTTAAGAATAATTAAAAGATCTGGTGTCACGGTTAAACTTAATGTTTTTCTAACTTGTTTAATGAGTTGATATTCATACACAAAATTACCAAAAATAAATTTCTTCATATTTTTTTCTATGAGATAATTTCAAAGTTATTTTCGGCTAATTGCATAATAGTATTAAGAATAAACTGAGCTTGGCTGTTATCAATAGATATATCTTTTTCTACCTTAAGAACATCATAAAGATAATCATCAACGCTACTTCTCATTTTACGTTTTACATCAACATTTTTATACCAATCCACTATTGCCTCTTTTTTAAGAACAGAAAAAATATCAAGGATAGTAGAAATATACATTTCTTCACTTAAATTTAACCCATCAAATTCATTTCGTAAATTACGATAAAATATATCAGCTCCTTTTTGTGATTCAATTTTTGCAGGAAGCCCTACATCCTTTTTTTCAATAACTGTATCTTGAATTAATCTCATCTGTTTCAAGACCTCTACATCAGCCAATTTCCCCTGGCGCATCTTTTCAAGAATCTCAGAAATCTTTTTAGAAAAACGATTGTAAAACTCTGGATCTGTATGCTCCCTCTCAGTAATAGTACGTTGTGTTTGAGCAGCTATAGCTTCTGCTTTTGATTTATCAGAACGAAGCTTTTCTACAGCTTCGTCAAAATCTTTTTTATCAGTAATACTGACCTGCTTTGTAAGTAATTCTATACCCTTAGCATCGACATATTTATCTAGAATTTTTACTAATGATTGTTTATACTCCGATAGATCAACCTGTTCTTTATACATTAAACTCGCAGATTTACGAAGCTCCATAAACTTTTTCAAATCTCGTTTATACATATCTAAATGTTTAAACTCATGCACAAAATTTTGTAATACCAGACACTCATTCATATTTCTAATAAGATCATTCAGTGTTTTATAAAAAACCTCTCTAGTCGGCTCATCTTTGAGTAATTGAATATACGTCTCGTCGTCGGTAGAATTTTTTATTTCTTTAAACAAATCATTAAGAAGCCCATAATTTTGTTCTAATTCATTTATTTTTTGATTGACATCAATTAATGTTCCTTTCACATCATCTTCATCATAATTACCAAAAAGCTTCATAGCTGTTTTTATATTCTTAGCATTCTCCGAATAGTCAATTATGTAACCAGAGGTCTTGGGAAGTTTCTTATTTTCATACAAACGATTAACACGCGCTATAGCCTGTAATAATCCATGATCATGTAAACTTTTTGCAAGATATAAAACTGTATTCCTTGGAGCGTCAAAGCCCGTAAGTAATTTATCTACAACAATAATTATCTCAACACCTTCATCATTATGTTTAAAACTATCAATAACATCTTTTTCATAACTACTCACACTACTATGCTTGGTGCGAATAGTATTTAAATATTCCACCACTTCTTTTTTATGTGTATTTTCAACATTTCCATCTTCATGCTCGTCAGAAATAACAACCTCGGTACGAATACTACCACTTCTCTCAAAATATTTCTTAAATAAGACGGCTGAGTATTTTGATGGGGCAACAATTTGTGCTTTTAATCCTGTATGCTGAAAATTATTTATGAAATGTTTTTCTATATCTCGAGCTATTTCCTCAATTCTCTGCGGATTATTCTCAATAACATCAAAAGTGATTTGCTTCTGAAGTTGCATAACATGCTTTTTTGTTATCAGACTACTATTATATTTCTTACTCATATCTTCCGAAACTCTATCAGTGTGTTTATCTATTTGCTCTGCATTTTGTTCAAGTTCAACATATCTACCTTCATAAACAAGAGGTAAAATAATTTTGTCTTGAAGAGCATCATCAATAGTGTACTTGTCTATATATCCACCGAACTTTCTCCAACTTTCCTTTTCATTTTTCATGAGCGGAGTACCAGTAAAACCTATATAGCAAGCATTTGGAATAATACGATTCATTTCTATATTCGCCATACCACTTTGACTTCTATGTGCTTCATCTACAAGAACAAATATATTTTTATCATTATCAACAAAGCCTGACTTTTTCTTAGCTGCTGATTGAAACTTATGAACCAAAGTAGTAATCACAGACAGATCTTTTTCTTTGATTAATTTCAAAAGATTTTCTCCACTTGTTGCCTGAACAACTTCTTTCTTAAGATTGCAATTTTTAAAAGTATCCTTTATTTGTTTATCCAAATCTTTACGATCAGTCACAATAATAACGCGTGGACTCAAAATCTTTGGATCCTCAATAAGAGCTTTTACAAACATAACCATAGTTAAAGACTTACCAGACCCTTGAGTATGCCAAACAAGCCCACCCTTTCGTCTTGTAATCCCCTGCTCACTTATTTCTTCTTCCTCCACACATTTAAGCATTTTATGAATGGCAAAATACTGCTGATAACGTGAAAGCTTTTTCACACCAGCATCAAATAAAATATAATTCTTTGTTAAATCCAAAAGTCTCTTTGTTTCAAACAAAGAAACAACACCTCTGTCTTGCTCTGTAGGAATTCTATCAGTTCTTTGTTTATGTCCTTCAGTATATCCATTAAGATCTTGCAGGATTTTTGCATAGGTATCGGCATCGATTGGCTTTTTGATAAGTTCGATTATCTTTTTATTTAAATCCTCCTCATCCATTCCTTTTTCTTTCCAGACAGCATAGAACTTATTTCCAGTGCCAGTTGTCCCATACTGTAATTCTTTACCGTTTGTGCCGACAAGAAGCTGTGTGTATGTAAAAAGCTTTGGACAATATTCAGGACTTTGATATCTATTTAATTGACCAATGGCCTCAACTATAGCAACACTTGATTTTTTATTCTCAATAACAACAAAAGGTATGCCATTTATAAAACAAACAATGTCTGGACGAATATTTTGTTTACCACTAACTACAAATTCTGCTGACACATGAAAAGAATTATTTAAAGGATTTTCAAAATCTATAAACCTAAAATTTTTAGAAACCTTTTTACCACCATGATTTACTGTTATAGTTTTGCCACCACTTGTTGGCATAATCATATTATAAATTTTTTGCGCAGTATCTATGATGCCTTCATATTGCATATGCTCAAGCTCATCAATAACATCTCGCACATCTTTTTCACTAAACTTATATTCAACATCATCAATTTCATAACTGTTTATCTCCATCAACTTTTGTGTAGCAATATCTGAGAGTATAAAATTGGAAGTATCGCCACCTCTCTGCTTTAGAGCTTCTTGCACAGAAACATATGTATAACCCATATTCAAAAGCAACTCTACAAACGGAAGTTGTGATTGTTTTGCTTCATCAAAATTTACATTCTCTAATAACATATATTTATTTAATTAATTTCTTACTCTTTGCTGGTGGTAAATAATTCTCATTGTTTACTACCTTTTTACCAGTCTTTTCTTCTAGAGCCAGCTTTGCGTCTTTTGCAATTTTACCACCCCTCCTAGCTGGAATTTTATTATCTTCAAAACCTACAATTTCTCCTGACTCTGCTATTTGTCTTGTTGAAAGTTCTGCAAGTGCCGTAAAAATCAATTCCGCCTCACTCATGTGATCACGCAAATTTTGCGATTTCAAACCTTTAATTTTCTTATGATCCTTAATAGAAACTTCAGCCCATTCAGAATGAATGATATTTGTTAAAATCGCATATTCTTCCCCTTCTTTTACGCCAGACTCTTTCCAATAATCAGTTAATTTGTTTCTTGTTTCTTGCCCCATCATTCTTTGTTGTATCCACTTTTCACTTCTACCATGTTTCTGCCAATATTCCCGTGAACGATTAAGAGCAATTTCTGGATTTTGCATTTCTTCTATTCGCTCTTGCCCAACTTTTGCCAGCCACTGTTTGAAAGGTTCAGCCTTTGGTGATGAGATAGATTGAATAATACGAAATACCCCTTGTAAATCAGCACAATTCATCTTTTGAAGACCACCTACAGTTGGCACGTCAAGGGTATGTACAATTTGTACCCACCCTTGACCAAGTTCAACATCTCTTTTCTTCATCTTTTGAATGTATTGCTTTGAATCACTAGATTCGATCAATACCTGAACTACATCCTCCACAACAAAAAAACATTGTTCATCTTTCCACACTCTTCGCACTTCTTTTGATTCAAAAACTGCTGGATGTATATTTTTTTGTATTATTTTTTTCATATTGTTTTTAATTTCAACTAGTTAATTTTTGTAACAAGTTCATATGTCTACCTCTTGGATGAATACTTTGGTTTATTTTTACCAATAAATGAATTTAATCCTTCCCCACTATCTGCAAGATATTTCATTTGATCAATCACATACTGCCCAACCTCTCCACCCGCATATTCGTATTCTGAATTATCTTTAAAGTATACCCTTATCCAACTTTCCCCGTAATCGTAACCCATAATATTTGAATCATTGTCTCCATCTGTGTATGTTTTCATAAATTTTATTTAACTTTTACTAATAAATTTTCTGGGGTACGAATTGTGCCAGTTATGAGATTGTTGAGGAGATATCGTTTTTGATCTTTAATAAGAGATAGTTTCTTTTCTAATTGTTTTATTTCTCCATCTGCGATTGTAATAATATCCGCAATTTCTACTTGTTCTTTAATGGAAGGGAGTTCTATTTTTAATTTAAAAAAGAATTTTTTATCAAGATGCTTGATACCTGAACCAGTAAAACCTTTATGATTAATTAAATCTTCTAACCTTTTTAGAATATAAAACAGAAATTTACAATTTTCTTTTGAGGTAAAAACAAAGCAGTCTGACATCACAGCAAATTTCCCAAAATAATAATCAAAATATGCGACACCACCAGTATTAGCAATTAACATCTCACCATCAAAATCAAACTCATTAAGATATTGGTCAAATCCTTTTGATGAATTATTAAAAAATGGATACATGCCGGTGTCTAAGGAGTGCCCAGATTGCCTGTTTGTTTTTTCTTGTTTAATTATTAAATCTCCTAATTTTACAATTTCCCATTTATCTTTAAAACCACTCAATCGTTTTTTACCAGTCAGCAAATCCTGCATCAAACCTTTTTTGATTTGTTTCTTAATTTCAATTTTCAATATAAGTTTTTCAATTGATTTGTCCCATGTTTCAATAACTGAGACTATACGATTCTGTTCAAGGATGGGTGGTAAGTTTATTTTTATTTTAGAAATAGTTGATGCTGACAAACTTGGAACGCCTGAAGCTTCGTTGTAGTCATACCATTTAATGGTATTAAATTTATAAAATAAATATTTTGCGATAGAATTTTCTTTTATATGACTATAAAATAATGTATCCACTGTCCAGAACGGAGTGTCCATATATCTAGGTTTATCAATAGTGCCCTTTCTACCAATTAAGACAGAAGGTTTTGAATATAAAGGCGTATTGGTTCTTCCGATGATTCCACCAGTTGCAAGAATTGGATATTTACCACCAACTACTTCAATTTCTTTTTGAGGTTTACCATGCTTAATCACCAAACAATCACCAAGTTTTAATTGTTGCCATCCAGTAGGAATATTTTTTTGTAATTGATTAGTTTTCATACTATTTTATTTTTGGAGTTTTCTTGAACAGATTCAATGTATACTCAATTTTATTTAGTAATTCATCAAACGTAATAATTTCTACCTCTTTATTTGACATTCTAAACAAATCAAAACTATCTTTTTGTTTTTGATTTAAATTTGTTAAATTTCCAACAATGACCACACATCTTGAGTTAGAAATTTGAAGATCTGAACCACCTAATTTTGCGTAGAAATTTTTCAATAATTCATTTTTTTGATCTTGGACTTGAATTATTGAACCTGATAAATCCTTAGTTATAGGAAATACACCCTTTCTATACTCAGTCTTCATCACTATTGGAGTTTTATGAGTTTTTATTTCAATAAAAGCAACATTGCTGGTCAGATTATTTTTATATAAAAAATCTACAATTTTATCATTATTAGTTTCAGTTATATTATTCCCACCAACATTAAACTTATCCTTTGTAAAAGAAACTGGGAAAAAGAATACATTGCTAAATATCCAATTGTTTTTATTAAAAAATACTTGCCACTCTTCCTCTTTTGTACTTTTCTTCATAAGATCTTTATATCTTATAAGTATATCTTCAACATATAAGGTATCGATTTGGCTTTTTGATGATAATAAAATCTCTTTGCTTAAAATTTTATTATCAATAAATCCTTTAATAACTTCAGAATCTTCTAGAGATAACTTCATTTGATCAATATCATACTGCCTAAAAAAATTAGACAAATCATTTTCTGTATACTTAATCTTTTGGGCAACTAAAAATTTAGTTGGCAAAATAGAGTTGAATATATTTTGATATGCTTGTCTCGTTTCTTTGCCTTGTTTTTCTTTATGCTTTTCTGTTCTTAATTCGATTTTTTTAAAGTCAGATATTAAGATATTTAATTTATTTTCTTTAACTTCTATCTTTCCCTTTTCTGAAAAAACAATCTCGTTAATTTTCGGATATTTTTCTTGGAAAAAATAAAATAAATCCTGTATACCTTTTGGCTTTGTGAACCCAAAACCCCCTGTTACGTTTGTTGATATACCGGAAGATGGTTTTTTACCACCAATTGTTGTGATCTTAAGGATTGAGTCATATCTTTTTTTAATATCACCACCAAAGCTATAAAATGGATACCTGGTAATATTTCCATTTTTAAATTTCTCTAACACTAAAAATCCAGTATCTTTTCCTTCAAAAGATAAATTATATGACTCCTTGTTCTTTGTTTTATTAATGAGTAATAAAGATACATTTTTCATATAGTCATTTAATTCCTAATTCCTTTAAATATACGACCATTTGCTTTTCTAGCTTTTGAAGCTCTGGCTCAAGTTCTGCAAGCTCTTTCAAGTTTGCTTTAATATCAACGGGTTCTTCTTCTACAAAAGTATCTACATAGCGAGTGATATTGAGATTAAAATCATTTTCTTCCAACTCCTTAAAATCAACTTTACGAGCAAACTTTGCAACATTCTTACGATTCTTGTATGTAGAATAAATCTTATCAATATTTTCTTCTGTAAGAATATTCTGTGCTTTGTTGGCCTTAAATTCTTTTGACGCCTCAACAAAGAAAATATCTTTCTTGCTTTCGTTTTCTCCGCCTTTTTCACGAGAGCGGTCTATGATGAGAATAGCAACAGGAATACCAGTTGTCTGGAATAGTCCTGAAGGGAGCCCAATGACTGCATCAATAATATTTTCTTTTATTAATTGCTCACGAATTTTTCCTTCTGCTCCACTTCGGAATAAAACTCCATGTGGAACGATTACAGCTATACGCCCTGTCTTTGCTTTTGCAGTCTCTACCATGTGTGTAATAAAAGCAAAGTCTCCTTTATCTTTTGGTGGAATGCCACGCCAAAAACGATTATATTTATCTCCTTCTGCCTGTTCGGCTCCCCATTTTTTAAGAGAGAACGGTGGGTTACTCACGATAGTGTCAAACTTCATTAAATGATCATTCTCTACAAGAAGCGGATTATTTAATGTATCTCCCCATTCTAATCGGGCCGAATCTTTATCATGAAGGAACATATTCATACGAGCGAGTTGATATGTTGAACCAGTAGATTCTTGTCCATAGAGGGCATAATTTTTTGAACTTTGCTTTTCTACTTCTTCACCAGCGAGCAAAAGTAGGCCACCGGAACCTGAACATGGGTCGCATATACGAGCTCCTGGTTTTGGTTCTGCTAATTTTGCTACGAGCTTCGCAACATTTCTTACCGTAAAAAATTCCCCCGCTTTTTTTCCAGCGTCAGCTCCAAAGCGTTCAATCATATACATATATGAGTTACCAATGATGTCATCACTCACATCTGACAAATCAATTTTGGTGAAATCCTGCACGAGGTGGCGAAGCATTTTGTTTCTCTCATTTAATTTCCCAAGAGTTGATTCAGAGTTGAAGTCAACACTGAATACACCTTCTAATTTTTCTTTGTTTGTATCTTCTATACGATGAAGTGCTTTGTTTATTTCTTCACCTAAATTATCTTGCTCCAAAATAGAATAAATATAATCAAATGAGGATTTCAGTGGTAAATAGAAACGACTAAGCTTCATTTTTTCTTCAATACGTTTCTCATCATTTCCAAAACGTTTTTTATATTCTTCGTGTTCCTGCTTTGATTTGTCACTGAGATACTTAAAAAAAAGCATCGGCAATACGTAGTTCATATAGTCCGCCCCATTTAATTGTATGCGAGAAGAATCTGCTGCCCCCCAGAGAATTTTGTTCAGATCTTCTTGTGTGTATTTTTTTGTCATGGTTTATTTATTGTTAAAATTATCTAATATAAGAATCTTTTTTAGTTTCGTATCTTTTATCTTTAAACGATAATAATAAGCTACAGCTCCAAAAACTAATGTAAACAAAGTAAAAGAAAGACTAACTGCGAGTAAGACTTTATTAAAAGGTGTTGTGGCAAAAGATACCCAAAAACCAGAGGATACAGACATAGACAAAGAAATTAACCACAAAAATATTTCATAATGTCTTATATCATTTGCCCGAACAAGCTCTATATGAACACACTCAGGGAAAGCAATTTCCACTTTCATCGATTCTGCTATTGTGTTTTCTGTTTTTGTTTTCATATCTTTTGTTCTCTAACTAAATTAGTGAATGCTGTGTTAATAATGTTTTGTTTTATTTCTTTTTTCCTTTCTAAAATCTTTTCTTGTTGTTTAATATTTTCATTGAGTTCTATAAATATTTTTTGTTTTTGGAGTGATGGTATCGGTATCTGTAATTCTTCTAAATTTTTTCGTGGCACTGTTTTTATATATGAACCTGATAATAATTGTACCAAATCATTCTGCCCATCTGAGGAGTTTAAATATATTGAAATGTATTTAGGTAAAATAATTTTATCTGTAATGCGTATTATAAAAATAGATGAGGACGCTATTACGTTTTTTTCTTTACTCTCAAAAATAGTTGACCGAAAACTTCCAGGACCTCTAGCGCGAGATATTAAAAGAATGTCATTATATAAAACATATGAATTACTGCGAGATAGTTCGAGAGAAACTTTGGTAAGACCACTTGTGTTTAAAATAGACTCATTTTGAATAATATCTTTTGCCTGTAAAACAGAAATATTACCATTTAATGCAGGCAAAACGGCTTCACGAAAGGTATATCCTGTATATACCTCAGCAATATCTTGTAATTTAACTTTTCTAAACATAATTACATATTATCAAACTATATTTTAAATGTCAATCATTTTTAGACACACACACTTGTTACTGTTTAATTTAAATGTAATTTTATGACTTTATACTTAAAAACCCTGATTTTGAAAGAACAATATGGTCAACGACTTCAATTCCAAGTAATTCCCCTGATTGTTTGAGTCGTTCGGTAACTTTTTTATCTTCTTTTGAAGGTTCAAGTGACCCTGACGGGTGATTGTGGGCGATAATTATTGACGCTGCTGAAAGTTTTATAGCTGGTTCAAAAACTTCGCGCGGGTGAACAAGACTTGTATTTAAAGTTCCGATTGAAATAATTTGCCTTTCTATTAGACGACTTTGAGTATCTAAAAAAAATGCTGCAAAATGTTCTTTCTTTGATTCACGAAAGTCTGCACATAGATTCCATACATCTTGTGCTGATAATACTTCGGGATTACGGTCTGTATGCAAACGCTTTCCGAGTTCCAATAATGCAATAATTTGTGAGGATTTTGCTTTACCGAGGCCTTTAATTACCAAAAGTTTTTCTAAAGTAATTTTATCAATTCCATCCTTTTCTATATTTTTTAAAATCTTTTTTGAAAGTTCTAATACATTTGTATCTTTAATTCCAGAACCAAGCAAAAGAGCCAAAAGTTCATGGTCTTTGAGCTTATTAACTCCATACTTCTGAAGCTTCTCCCTCGGCAAATCTATTTTTGCTAATGATTTTAATTTCATATTTACCTTATTTTAACCCCGACATTTTTTTGCTTGTCCATCAACAATGTACAAGTTAATTCTTTACCAGAACAATCCCCTGTCCACTCACCGAAAGAGCGGCCTTTCGCTACTATTGCTTTTAATGTAACTATTTTTCCTGAAGCAAAACCAGCTAAACATTTTTCTGGATTATAACCACAATTGATACCTGGTAAATCTGATTTAATAACTACCCCTTCTTCTCTAAAAATAAAAAGTTGATTAGCTCCTTTTTGCCAACACTTTCTACCATCCCAAGAAGTATCAGTAGCACATTCTACGTTTATATTAACTGTATCTAATGTCTTTCCGCCACCAGTAAGAGAAATTTTATGAGTACCTCGTTCTAATGTAAGAAAAGTAAGGCCTGTCGCATTTTCAGTTTCTGCTTTAGCAATTTCTACTGGATCAGCATCCAGTGGATACGGAAAACTATTTTTATCCTCTGTTGATATGTAATATTCTGTTCCATCAAGATTAATTAACATATCGAGGGCTGTATTATTTACCCATCGTAAAGGAATATTACAATTCTCTCTCCCTAGTGTTACATAACAAGTTTCGGACGGATGAGATATTGAGGTGATACGTCCAGTACGTTCTATTGGTTTCTTAACTTCAAATCTAGCATATACGGTCATATCTTCCAGCGTATTAATAATACATTCTAAAGACTTACCACAACTAGCTTCTGACCATTCTTTAAAAGCGTAGCCTTCCATAGGGATTGCTTTTAAATTAATTTTTTTGTTCCCGGAGAAAGTTTTTTTACAAGTTTCTAGATTATGACAAAAAATAGTATTTTCTGGATAGAAAATACTTCCACCTTGGTTTGTAACGATGGTTAAATTAACTCCGTTACTTTTTGTTGTCTCATTTTGTGCTGGACTGATCGTATTTTCTTTTTTAGAAATCTCAGTATTTTTTTCTATTTGTTCCTTCGCGTTTTTTCTATCGGCTAAAATTTTTTTGTATTCTAATTCTTTATTTTTTACTTCTTCTAAAATCTTTTTTTGTGATTCTTTACTTGTACTACCGACTAAAAAATTAGAGCTAGTTGCTTTAGTAATTACTGAATTTAAGCCACTCTGTTCCGCAGATTTTCCTACAATTTCTTTTGTCTGTTTTGTTTTATTAAAACTAAACCAAGAAATAGGGTTCCACCAAACAGCAAAAGTAATTTGAGGAATAACAAGTAAGGAAATAGCTATGCTTAGTATTTTATTTTTTGACATATGTCTACTATTGTAAACTTATTTAGCAAATTTTTCTATCCACCAATTTTTTAAGAAAGAAAATGAGAGGGTTGAGAGGAAAAATCCAATAGTTGGAATGAGGGCATTAAGTAAAAAGTTTGGAACTCCGATAAAATACATAACTAAGGATGCAACAATGTAAGTTATTACTATTATTGAAATCTTACGAAAAAAACTTGTCTCCCAAGCTTTATTCTGCTCGACTTTTTTGTTTCGATTTTTTATTATTTCTAAATCTTCTTGTATTTGTTTAATTTGGGATTCCATATTTAAAGAGTATATCAATTCTAAATTTTTAAGTATTTATTATAAACGTAAATTATGTGTATTTTTAGGTATAATTTATGTATTCCAGTCCCTTTTCCTCCGGATAGGCACACACAAGAAAACCCCTCTTAAGGGGTTTTCTTAAAATACGTGTGTGCCTATCCGGATTTGAACCGGAACTGAGGGCTCCACAAGCCCGCGTGCTAACCATTACACTATAGGCACCATATACACAATTCGTTTCCGAATTAGGGTTTTACTCTAACACATTTTCGATATTTTTTGAAGAGCGAGGAATTCTTTTAATTTGAGCATAAAATGTAAAAACACTAAGTCGAGTGACTTAGTGTTTTTAAATTTGGTGCCCAGGACTGGACTTGAACCAGCATGTCTTTCGACGTTACCACCTCAAGGTAATGGGTCTACCAATTTCCCCACCTGGGCATTTAATTTAATTTCTTATGAGGTATTGAAATACTAACACGGAAAAATTAAAAACTAAAGAGCGAGGCCTACGGCCTCGCTCTTTTTATTTTTACTATGCTGTAACTTCTTCCGGAGTTTCTTCTACAGCTACTTCGGTTGTTGTTGTACTTCCTTTCTTTACAACTTTAACATCTTTCTTTAACTTTCTACGTACATCACGTAATGCCTTATCGCGAACATAATAAAGTTTACTTCTACGAGTTTTCGCATGACGGACTAATTCAATCTTATCAATCATTACAGAATAAAGTGGGAATACACGTTCCACTCCAACACCTGACGCAACTTTACGAATTGTGAAAGTCCCACCTATCTCTGTACCATGCTTTCGAGCAAGAACCATTCCTTCAAAAGCTTGAAGTCTTGTCTTTCCATCAGCTTCTTTGATTTTATTCCATACACGAACAATGTCTCCAGATGCAAAATCAAGTCCTTTACGGACTTCAATATCAACGGGTGTTAACTTAATAGTTGTTTTCATAATTTCTTACAAGATTCTATGTAGTAATCTAAGTGGGGGTATTTTAACACAAAAAATCTATATAAGCAACAGCTTTTGGGTAGACATTAGACAATAGATTTTAGATGTTAGATAAATACAAAAACTAATGTTTAATCCATGTTTATTTTCCATCCAATAGAAGACGCTTTAAAACTTCAATCATATCCTCTGGAATATCAGCAATAAAGGTTTTTGTTACCTTCCCTTCTTTTTCTCCTGGAATATCCAGCGTTAATGAATATGCATGAAGCATAGACCTAGGAGCTAAATCTTTTCCGATTTCCGAACCATATAAATCGTCTCCAATAATTGGATGACGAATACCTCTAAAGTGCGCACGAATTTGATGTGTGCGTCCGGTTAATGGATAGCACTCAACATAAGTAAAAGATCTGCCGTCTTTTGTTTTGGAACGAGACAAAACTTTATAGCGAGTAATGGCTTCTCTTTCCTCCCCTCTTTGATCACCTGAAAACATATCAACAATAGTGCGTCTGCGGAAATCACTTTTAGCACGAGCAAGCGGAGCAGATATCATTCCTATATCATTTTTTAAATTTCCTTCAACAATTGCTCGATAAACTTTTCTTGCGGTGTGATCCTTAAATTGTTTCTTGTATGAGGTGTAGGCAATTTTATCTTTTGCAAGAATTAACACTCCCGTTGTATTACGGTCTAGCCTGTGAACTATACCTTCACGCGAAAGCTCTCCCGCACCTAAAACATTGTAGTTTTCTTTAAACCAGTCAGAGATAGTCTTTTCGTCCTGTCTCTCATCTGGGTGCACCATAATGCCAATAGTCTTATCTATGACTAAAGTGTGGTTGTCTTCGTATATCTTGCGGAAATCCATAATATGGGTTACTATAACACATATTAGGGAGATTAGCTCAGTTGGTAGAGCAGTTGATTTACACTCATCAGGTCAGAGGTTCGACCCCTCTATCTCCCACAAATACTAAAAAACACTATCTGCAGATAGTGTTTTTTAGTATTTGTGGGAGATAGAGAAAAGTGCTTTTAGCACTTTTCGTAGGGGTCGAACGAAAAACCGGTCTACGAAAAAGTGTTTCAAAAATTGGGCTCAATTATTTTTGAAATACTTTTTTGTCGGTTTTTCCCGGGGTCGCGACTTTGAGTGTTTTATGAGTATCGAAGATATGAAATAAAATACCAAAGTGGTGACCGACCCTTATATTTATAGAAACTTCCACCTCTCGCCCCTCCCTAATTTTTCTGCTACTATACAACTATGTTAAACAACTCCCATACAATGACTTGGTCAAGTTTTGCTAATAAAACTCTTTATCTCCGCAAAAGATAGGGTTTTGTGTGCTAAAAAGCGCCACCCCTATCGGGCGGCGCTTTTTCTTTATAAGCTTACTTTGAATTACGAAACCCGCACTCATGTCATTCCCGTGAAAACGGGAACCTGCCTCGCCGGCTGGCGGG
>Ga0208375_1002414_pt1 | contig 17701 bp, 22 predicted proteins | sample RifOxyD1_FD_184038 | JGI IMG/M metagenome (GOLD analysis project Ga0208375, IMG submission 184038) | Soil microbial communities from Rifle, Colorado - Rifle Oxygen_injection D1 (SPAdes) | ecosystem: Environmental > Terrestrial > Deep subsurface > Rock core/Sediment | place: Rifle, Colorado... | reverse complement strand
TACAAATCCAAATCCACTCCCCAGGGCAACCCAGATTACCCATTAAATCCCTTAAGTTTGGCTCTTTCTGCCGGGGCCACCTTTGTCGCCCGAGCCTACGCCGGCGATATTCCTACCCTGTCAGAGTTGATGATCAAAGCCAACTCACATCAGGGCATCGCCGTTATTGACATCCTCCAACCCTGTGTCACCTGGAACAAAGACTATACCCACTCCTATTATCGCGACAATTCATATCAGCTTGGTCCTGATCACGATCCGACAAATATTGAGCAGGCGTTTAAAAAGTCTCTTGAGTGGGGCGAGAAACAAATTCCACTTGGTATTTTCTATCAAATCCAAAAACCAACTTACGAATCCCAACTTCCCCAAATCCAAGACCGTCCCCTCATTGACACCAATCCTGTCCGACAAAACTTAAATGAACTACTCAAAGAATTCATCTAATACCCGGTAAACACTTCAAATTTGGTTTGGTTTGGAGCAATTCCCTTTTCTCGCAACATTTTTACCGTCGGCAGCACAAATCCGGATGTTCCGGTAACACAGTACAAACCATTGTCCATTTTCGGAATATAATCTGGAAGGTTTTCACCGCCCATCACGGTTACAAGCTTGAATGCTTCATTCTTCTGAGAAAAAATCGCCAATTCCCCGGTAAATATTAATGGTTGGGAATAAATCAGCGTAATCTGGTAAGGCAAGCTTTTTTCCTGCACGAATCTCAAAATACTCATCAAAGGTGCCACTCCAATTTCTTCGGTGATAAACACCAATGGTCGATTTGTATCTGCGGGCAAAGTCATTTCCCCACCCACCTTCCCTATTTCCACCTCAGACCCAATCGGCAACTCCCCCAGTGTTCTCTTATAAGCACTTACTCCGACTTTGGTAATCATCTCCGCAGTCATATCCAAAGTCGGACTGTTTATAAATCCAAAAAACCGACTATTTCCCCTATTGTCCTGGTATTTAGGGTTGGGAAGGGTTAGTTGAAAAAATTGTCCCGCCCTAAACCCAATTTCTTCCTCAGTGGTCAGCTTAATATACCAAACTCCGGAAATTATCTCCTCACGCTTTAATAATGTCGCTTTCATACTCAGGGTTGAAAAAGTTAACTAATATCTGTACAGTAAATATATCTTATGAGCGACGCTACTCCAAATCAAACTCCGGCTACTGAAGATAAAGTTGTTCAGGTCGGCAAATATCAAATCAAAGTTATTCGTGATTTGTGTATTGGCGCGGCTTCATGTATCGCAGTCTCCCCTTCTGTATTTCAGCTTGATGACAAAAGTAAAGCCATCGTGGTCGATCAGGCAAACGATGTTCCGGAAAACATCCTTTTAGCTGCCCAATCCTGTCCCACCAAAGCCATAGTCATCACTGATACAGAAACTGGCCAGCAGGTTTGGCCGGCATAAATCAAATGACCCCCACTAAGACCCGCGGTATCTATCTGTCTCTATTAACGGCCGGCATATCTGGCGTTTCCATATTCTTAAATAAATTCGCCGTAACTTCAGTAGGTGAACCACTGGTGTTTACAACCATTAAAAATCTCGGGGTAGCATTTATTCTGCTCGCTTCCTTACTCGCAAGCCGCAAGTGGCTCCAATTTAAAACCATTCAAAAACAGGATTGGCTGTCACTATTACTCATTGGGGTAATTGGCGGATCAATCCCCTTCTATTTATTTTTTACCGGTCTATCTACTACTCCGGCCATAACCGGAGCCGTCATTCAGAAAACTCTTGTTGTATGGGTCGCTTTACTTGCTGTTCCCTTTCTTAAAGAACGCCTATCTGTAAAAGCCATTGTTGCCGTAATTGCTTTATTTTTAGCCAACGGACTAGTTGGTGGCTTCCGGGGTTTTAAATTTTCCTCTGGAGAATTTTTGATTCTCTTATCCACTCTATTTTGGGCTTCTGAAACCATCCTGGTCAAAAAAATTCTGCCCCGGATTGATCCCCAAATTGCCGCTACCGCCAGAATGAGCATTGGTGGGCTTACCCTGCTAATTATTTCTCTAATTACTAGACCTGAACCGCTTAGCCGCCTTGCCATTTTGAATCCAACCCAATTGGCCTGGGTAGGTCTCACAACCGGCCTGCTTTTTGCATACGTCACCAGCTGGTATCAAGCCTTAAAACATGCATCAGCTATCACTGTCACTGCCATCCTGGTAGCATCCACCATAGTTACCAATCTGTTATCCGCCATTTTCATAACTCACTCCCTAAACGCTTCCGTCATTATTCAGTCCTTAATCATCATAACCAGTCTTTTGGTCATCACCAAACTAAGCACCAACAGTCTCGATCGTTCTTCCAGTCCAAACCTCTAGATTTTTAACCTCCCTGGGTGTCAATTTCTTTACCACTTGTTTCCAATGCACTGCCACCACATCTCCCACTTTCAAACCTGTTAAAAAATCTTCTCTATACGAAAACTCTTCGTTACCAAAAGTTATTTGAAATTTATGCTTCAACTTTTCTAATTGGCAAATATTAACAGTTATCTGTAAGCCCTTTAGTTTAACCACTTTGCCCCATCTCACCATACAATTATTAATAGTCTCAATATTGTAAGGAACAGACCCGCTCGCCCTTCCTACTCCCACATGTAAAACCTGAAACAAATGAAATGGGATAAAAGATTTAGGAACTTTTTGTTTCAACTCAGTTACCAACCACTCCGGAACTCCCTGCTTTGTAAAATTGTCTAACAAAATCTGATAGTGCTTAAGTTTAGCCTTGGCCAACATCTCATTTCCCAACCAATAAGCCTCCACATTTTTTAAAGAATACTTTTTCAACCCCGTTACCCTTAGCATTGTTTCTAAATACGGATTTAAAACTATAAATTTCTCCATTTCCTGTTCTACTCCGCCGCACTTTCCATGAATAGCGCAGTCAATAAATTTAGCCGGGGCCGTATCTTTCCCGCAATATCCCAACGAATTTGGCGGCAATGCAAATCTGGCTGCCAATTGTAACGCTTTCTTATTCATATTAGGATAATATCCTAAATGACTGTTTACGTCTTTGGCAACCCCGATTTTGACCTTGATTCACCGGCGATCACGGCCGCCATAACTTTGAAAGAACAAATGCCCCAAATAAAATTCAATTTCATCCCCATCGGGAACGAAATTGAATTTGATTCCCCTCGTCCGATTATTCTCGATACCGTTTTTGCCATTACCCGAATAACTGTTGTAAGTCGTTTAGATCAACTTGTCTCTCCACCCAGAAACACTGTCCACGACTTCGACTTGGGCTACCAACTCAAGTATCTCAAAAAAATCGGGAGAATAAACGGAGCCATCATCGTCGGCCTGCCGATGAAATCCAAAATAAACTACTTAAAAATCCAATCTATCTTGAGGAAATTGGTGGAACAAGACATACAAGGATCATAAGCCCTAACAATTTTTTCAGCCCCCAGCCTTAACTCATCTTCGTTTTTATTTGCCAAGTTTTCATTAAAGTACTGCTTCAAATCGTTTTCAATCGCAATTTGGTTTTGAGATGTCGGTACAATCACGTCATAGTCAACTAACATTCCCTTCTCATCCACCGTAGCTCGATGGTACAAAATCCCCCGTGGCGCCTCCACCACTCCCACTCCTGTCCCTGCTTGTGGCGGTTTTCTCACCGGTTTCTCCTGCGGATCTATTTGAATTGTTCTCAAAATATCCAGCGCATCGTCAACACATTGCAACAGCTCAATCGCCTGAGCCAAATTGTTATGATGAATATTGTGAGACGGGAAAACTCCTAAATATTGGGCTGCATCAGAAGCGGTTCTCGGATTCAACAAGTCCTTATTGAAATTAATCCTGGGCAAGGCACCCACCAGATAATCTTTATGCGTGTCGGACAATTTATATCCTTCAGACTGTGAGTAAGGAACTATTATTTTTTCCATAAAGCTTAGAAACTCATTTTGCGAAGTTCTCCTGCCATTTGAATTGAGGATGTCGCCCTCCAAAAAATCAAACTGCTGATCATTTCTTAAATACATATAGTCGGTATTTCTGATAAGACTCTCTGGCCATTCAAAAAAGGTTTTAATACCCCGTAACACCTGAGGTCTGATTGCTTCCAGCTTGGTAATTAGATCAGCAAATTTACCCGGGTCAGGGTTTCTTAAAAATCCCCCCACCGTAGGAACTGGTGCATGAATTGCTGCCCCGATCACTACATTAGTTATTTCTGTCCCTACTCTTTTAATATCATATGAATCATGTAGCAGCACGTGTCCCAAGTTGTCAGCTTCATCTGGGATATCCCAAATTGAATCCAGACCTAAAACATCCGGCAACACAAAAAAGTACAAATGCAACGCATGGTCTCGAATCATTAGTCCGTCATACGCCAACCTCCGTAATTTCTTCGCCTGAACCGTTAATTCAATCCCCTGAGACTGTTCAATTGCTTTCAGACTGGCAAACAAATGAGCCACTGAGCAGGTTCCGCAAATTCTCGACAAAAACGCTGGCACCGCCACCACTGGTTTGCCTTTGACTGCGTCGGTATAAAATCTGCGATAATCCTGAATAATGAATTTCAAATCCTTAACTTGAGCATTTTCAATCGTCACCTTAAGACCAGCCGATCCTTCGATTTTTGTTATGTTATCAATGGTAATTTCTCCGGTATGCATTTTATACAATCCCAAATAACTTTAAATACTTATTGAGTGCATCCATAAAGGCTTGTACTCCCATCGGACATCCGGCCACATAGTCATCCACCTTAATAACTTCATCCAGTTTTTGCACTTTTTTCCCATAGTCAAAATTATTCATATACCAGGAAATTCTCTCCGAAATCATATCCTCCGTAAAACTGTTTCGTGAAGCCGAAGGCATCCCCGTGCAAGCACACGAACCAATGGCCACCACATATTTGGCATTCTCCCGGATTTTTTTTACTTCCTCTGCCTGTTTTTCCGAAGATACCGCCCCTTCAATAAACGCTACATCAAGGCCTTCAATTGAATTTTTAGTTTTCAGAGGTCTGATATATCTAAATTCAACCAGTTTTTTCCATTCGTCCAGATGGTCATTTAACAGCTCTGTTAAAAGAATCGTGCTGTCTTCGCAACAGGTAAAAGAAAACCAACCCACAACTAACTTTTTCTTTTCTTCCATAATATTTATGATACTACACAAAGCATATATTTTTTGTACAAAATTGATTATCATCTGGTATATGTGTTTAGCAATTCCTGGAAAAATCACCCACATCTCTAAAGGTCAAGCTACGGTCTCCTACCCAGGCCAGTCGCGCCCGGCCTTAATAGGCGATCAGAAAGTTAAAGTTGGCGATTATGTCCTTGTCCAAATGGGAATTATTATCCAAAAACTGTCTGCCAACCAAGCCAAGTCACGACTTCAGGGCTTTCTTTAAAGTTGAAAATCCAAGTAGGGCACATTTCACTCTGGCTGGTGAAAACACGGCCCCAAACGTTTTTAAAAATTTCTCCGGCTTCATTTTCTCAAATTCCTCCACGCCCATGTCTTTTACCATCTGTGTTAACACCGACATGGCGGCTTTTGATACCGCACAACCGTTAGAGACAAACCCAATCTCACTTATCTTCTTATTTTTTATTTTTGCAGTTATCCTCATCTCGTCCCCACATATAGGATTCGTTTCTGTTATATCTACGCTCGCCCCCTTTATCACCCCGTAATTTTTAGGGTTCTGCCAATGTTCCAGAATTATTTCTCTATACAACGGGTCATTCATGTTTTAAATACCTTAATAACTTCGCCAATCCCCTCAATTAACTTGTCAATATCTTGTTTACTATTATAGATGTACAACGAAACCCTGACGGTGCCATGCTGCTTTAAAACTTCCATTAGGGGTTGCGCACAGTGATCCCCCGCTCTCACACAAATTTGCCTCCGATTCAATATCTCGCCCACATCGTGTGCATGTATTCCCCCCACATTAAATGAGATCACTCCCAATCTGTCCTTTGCGCTTTTCTTCCCCAAAATATTCACGATCGGTATTTTGCATAGACCATCAAGTGCATATTCGGTTAATTCAGCTTCCTCCCGTTCTATTGTTTTCATTCCAATCCTCGTCAAATAATCCACAGCCGCCCCCAGTCCTGCCACCGCTTCCAACCTTCCGGTGCCGGCCTCGAATTTATCCGGTGCCTGGGCGTAAGTTGCCTTCTTCTTGGTCACTTTCGAAATCATGTGGCTGCCCACTAGCCACGGGTCCATGACCTCCAATAGTTCCTTTTTTGCCCACAATACCCCCACTCCTGATGGGCCCAGCATTTTGTGTCCGGAAAATACCAAAAAATCACATCCCATATCTGCCACATTTGTCGACAGGTGTGGCACCGATTGAGCGCCATCCACCAACAATCTCGCACTGATGTTATTGGCTCGCATCCACCTGCTAATCTTAGCTATCGGATTCACGGTTCCCAGGACATTTGAGACGTGACTTAGCGCCACCAATTTTAATTTACTCTTAGGTAACTCGCCCAACCTTTTATACTCCAATTCAAAATCGGCATTGATTGGAATAAAAAAAACCTTTATCCCCATCTCTTGGTGCAGCCTCATCCACGGCACCATATTTGAATGATGCTCCTCCTCAGATATAGCTATCACGTCACCTCTTTTTAAATTCCTTCTCGCCCACCCCCTCGCCACCAAATTTATTCCCTCGGAATCATTCCCTACAAACACTATTTCATTAGCGTCATTTGCGCCTATAAACTTCGCAATCTTTTTGCGTGAATTTTCATACACTTCGGTCGCTTCCTGACTTAGTGTGTAGATTCCCCTATGGACATTGCTGTTGTATCTGGTGTACCACTGCGTCACCGCAGAAATAACCTGCCTGGGTTTTTGACTTGTAGCCGCACTGTCTAAATACACCAGTTTTGGATAGGTCTCAAATATGGGAAAGTCTTTTTTCCAATTTTTCATAAATTTTATAACTGCTCGGAAACTCAGCCAGTATACTAGACAAAAACCCCCGCACCAATAACCGGGTTGCTGTCTCGGTGGGCAATCCTCTGGACATTAAATAGAACAGCTCCTCTTCATTAACCTGCCCGACCGTTGTTGCGTGTCCCGCCACAACTTCATTTTCGCAAATCTCCAAATTTGGCTCCACTCTGCCCGATGCTTTCTCAGACAGTAAAAGTAATTTAGCCTCCAACCAGGCTTTGGAATCCACCGCCCCTTTTTCTATACTCACCCTCCCATTTACCTCCGCCTGAGCCCGATCAAACAACACCCCTTTCACCACCACCCTACTTTGAGTCCGTGATTTAGCATGATTCACAAAAATGTCTACATTCACTTTTTGGTCCCTTTTTCCCAAAAGCAAGACTAATATTTGTACATCTTGCCCCTCTTTGGATAAATTTATTTTTTTAATTATTTGCTTTTCTTTGCCTGTCCACACCACACATATTGTTTTATTGCTGTTTGTCATCACTAACCTACCGACCCTTCCATTGACATATTAATTAACCGGTTCAATTCTACTGCGTATTCTAACGGTAATTCTTTTACGATCGGCTCAATAAACCCGTTTACAATCAGTGAGGTTGCCTGGGTTTCTGACAGCCCTCTCGACATTAAATAAAATAGCTGCTCCTCCCCCACCCGTGATACCGTCGCCTCGTGACCCAAAGTTACATTTTGTTCCCTCACAATATTGGTCGGGTACGTATCGGACCGTGATAAGTCGTCAAGAAGCAGCGCGTCACACCGTACAAACGACTTGCTGCCTTTGGCGCCGTTTATTATTTTAACCAACCCCCGATAGCTCGATCTCCCCCCGCCCATACTTATCGATTTTGAAGTTATAGTGCTGGTCGTATAAGGAGCCAGGTGGATCGCTTTCCCTCCCGCATCCTGGTGTTGACCGGCTCCGGCCATTGCCAATGACAAAATTTCCCCTTTTGCTCCCTTGCCCTGCAAAACCACCGATGGATACTTCATGGTTTTTTTGCTACCCAAATTACCGTCAATCCATTCCCCCACTCCCTCTTCTTCTACCAGCATCCTTTTGGTTACCAGATTATAAACATTGCTGCTCCAATTTTGGATCGTAGTATACCTGACCCTTGCTCCCCTTTTAACCACGATCTCCACTACCGCTGAATGCAGGGAATCGGTTGTATAAATCGGTGCGGTGCACCCCTCAACGTAATGAACAAAGCTTCCTTCTTCAGCAATTATCAATGTCCTTTCAAATTGACCCATGTTGGCAGCATTTATTCGGAAATATGCCTGCAAGGGAATTGTCACCTGCACCCCGGCCGGTACATACACAAAACTGCCTCCGCTCCACACCGCGCTGTTTAAAGCCGCAAATTTATTGTCGTCTGGCGGCACAACTTTTCCAAAGTATTGTTTAAAAACTTCCGGATATTTTTGCAAGGCTGTATCGGTACCCAAAAAGATCACCCCTTGTTTTTCCCACTGGGTTTTCAGGGAGTGATAAATCATTTCAGAGTCGTATTGTGCTCCTACTCCAGCTAAAAACAGTCTCTCAGCCTGAGGTATTCCGATTTTCTCGTAAGTATCTTTTATGTCAGTCGGTACATCTTTCCAGTCTCGGAATTTCTTTTCAGACGGATTTATATAATAGTACAAATCGTCGAAGTTAATCCCCGACAAATCGGCTCCCCATCCCGGCATTGCCTTCTGTTTGAAAATTTCCAGGGATTTAAATCTAAAATCTCGCATCCATTCCGGCTCTTTCTTATATCCGGATATTGCTTCCACTATTTTTTTGTCCAAACCCTTTGGCGTCCTAAAGGTCTCTGTTTCCGGCTTGGAAAATCCATATTTGTAGTTAGTCTTGATATTTTTCATAGCCTTCTTTCTCTATCATTAATGCCAAATCCGCTCCTCCGGAATGTGCTATTCGCCCCTTCACTAAAATATGTACTTTGTCGGGCTTTATATACTTCAACACTCTTTGATAATGAGTTACTAATATCAATCCCAGGGGAAAATCCAATTCAGAAATTGCCCTTGCCATATATTTCAGGGCATCCACGTCCAATCCCGAATCCGGCTCATCCAAGACGGCAAACTTTGGTTTCAATACCGTCATCTGCAATATCTCAGCCTTCTTTTTTTCCCCTCCGGAAAACCCTTCATTTAAAGATCTTTTTGTAATGTCATCAGAAAAAGCCAGTCTTGAAGATTTTTCCATCAATTCCTGTCTGAACGCAATCGGAGAGACTATTTTAGCATTGCTTTTTTTACCTCTGGTTTTCTCATTTACCGCCACCCGCAAAAAAGCCGCCATATTTACTCCGGCTACTTCCACAGGATATTGAAAGCCTAAAAACAGCCCTTTCCTTGCTCTTTCGTCTACGGACATCTTGGTTACATCTTTCCCATTTAACAAAATCTTTCCTTTGGTCACTTTGTATCCCGGGTGGCCCATTAACACATATGCCAGAGTCGATTTCCCTCCCCCGTTTGGTCCCATAATTACGTGTTTCTCTCCCGCTTTCACTTTTAGAGTTATTCCTCTCAAAATCTCCTTCCCGTCTCGGGTAGTTGCATGCACATTCAGCATCTGCAATTGATCAACCACTGGCCTCCTTTTCTTCTTTTGTTATTTGCTCGTTTATTTCTGCCACCATCGTTTCTATCTCTTCGTCAGTCATTCCGTGAATTTGTGCACCAGACTCTATGGTATCAAACTGATTCAAAAAACAATTGGCACAATGAAGACCATATTCAGTCAACAACTTAATCGCTCTCGGGCTCTTCTCTGCCACCTCGGAAATCCGATCAGTCTTCGTAAGTGTATAGCTCATTATTTTGCATAGTATATTTGATAGAAGCCAGTGTAGTTATACTTCATCAAGTTGTCAACCAACATCTTCAACTTCAAACTCTTTTGCCGCCATATACATACCCCCATCTGCACCGAAAATCTGATACTGCATCTTCAACCGCATCAGTTTACCGGCCTTATTCTTGACAAACACAGCCGTGTTTCCACGTCCCTTTTCCAATCTTTCAGCCATAATTTTTTCCCACTCCTGCTCCTGATTTTTCTCATCCAATGTTTCGTAACATTTTATATGCATAATTTCTTCTTTTGTATATCCAAAAATCTTCATTACTTCTTCGCTTGCCCAAACAAAACTCATGTCGTACAAATCCACAATACACCCGACTCCCGGCAACAACTCCAATGCCCTCTGGACTACTCTATCGGACATTAACTTCATTATACACATCTTGTAAATTCCTATAGGTTTCTACGGTTTAATTATTGGTAAGACTGGCCCATATGACATATGATAATTGCAGATCAATACCATGCCCGACCAACCCTGGCCAGAACAAAACGACATCGCCCAAATTATTTTATCCTCCCTTGGCGAAGGGGTCGTTGTCATAAATAGGGACAGTCGGATTACTTTGATAAATCAAGCAGCGGCAACCCTTCTCGAAACCACTCCCGACCAAGCCCTAAATCAACTCTGGTCTGATATCACCAGAACCCATGAAAACGACCAGGAAATCTCCCTTACTGATCGCACCTTTTCCCAGGTACTTGAAACCGGTATTACCGTTGTTACGGCCCAGAGTGACAACCGCTACTACCTAACTAAATCCGGTCGGAAATTTCCCATAGCAGCCACCACCTCGCCTATTTCAGTAAACAATCAAATCGTCGGGGCGGTTAAGATTTTTCGAGACATCACCATAGAAAAGGAAGCTTCTCGTGCCATCGAACAGGCCGTCTCCGAACGCACCCAACAATTAAACTGGGAAAAAGCTCGACTAACCACCTCTATTAACAGCCTGCCCAACGGATTTATTCTCACCGACCCCAACAACAATATTATTGTTATTAATCATTCCGCCTTAAATATTCTCGACCTGCCCCACTCCACCAATCAGCTTTCTCAGATTGAGAATCGATTTAGCCCCTCATATGATCTCAAAACTGCTCACGAAAGCTGCCTAAAAGACGAGACCACACTTACGGTACCGGAAATCACACTCGGGTCCAAGTTTATCAAACTATTTATTTCTCCCATCTATATCTCCAATGGCGCCACAGATGATTATCTGGGATCTGCTTTTCTCATAACCGACATTACTGAGCAAAAGGTCTTGGAGAGATCAAAAGATGAATTTTTTTCCATCGCTTCGCACGAACTTCGCACCCCCCTTACTGCCGTGCGCGGCAACTCTTCTATGCTCCTCGATTACTACGGTCCCCAACTGACCAACCCGGAAATGCGTTTCATGATAGAAGACATTCACAATTCCAGCATTCGTCTTTTGGAAATTGTAAACGACTTTTTAAACGTTTCCCGACTTGAACAAAGCCGAATCGTATTCAAAAAAACCGAATTTGATGTCATTCAACTGGCCAAAGACGTTGTTGGAGAACTTCAGACTATTACCCCTCCCCCGACGGTTCCCCTTACCATAGCCATTCCCGAAAATCCCTTGCCTCCGGTATCTGCAGACAGGGACCGGGCCAAACAAATTCTCTTTAATCTGTTAGGCAACGCTATCAAATTTACCACCGTTGGTGGAGTGGAAATTTCGTTTGTCATTCTAACTACCCACCTGGAAATAGTTGTCACCGACACCGGTCGCGGCATACCCCCCGCTCAACAGGGTCTGCTTTTCCATAAGTTCCAACAAGCCGGAGAAAGCCTCTTTACCCGCGACACCACCAGGGGTACCGGACTGGGTTTATATATTTCCAGATTGCTGGTAGAAGGCATGGGCGGAAAAATCCGGCTAGTAAAATCTGAGCCGGAAAAAGGTTCCGTTTTTGCTTTCACTCTTCCCCTTGCTCTCAATTCAACGCCCGAAAGCTCCCATCCTCAAACTGCCTAAATTTAGTCCCACTGTTGCCAAGCATCCTTTTATTGGATATCCTTTTAGCTGTGATTAAAGTCCTATTTAAAACTGTTTCTGGCCTTTTTATAACCATCTCCGGTTTCTATATCGTATACATGTACCTGCAAAGCCTTGATGACACTCCCAAGCCCTGGATGTTCGGTGCATCCCTATTGCTAATTTCTGCAGGGGTCTTTCTGCTGGTTGCAGCTGGCAGGTCAAATGAATCCATCGCCATGATTCCAGCAAAAGACGCCCCGGATATCACCTCCAACCCCAGCGCCGGATTTGCTGGTGTCCTGGAAAGAAACAATGCCATGGCAGCCGAACTCTCTAGCACCATAACCACTAGCGGCAACGCTCAAATTTTAGAAAGTTCATCTGGCGAAAAACTCGTTTCCTGACTTTGTTATTTCTTACCCCGAGACGCCAACACCTGCGACACTATCTCTTCGATCTGCTTGGGTTCATAAGCTGATTTTTCGATATACCTCTCGGCTCCCTTCGCTATGGCTTCCTCCGCATTCGCATCACCGGCCAAGTTCGTAATCACCACCACCGGAATATCTTTAGTTCTTTTGTCCTTTTTTAATTCTTCCAAAACTTCCATCCCGTTTCGTTTGGGCATCATGATATCTAGTAAAATTAGATCAGGCACTTCATTCACCGCTTTAGTCAAACCCGCATCGCCGTCTTCAGCCAGTACCACCACGTGTCCGACCACCCCCAACACTCTCTCATACAGTCGCAGCATCATCGGATCATCCTCAACCAACAAAATTTTAGCCATATTTCTAATGGATACTATACACTCATTCGAAATATTCTTCCAGATTCCATACGCCATTCATCTGCCTGAGATTTTTTAGGTATCTTTCCTTTGTCTCTTCTAGCCCCGCCACTTTCGCTTTCATATCCTCATTACTCATGCTAAGTCCTAAATCACGTACCCGCGCTTCTTCCTTTGCTATCAACCTCTCCAGCTCCCACTCATACAGCCTTTTCACCCCGAACCACATTAGCATCGCAAACACCACCATCTGTATCGTCACCACTGCCGCCACGGTTTCAAAAACAGCCAGCGACATCCGTCTGGCAACCGCCAAACCTATTCCTCCTACTACCGGCGTAAGTATCATATTTAAAACCAGCGTCCTAAACGCCACCACACTCGTTAAAGACTCAGTATTAAATAATCCCATAAACCCCCTGTTGGGCCACCTGAGCAATAATGCCTCTCCCAACAAGGCAAACAACACCCCCACATTCATCGGCACGTCAAATATCCCCGTCCCCAACCCTGAAGCTAAGTAGCGGTAAACATTCACCATCACCGCACAAAGTCCCAACATTACTATTCCAAACGCCACCAGTTGCATCAGCTTAAATCTAAATGGAATTTTTGTTCTTGTTAGTACCAACGCCCACCCCAACAGACTCAAACTAACGTTTAATATCGAAAAATGAAGTAAGTTTCCCACTCCCACCACTATCCCAAACACGATTGTCACCGATTTATATATCACCTGTAACCCCTTCGGGGTTTTGTTAGTCAATCTAAACATCAAGGGGATTGCTATCAATAGCAAACTCACCGCCACCTCAATCGGCATCACGCTTGGGCCCACAAACATAATTTTTAAATACCTAATTCCAGTCATCCATCCCGCCACCACCAGTACTGAAAACATTGCCACCACCAAAGATATAACTCTGGCCAACCCTTTAATCCGCAAAATCAAATCCAAATCTTCCGGCAGATGAATCCCCTTCAAAGAGTAGCTGTCAGCATTTGTCATGTCATATCCGTCACACTAAAAAGACTCGGACAAATATCTCCGAATCTCGCTTAATGCCTGCTCGGGAGTCATGTCGCTTTTAATCATATATCCCCGAGCCCCCAAATTAATTGCCTCCCCGATAATCGATTCCTGACCCAGGTTTGACAATATAACAACTGCTTTGTTTGGAGCCAGTCCAGGACCTTCGTTGTGAAACTTGCGCAATATCGAAATTCCATCCATTTTGGGTAGCATGATATCCAAAAGCACCAGATCGTATCCTCCTTTTTTCATCATTTCATAACCGTCTTCTCCGTCTACTGCCTTTTCCACCAGAAATCCAGCCGTTGCCAATATTTCTTCATACAAATCTCTCAAAAATTGGTCATCCTCCACCACCAAGATTCTTTTTTTTGGAGGCGTTGGTGTATTTTCCATACAATCAATTTAGCTTAAAGGCAGGTTAAATGTAAAGGTCGATCCTTTCCCCGCCTCAGAAACAAACCATATTCTCCCATGATGTAACTCAACATATTGCTTACAAATGTACAAACCCAATCCGGAACCGGTCCCGGATCTGGCTATCAAGGAATTTTCCAGTCTTCCAAACTTAACAAACAATTTCTTTTGATCATCTTCTGAAATCCCCTCTCCGGTATCAGTCACCGCCGTTTCCACGAACTGGTCTGCCTGAGATATGTGTATAGTTATCTTCCCCGACTGGGTAAATTTAATCGCATTTGAAACCAAATTTTCTAATATTTGGTGCACCTTCTCCCGGTCTGCGATTACCAAAGGCACCTCTCCAAAAGATGTTACTTCTAATTCTGTTCCCTGCTCCGACGCTTTAGCCGCAAACTCGTCTTTAACTGTTTCAGCCAATTGCCTCATGTCAAAGCTCTCAGGGTGCAGTTGAACCCTCCCAGATTCAATTCTGGACACATCCAGCATTTCATTCACTAAATGAATCAGCCTTTCGGTGGATTGATACACTTTGTCTAAATGTTCTCGCGCCTTAGGCTCCAACACCCCTTCCTTGCTATTAAGCACCAACCAGGTATAACTTTTGATTGCCGTCATCGGAGCCCGCAATTCGTGGCTGGTTACCGAAATAAACTCGTCTTTTAACTGATCTAATTGCTTCAATCGAATGTTTGCCTCCTTAAGATCTTGATATAGCTTGGCTCTGTCAACAGCCAGCGTTACCAACCCAATTAGTTGTTCCAGAGTTTCTTTTTCTGCCCTGGACAAATCATCCACTTTCTTTGCCAGACCGACGTTTATTACTCCAATCGGTTCATCCCCCAAAATTAGCGGGTAGATAATTATGGTTTTAATATTTGCAATGTTCCCCACCTCGTCTGCCACCTCCTGTGTTACGGCCGGATCAAGAATGTCCAGTAGATTTGTGGTCATTTGTCGTGACTTGTTTCTAATACAAGTAATACACAGGTTATTTTCATAATCGGATGGAATATTAATTTCATCCAACGTTTTACCCATTTTTGTCATCGCCTCTCTTATTTCTGTCGAGTCACTAACGGCGATTGGTCGCAAACACTTCGCGTTCTTGTCCAAAAGACTGATCATCACCACAGCAAACCCCAACTCCTGCACAATCGCATCGGCAATTTTCTGAGAGGTACTGGTCACGTCCGCTGTAGTTAACGAAACATCGTACAAACGTCTCAGAATTGACAACGTCTGGTTTTTTACCGACAACTCAAAATTCTGCTTATAAAGCGTCTCGTTAGCCTGCTGAACCGCCTGTTGCAAATCTCCCATGACTTATATTATTTCAGAAATTCGGGGATGTGGGTACTGGAAATAGTCGGTAACACTTTTTTGATCGCTTCTTTACACACCTCAATCGAGGTTTGTCCAAACAAACGAGAATACTGATTCACCAAGTTCTTAATTACAATCTCGGCCTCACCGTCCACTTTGTTTATCTCCGGCCCTGGCAATATCGACAACCCCGGCACTTTATTTGCCTCATCTATCGCCAACGGACCAATTAAATCCTGTTGCTCCTGCACGATAGCCTTAATAATAATCGCAACACTATGCTCGTCCATACGCGGTATTCCTTATCTGGGAAACGGAGTTAAATAGGCCAATTAACCCCAATGTCATCAAAAAATAAGCAGCCAAATACAAATAATCACCAAATCCTCCGTTCACCCAAAGGCCATTAAGGCTTTGATACAAAAACGTGTAATCAGCAAAAAACTGAACTACCAAAGCTAGTAAAATCGCCAATATCTTAACCCTCATCACCCCTCCCAAAAACTTCCTAGACATTCCAAACGTCATCAAGGCAATCGATACGTACAATGCTTGTCCCAAAGGATACCCAAAATCCAAAAAGGTAGTCAATGGTGACACTAAATCAACTGTATAGTTTTTCAGAAACAACACGTACCCTACCACCAGTAACCCCAAAGGAACAGCTATTGCCATAAACCAAGAACCAGCCGATTTCAGCCCAAATCTCACTCCGGCAGCTTTGGCTAAAAAAGAAATGCCTACGATATAGAGCGGTATCGCCCCAAAATACCCAACATCAGCCAACGAAGGATAAGGCACCTCAACTCGCAAGATCAAATTGTACAAACTAAACACGGTTTGACCCCAAGTCTGGGCAAACATTCCCAGTGCCAAAAAAAACAAAGACTTTCCCATTACGCTTTTAAGTCCGCCCCACCTCCGACTAGCCAATACTCCCACCACTCCCCCAAATCCCGACATCACCGGCCCATATACTATTCCAAAAAAATACTGCTCGTCCTCAATCCAATATCCTAAGGCTTGAATTTTTACCCACCACGCCGTCAAAATTACAAACGTCAACAACGCTAACATGTACAACCTTGAAGATTGCAATACCTTCATACTCACCTCCTCTAGTATATTCAGTTTCAGTATAATAAATCAACATGATTCCTGATTTTCCTAACTTTTCTCCCCTAAAACTAGAGCATCAGCCAGAGATTGAAAATATTACTCGGCAATTTCCTCCCTACTCCGATTTTAATTTTGTTAGTCTGTACTGCTACGACAGTGACCAAAAAGTGAAAGTGTCCTTGTTACATGGCAACTTAGTAATTCAATTTCCAGACTATCTTACAAATGAAATGTTTTATACATTTATTGGCACCAATCGAGTAAAAGAAACAATAGGTACATTACTAAAAGAAACACAAAAGCTGGGCACATCTCAATTTCTCAATCTAATTCCCCAAGAAACAGTCAGAGATCTATTGCCTAGTACCCAAGAATTTTCAATCACCGAAGATATCGACAACCACGACCACCTCCTTGACCCCCAAGTATTAGCCACCTATCCAGGAAACAAATTTGGGGCAAAAAGAAATTTCGTTAACCGGTTTACAAATAATTACCTCGACAATACTAAAATCGTTGCAATAGAAAAAATGGACTCTAGCCTACAAGAACAAATAATCAACGTTTTCGCCTCCTGGGAAAAATCCCAATCCAGAGACCATAAAGACACCGAAAGGGAGCTTCATGCTATCCAAAAAATGTTCACCGGAATTCATAAGTTCAATCTGCACTTCGTGGGAGTATACATCAAAGATAAATTGGTGGCTTTCTCAATTCAAGAGGAGGTCGGGAACGGCTGGGCCATGTTACACTTTGAGAAAGCCGATGTAAATTTTGTAGGAATATTTCCGTTTCTCAAACAGCAAGTTGCCCGGGAAATGTTAAAAAGAGGAGTAAAAATAATCAATTACGAACAAGACCTCGGCTTACCTGGACTCCGGAAGGCCAAACTAACCTATTCTTCTGGAAACTATCTTAAAAAATGGAAAGTTGGACCCCTACCTGGGTAATACACAAACCTTGTGGGATTTCGCCAAAAAATAAGAAGCGGCAAACTCAAGCGCCCGTTGATCATCAAAATCTTTACAACTGAAAATATCTATAAAACATCGATTGTCCACCTCATCGGCATGAACCGTAATACTCGAAGTTTCAATAAACTGCATCGCTGACC
>Ga0208375_1002412_pt1 | contig 17712 bp, 14 predicted proteins | sample RifOxyD1_FD_184038 | JGI IMG/M metagenome (GOLD analysis project Ga0208375, IMG submission 184038) | Soil microbial communities from Rifle, Colorado - Rifle Oxygen_injection D1 (SPAdes) | ecosystem: Environmental > Terrestrial > Deep subsurface > Rock core/Sediment | place: Rifle, Colorado... | reverse complement strand
GAAAGAATGGTCAAATTTTCAAATTATATAAATTTAGAACAATGATAAAAAATGCAGATAACTTAAAGAATAAATATCTTAAACATAATGAAGCTAAAGGAGTTGTTTTCAAAATCCATAATGACCCCAGATTTACTTCAATTGGTAAATTTTTAAGCCACACCGGGCTTGATGAGCTTCCGCAGTTATTTAATGTATTAAAAGGGGAAATGAGTTTGATAGGTCCTAGACCTTTACCGATTGATGAATCAAACAAACTCAAATCCTGGCAGAAAAAAAGACTCACAATTAAACCCGGAATAATTTCTCCCTGGATTTTGGAAGGATATCATCAAAATTCATTTGATAATTGGATGAAAAGTGATTTAAAATATATTTCTAAAAAATCTTTTAAGTATGATTTACAGGTATTCATTAATGCGATATTATTAGCTTTTAAATTAATAATAAGTGAAATTTTTTATGATAAGTCTTCGACTACGCTCAGACAATAGTATCTTATTCCCTAAGTAAGAGTAGCGTATGGAAGGGTTTTACTTATTTCGCAACCTGATTTCTGTTTTATATGTCTGACTGACAGATGAGTTTTGTGCGTCTTCCAAAACAAAATTAATAATTACATTTTTATATAAACCATTAACATCCTTATTGCAGGTAAAAACTCCTGTGCAGGGATTAACGACAACTTTATCACTAGTCAAACTATTTCCATCAACATATAAACTTCCAGAAGAACAGGAATAATGAATCGGTGTTGCAGGTTGTGAAGGTTGAATAATGTAAAGGTCGATAGATGTACCTGCACATGTTTTTACACCTCCTACTAAATAATACACATCAGTTGCATTTCTAATATTTTGCTCCATTGTTGATAAGGCGTAGTCTCCATTTTGTTTGATTTCTTTAACAATTTCGGTTTTTGCACTTCCTGATAACAAATTAAACAAAGAAATTGAAGCAATTAAACCAATTGTTCCTATTAAAACAAGTGTAACCAAAGTCTCAACCAAGGTAAAACCAACTCTAGTGATTCCCTGCCCGCTAATGCTTGAGCATAGCGATGGCAGGCGGGTGGATTCTGCCTGCCTGCCGGCGAGGCAGGGATTCTGGATTATTGAATTTCTCATAAATCTTAGCATCTTCATATCAATTACAAAACTAAACTAATAATTGTCATCCTCGCGAATGCGGGGATCTTAAAAATTAATAAGATTCCCGATCAGGTCGGGAATGACGTGTTAAAAATTACCATTTTGTTAAAACCGTTTCTAAATCTACTTTTGCAGTTCTTGCTCCTTGAGTCCATGTAACATTAATTAAAGCTGTAACTTTATCACTTGCTACGTTTCCTGTTAAAGTCATTTCTCTTTCAAAAATTGTACCAGTCATATTTGTACTGCATGAAGAAGCAGTCATACTGGAATAATTGCTTAAATTATTGACACAATATGTTGCGCCTGCTTTTGTGTAAAAACCTGACCAACCGGTAGTTTGTGTATCTCTTTGTTGATGCAACCATTCAATGGCTTCCTGAGCATATTTTGTAGCTTGAGCTTTATTACGGGCATATTGGGCATTTGCCAGTGATACAGTAATTGCGGAAATCAAAGCCACCAAAACCAATGCAACTACTCCAAAAGCCACAATTGCTTCTAGCAAGGCTTGACCTTGGTTATTTTTACCAAATTTGATTACTTGCATAACAAATAAGTTTTAATGTATTTCTTCACAATTTAATCATAAATTTCTCCGCTACTTGTGATATTTAAATTTACAGTTTTATTATTTACTGTATGTTTTATAGTTATTGTGGTAAGAGCAGGACTAACACCTTTATTTAATGCGAGAAAAGTAATATCGGCAAATGAAGCATTAAATTTTGTACCCGCAATTAAAGTATAGGTTTTAATTGCACCATTAGTAGTAATACAATCTGCATAAACATTATATTGTGTAGTCGATATATAGTGCACTACATAGCCTATAAAAGTTCCGGTACAACCAGTAGGCTTGACCCCAGAATTAGCTTTGGCTTGAATATCACGTAAATTATTTTTTAAATCCAAAACCGAAGACTTAAGAGTCTGAGTCTTATTAAAATCCATGTATCTGGCAAGCCCTGCGGTAAATAGCAGCCCAATAATAGTTATTGAGATCATGATTTCCAATAAAGTAAAACCTGTTTTGAGAATATTTTTATATTCAGAAGAGGCAGTTATCATATTGATTTAAGGCTGAGATAAACAATAATTACATGGTTGAACACCAAAATTAATAGTATTACAGTCATAAGTTGCACATGTAGGATCAACAGTAGCTGGAGGATTTTCCAATATTGTTCCTAACACATATGTGTTTGCAGTCAAACGCTGATAATAGTAGTCATTTTTATTTAGATTGTTTTTCGGATCATTAGGAAAATTCGCTGGAGAAATATAAACATTGCTTTTGTAAGGAAGCACAGAACATGCACCGGTTCCAGATAAGGTTAAACAACACTCAAGTCTTCTATATAAACTACAATTACTGGTTTTAGCTGATCCTGAAATTGCATCAGGATAACCAACGGTTGAAAAATCGCTTTTATACATTTCCATAGCTTGTCTGATAGTTTCTAAATCGGTTTTACGTTTGGCATCCCGTCCTACTTTTAAACTATTTGTATAAGAAGTTACACCAACCGTACCTAAAATACCCAGTAATGCGACAACTATAAGCAACTCAATCATGGTAAACCCCTGCCTGACGAAAGGCATTGCGAATTTGTATTTTTTCATAGAAAAAAATTCATATACCATTTTGTGATTAAATCGCCGATAAAATAACTTAAACTCGCTCCGATTATCAAAAATGGTCCAAAGGCAATTTTACTTTTCCACTCTTTTTTGCCTAATATAATCAGTATGATTGAAAAAATTGCACCTGTCAAGAAAGCTATATAAAGACTAACAATTATTTTTGGAAATCCTAAAAATAATCCTAAAAGTGGAGCTAATTTTACGTCTCCAAATCCCATGCCTTTACGTTTTGTGACTAAATAAATAGTTAGGAAAAATAAACCGGTTGTTAAACCTGATAATAAATAGGGGATCGCTATTCTAAACATCCCCGTTGTCATTCTGAATGCCAACGAAGAATCTTCCCCCCTAATTGTCATTCCCGCGAAAGCGGGAATCTTGCTTACCAGCATCAACAATACTCCAACTCCCAAACTCACCAGCATTTCATCAGGAATGATTTGATATTTGACATCTGCAACAAAGATAACGAGAAAGGAAGAGAAAATGACTAATAAAGACAAATATGACAGTAAGACAGGAAGATTTAAGACAGTTAGTTTTATTCCCTGAGCAAAGTCGAAGGGATTTAGAACGTTTGATAATTTTGAAATATTAACAAAAATACTCACATACATAATCCCTGTTAATATTTCAATTAATGGGTATTGGAATGATAACTTTTTATGACAATACTTGCATTTACCGCCAAGTATTATAAATGAAAATATTGGTATCAAATCAAGAGGAGATAGCGAATGATTGCAAAAATCGCATTTACTTCTGCCTTTCCAGGGATTTTTTTCAAGAGGCAGTCTATCAATCAACACATTTAAAAATGAACCGATAAACAGTCCAATTATAAAAATAAATCCGATAATAAAAATGATCATAATTTTAGATTATCATAAATTACATAAAAAAACCGTAAATAATCCAAATCGGGAAGTGTCAAGTTAGCACACCCGGGGGATGAACAGATGGACGTGAACATTATTTAAATCTTATTGTGATATAACAAATAAAGACTTATAATGTAAAAATATTTTCAATTTCTTATGTATAAAAAAGTTAAAGCTTGCCGAATCTGCGGTAATCCAAATCTAAAATTATTTTTAACTCTTGGAAACATTCCTTTACCAAATGGTTTTTTGACTAAAAATCAGTTAAGTAAACCTGAAAAATATTTTCCACTAAATGCATGCCTTTGTGAAAAATGCGGACTAGTACAACTTCAAGAAATTGTTAATCCGAATGAAATGTTTAAAAACTATGTATACATTCCTTCAACTTCCAAAACCAGAATGAATAATTTTTCAGAAATTGCAGAATACGCTAATAAAAATTTTAAACTTAACCACAATTCTTTAGTTATTGATATCGGAAGCAATGACGGTAGTTTATTATCCTATTTTAAAGGATATGGTATAAAAACTTTGGGCATTGATCCTGCTGTAAATTTAGCGAAAATTGCAGAACTTAAAGGTATAACAACTATCAATAATTATATTACTCCCGTGCTGGCTAAAAAAATTTACAAAAAATACGGACAGGCAAATGTTATAACAGCCACAAATGTAGTTGCTCACATAGATAATTTATATGATTTGTTTAAATCTGTAGAAATTCTATTAGGAGTTAATGGGGTATTTATTTGTGAATTTCCATATTTATTGGATTTAATTAAAAATAATCAGTTTGATACGATTTATCATGAACATTTATCATATTTTTCCATTAAACCTTTAATAAAATTGACTTCGCGGGTAAATCTTGAATTGTTTGATGTTTTTAGATCAAATATTGACGGAGGATCATTGCGGGTTGTTTTTAAGAAAAAAAATATCAAATTAGAAATTAATGCAAAAATTAAAAAATTATTGGATAATGAAAATAATTATGGTTTATACAATTTTTCCACGTATCAAAAATTTGCCAAAAGAGTTAAACATGTTTCTGATAATCTGCAGAAAACATTAAAAAAAATAAAAAAACAAGGAAAAACAATAGCAGGTTATGGAGCAGCAGCTAAAGGAAATATATTATTAAATTATTGTCATATAAATGATAAATTAATAGATTATATTGTCGATTCCACACCATATAAGCAGGGATTATTTACTCCCGGAACTCATATCCCCATATTTCCGGAAGCAGAAATAATGAAAACTAAGCCTGATTATATACTGATACTTGCATGGAATTTTGCATTTGAAATTATGGATAAAGAAAAAAAATACAAAGTCCAAGGTGGTAAATTTATCATTCCTGTCCCCAAAGTAACAATTAACTAAATGAAAAAACACCCAAAGGTAATTGTAGTTATGCCTGCTCATAATGCTGCAAAAACTTTAAAAAAAGCTTACCAACGACTGCCTCATAAATATATAAACCGAGTTATTTTAGTTGATGATGCATCTTCTGATAATACTTATGCAATTGCCAAAAAACTGAATATACAGGTATTTAAAAACAGCATTAATTTAGGTTATGGAGGAAATTTAAAAGTTTGTTTTAAAAAAGCCTTGGCAGCAGGTGCTGACATTATTATCGAATATCACCCAGACAATCAATACGATCCTATCAATTTACCTTTATATATTGAGAAAGCAAAATCTGGTTTTGATTTGGCTATCGGATCACGCTTTATTCACCCTAAAGAAGCTCTTGATCACAAAATGCCACTTATTAAATTTATTGCCAACAGATCTTTGTCGTTTATAGATCAATTTGTTTTGGGTATAGAATTAACTGAATTTCATTCCGGCTTCCGGATGTATACCCGAAAGTTACTGGAAAATATTCCTTATAAACAAAATTCAGATGATTATTTATTCAGTTTTGAAATAATAGTTCAGGCAGTTTATTACAAATTTAGGGTGGCTGAAGTACAAGTTCAATGTGATTATCATTCCAAAATGCATACTGCAAATATGCGTCGAAGCTCAGTTTATGCACTGGGTACATTTTTGACTTTATATCAATATATTAAAGCTAAATTTATGCACAGTCCAAACGGTCCCTTTTTAAAAGTTAAAACTGCTATTTGTCCTCTCTGTACAAGCAATATCGTACGTAAACAATATAAAGTCACAGATGCTGTCAGTCATAAAAACTTTTCTATTAATTTTTGTACTCCGTGTAAAATAGGATGTGCGTATCCGCAACCTGAAAACTTATCCAAGTTTTACACGTCAACTTATTATTCAAGAATAAAAACTGTAATTTATAAAATTCTTCAAATACGTCGTCCAAAAATTATTCAATCTTTAAAAAATAACGGTAATATAATAGATATTGGATGTGGAGATGGGAGTATTGGCGATCAACTTGATGCTGATAAATATAATTATTTAGGTATAGAAACACCTTTTGCTAAGATTAAAAATCTTAAAATCAAAACTGTCGGAATAGAAGGCATAAAAGAAAAAAATAATTCATTCGATTTTGTAACTTTTTGGGAAAGTTTTGAACATTTAAAATATCCGCTAAAAGCATTAAAAAAGTCATATCGGTTACTGAAAAATAAAGGATATCTCATAATAGAATGTCCCAATTTTAACTCGTGGGAAAAATATCTTTTTGGTGACCGCTGGTTTCATTTAGATCCACCTAGACATATGTTTCATTACACACCCTCCGGGTTGATTGACCTTATTAAAAAACAAGGTTTTAGAATTATTGATAATAAATCTATCTATGCTCCTGAATATATACCGTTAGGATTTGCCCAGAGTATTCTGTATCTGATATCACCTAATTTAAACTTATTTGCTAAATATAAATCGTGGTTTAAAACAGCTATATTATCAATAGTGTTATTAACACTAAGTGTAATATTGTTCCCAATCACATATATTTTCTATTTATTTAATGGCTCACCAATTCAAATGATAGTTGCACAAAAAAAAGAATTATAAATTATTTTGTTGAATATTTTTTTTGATACAAAATAGCTTTATAAATTCCATAAAAAATAATTACTAAATAACTTATTCCGCTAATCCATACCCCAGCTAAAAAACTTTTTGGTTTATATTCAAATACAATTTCATGATTTCCCTGAGGTACGATAACAGCTCTTTGCCTAATATTTGCCGGATATATTTTTGTTGACATATTGTCTATTTTAGCTTCCCATCCTGGATAATAAGTATCTGCTAACACTAGAACCGATGCTGCCTGATTGTCAGTAACTTTTAGTTTTATAATTAAATCTTTATTCTCAACAATTTCTACTTTACCTTGTTTTTGACCATTTTCTATGTTTATATTTTCTTCCAATAAGACGCTTTTTCCTGCAATGAAATTCTTGTTTATTAGTTTTACCTGCGCCTCTTCTAAAGTTGTGGCAACTTCAAAATTCGTTGCCAAATATGCGCGTGGTATACTATCATTTATTGAGTATAAATATATATTAATATCGTTTTTTGTTAACAAAATTTCTTGTTTTAACTCATTGCTTTTAAATGGTATTGTAGAAATAATTTTATCAACTGACTGAAGTTTTAATAAGTTAATCGAAATTGAGCTCATAGAGGCACTATTTGTAGATATTAAAATTGAATCCATAAATAAATTATCAACATAGGTAGATCTTCTTAAAAATCTTCCGCCTGTTATGCCATTACTGGGTATATCCCATAGTAAATTTGAATTAGGTGAAAGCGTGTTTTGCAAAAATTCAAATGGTTCACTATCTTGCCAACCTTTATTATATTGATTTTCATAATCATACTCGAAGAATAATGATGTTATTCTGTCTTGATTGTTTATCAATTTTGATAGTGACGGCTTATTTAACCATTCATCTTTTGATCCCAAAAGGTGATAATTCCACCAATTTATGAATATATCTCCAGTATTAATGATTATCAACAGAATTAGAACATATTTTAGTATATGATTTTTTTTGATGGAAATTATTGTAAATTCAAATCCTTGAACAGCTAATAATATTAAAGACACGTCAAAGATCCAAATGAATCTGGCTGGTACACGAAACTGGTTTAGTGGCCACCAGGAATAAAGCAGATAAAATGGTGAATATTTTCCCCACATTAATAAAAATGAAATAATAAGTGAAAATAATAAAAATAAACTGAGACTTTTTCCCCTAAATTGAGTTTTTTTCCTAAAAAGAAACAAAATAACTATAAATATAAAAGGAATCAAACCGATATACCCCGAGTTTTCCCAAAAAATATTTTCTCCATTTTTTAATAACTCAGGATATGTACCATTTTGAGGATTTCCCAAAATAAATGGATTTAAAAAAGTCATTAAATGGGGTAAAGAAAAAGAATATCTGGTTGCATCCTGCAACGCTAATCCATATTCAGCTGATGTATGTTTAATATATTCCTGAGAAGGCAGTATTTGAACAGCTGATAATCCAATAGTTAACAAAACTGCGCAAATGAACCTCCATATTTTATTCAATTTTTGTGGTGATAACCATACAAGCCACAAATAATAACTACCAGTAAATAATAATGTAACTACTGATGTTTGTGGAAAACCGGAACATAATTGTTGTGAAGCAAAAAGAGCAAATACCCCTAACCAAAATGCACTCTGTTTTTTATATATCATCAAGCTTGCCCACATCACCCAAGGCAATAAGCTTAATCCCTGAATCAAAGCTTGATGAGTAAGATGTGCGATCATAATTCCGGAAAACTCTAATGTAACTGCTCCAAAAAAGGAAGGTAAATAAGAATACTTCATTGATCTTAACCAAACGTACATACCTATTCCAATCAAACAAAAAGACAATAAAAGACTAAGATTAAATGCTGTTATAAAATCAAAAAATCCAAATAATAATATATTTGGAAGAAAAAACATTCCCACTTGTCCTTCTCCAAGTAATGGAAATCCTGAATCTAGCAGATTTGTCCATATCGGAAAAGTGTGATTTATCAAAGATTGTTGTAATAAATATTTTCCTGCTATGAAAATATGCCAAGCATCGCTTTTAATAAAATCAGGAGTAACTATTAAACGAGGGTGGGGTAAAAATAATCTATATAAAAACAAAAAAACTAATCCAATTAATGTAACTATAAATAGAATATCAATTTTATTGTCAGAAAACCATTTTTTCACATTTGTAGTTTATTGACTTTATTGGTAAAAAGCAATAGTTTATAAGATAATGAAAATTATTAATGGCTTATATTGTTTTATAAAACATAAACCTGTAATTATATTATTTTATTTAATCTTTATTCTCTTTGTGTATGTGGGAATGGTCAAACATCCCTTGTGGGGAGATGAAGCAGAAACTGCTCTATTTGCAAAAAACATTTTAAAATATGGTATTCCTTATGGATGGGATGGAACAAATATCATGGGCATCTATAACGGAATTACACTTAACGAAAATTTAGTTAATCATACATCACCATGGGTACAATATTATATGACTGCAGTTTCTTTCGCAATTTTTGGAATTTCTACTTTTACAGCCCGGTTGCCATTTGTCATTTTATCTCTTTTAACTGTTATATTTTTGTTTAAACTTGCGCTCAGAATAACACAAAGTTCTAAAGCTACAATGTTAACCGTAATTGCTATCAGTATTTCTGTTCCGTTTATTTTATATGCATATCAAACCAGATATTATGCATTAACTTCATTAACATCAATTCTATTGATTAATTTTTTCATATCTATCCTTAATAAAGAAAAATTTAATATGAAATATTTAATCATTGCCTGTATTGCTTTTTTTTATAGTAATTACTCTTCCTTTTTTGCTTTTTTTTTAGCACTGGTTATTTCCTCTTTGATTTTAAAAATCAATATTATTTATTTGGTAAAAAAGCTGCTTTTGCCGAGTATAATAATTATTATATTTACTCTTCCTTGGTTTATAATTTTACGCCCCTGGGAAGGAAATAGTGGTTATGCGTTAGTAAATTTCAATTTTTCAAATGCATTAGATTTATTTTTACGGTATTTGTCTGATTTCAATGGAAATGGAGGAATTCCAATAATATTGGTAATGTTTTTTATTCTATATGTCCAGAGTTTGAAAAATAAAAAAGTTAAAAAACAAATTTTATTTATATCAACCACATGTTTACTATATATTTTATTTTTTTCCTTTATTTCTACACAGAATCTTGATTTCACTACACATTCTGATATCAGATATGCAATGAATATTTATCCGTTGCTATTGTTACTTATTGGTTTTGTTTTAGAAAAAATTTACTCGTCAAGTAAAATTTTAGGTTTCATGGTTATCGGATTATATTTATTTACTACTGTTTTATCTCTTAAATTTCCTTCCCAGTCTTGGTTGTTTGCATATTTTCATGAGATTACCAATTCATCATATAAAACATCAACAGAAGTTACAGTAAATTATTTAAACAAAAATATTCAAAGAAACGAAACTGTATTTGTTACTCCTGATTACAATACTGAACCTTTACAATTTTATTTAGATGATAAAATCAGGTTTATTAATCGTATTTCACCTTCTAATAACAAAATTCTTTCTAAGAATAAAGCTTGGTTACCTGCTTATGTATATAATGATCCTGAGCCTCCTGATTGGATAATTATGTTTGGAAAAATTCAACACTATGACTGGCGCCCTTTACCAATAAACGCAAATCTGGATAATTATGAAGAAATTATTATACCTACATATGCTTATGACATGTCTCGACCTGAATTGTTTCTTCATTCCTTTAAACCAATCACAAATTATCCGAAAGAATCTAATATATTTATCTATAAAAAGAAGTCTTTTAAAATTGATTAAGTTGGATGTTGCTTTTTTTCACTTTTTCATCATAAATTTTTTGGTATTTATCTGTTTTCGCTTGATCATGAAAACATTCTTTATATACCTTGACTATATTTTTATCAATTTCCGGAATATTGGAATATAACGCTACTTGTTGAAATAAAATATTCTCGGCATCGGCACATTTTTTTTGTACAATATAAGTATCTGCTAAAAATAAATAATTATTATAGTCGTCGCCCTGTAAATTTATGCTTTCCAAAAAATGCTTTTCTGCCTGCTCATAATCAGTAAAGTTATAAAATATTTGTCCAGTTCTTATATGGGCTGTTGCATATACTCTCAATACGTCGGCCAACATTACGTGTTTATAAACACCTAAAGCACCTTTTAGCGGGTTTTGATACTGGGAAAATAAAAAAATACTTCTTTTTTTAAATTCATCTTGCAAAGGCACATCGCTAGTTTTATATAATCTAAACATCAAACCATCAGGAACCCATGTATATTTTTTACTAACAGCCATAATATTGAATGAATAAATAGGGTATACGTCAATATAATCATCTACAAATTTCGTAAAATTAAGGTTTCCTTTATCCAGCTCTATTAACATTTCAGGAAATTCTCTTTTGAGAATATCGTTATAAAATTTGCTAGAAATGATGCCTGTCTGAACATGCTTTATTCCCCGCCATCCTTTTTTTCCACCACCTACATAATATACATAAAGTGAATCAAAAGTAGACGTATCATCGGAAAAAAATATTACTGAATTATCAGGTACTGTGTTAAATATGTCTTTTCCTAATTTTTCAGCTGTAAAATCATTTTTTATTGGAGAAAGTTTTATCCAGTTTCCATATAAAATTAATAATGCAAAAAGGGGAAATATCATAATCGAACTTATAAATACTTTTTTGGATGTTATTTTTTGCAGAAGATTGTCAATTGTTGTTGTAATAGATTTGATGCCATACACTATCCAAATTGTAATAAAAATATATGATGTAAGAAGAAAACGTTCAGATGTTCCTAAGAAAAAATTACTAGATGAAGGAAAACCCGCATAAAAAATAAATATTGGTCCTGACAATAAGAAAAACGCAACTATACATAAAAATATGTTTTTATTTTCTCTGAAGTTTTTCCACATACCAATCAAAGCAAGAGCAATTCCCAGTTTAGTAAAATCAATCAGATAAGTATCAAACATTATTTTTAATTGAAAAATTCTTTCGTAAATAGAAACATTAAATATTTTATGAGATTGAAAAGAACCATATAACGACCTGCTTATTAAATTCAAAAAACTTTGAACCGTTTGAGGATTCTCCCAATTAACTGGAGGATTGCCTTTAGCTGATAGGTATACATAAACATATGGTGTCAAACCTAATAAAATATATCCACAATTTATCAATAATGTTTTTTCGGTATTTTTTATTTTTTTGAGCTGATTTACTATCAATAAAATATATGCCGGAATAATAAATAAAATTACATGATGATGCGTGAGGGATAAACCAAAAATAAAACTTGAAATATGAAGAATGTTTCTATGACCAGTATCTCTGTATAATAATAATAAATAAAAAAGCAAGGCAACAAACAAAGTATTTAAACCAAACACTTCAGGAACTATTGCATATAACCAAAACAGATAGGAAAAACCTAAAATAAAAACACCTATAATTGATGCAATAAAATGTTTTGTAAGTTTTGTTAACGTAAGAAATATCAAACCCAGGCTTATTGCTGAAGGAATACTAGATAATAATCCCACACGCCAAGCAACAGTTGAAATAGGAATTTTGGTCAATAACCAGCCCAAAAAAGTATATAAAGGATAACCCGGAGGATGTGCTACGCCCTTCATTAGAGCTGCAGATACTAAATCTCCTGCATCTCCGCCAAACACGCTTGAGGATTGAAAATAGATATAAAAGAGGAGAAATAATATACTGATTATTAGGGCAGTATATTTTTCTCCTCTTAATATTTTACTCATTATCTTACACAAAAGTAACACACACCTGTTGCATTGGGACAAGCTGCTCCGGTTCCCGGAGGTGTAGCCTGATCCGTATAAATGGTTGACGGATCGCTACTAATTGATCTTGACTCAGGATCAAAACAAGTATATACCGATGCACTATTAGTTTCTGCAATGATATAAATTGGCCGGGAATTCCCTAAATTTGCCATTCCTTGTTGAAAAGTAGTTTTTAGTTCTCCCGCTCCTGTTAATAAGTTAATAATGCCTGTTGCACTTGCAACGTTGGTTGCTGCTTGAGCTCCAGTTCCCCAAGGCATTGAACCTTGAACTGCATAAAACCTTAATAATGCATTATTAAGTTCAACAGCGATATTTCTTCTTTGCGTATCACGTCCTCTTTTGAGCTGTTCCAAAGGATCAATCGCGGCAAGAAGTCCTGCTGCTAAAATACCCAAAATACCGATAACGATCAAAAGTTCGATTAATGTAAAACCTTTTTTCATATTTTTCTCGTGAAATGTTCTTAAAATCACATTTCACCCCCTTTCAATTAAGTATAAATTTTTAAAAATTAATACTATATATTTTGTATATTATTTAAACTGACTTGTCAAATTATAAATTGGTGTAATTATTGAAAAAACAATAAATCCTACTCCTACGGCTAAAATAATCATAATCACCGGTTCTAAAGCAGTTGTTAATGTCTTGACTGTATGATCTGATTCACGTTCAAAATAAGTAGAAATTTTAATAAGAGATTCATCCATTTTACCGGTTTCTTCACCAACTCTTACCATTTGAGCTAAAATTGGAGGAAACATCGGATATTGGGCAAATAACTGTCCTAATGGTAAACCCTTTTCAACTTTTTTTGCAATATCTTGTATAGCTTCCTGATAATGAATATTATCAACTGACTTAACCATAATATTTAGCGAATCCAAAATATGTACGCCGGATCCTACCAGCATACCTAAAGTCCGTGTAAATTCAACTAAAATAATTTGTTTGGATAAAGGCCCAAAAATTGGCAGTTTCAAAACAATCGCATCCCAAATATGTCTGCCAGATATTGTTTTTTTCCATTTAAGAAATAATGTCCATCCTCCAACCCCGATAATTACGACTAACCACCAGAATTTAACAAAAAAATCAGATACCCATTGCAATATTCTGGTTTGCAATGGTAAATCTGATCCAAATTGAGAAAATAATTCAGTTAATTTTGGAACTACAGCTGTCATAAGTATTATAAAAACTATTATCATAACGATAAAAATAATTGCCGGATAAACCATTGCTCCTTTTACAGTTGCAGAAAATTCCTGATCTTTTTCCAGATTGTCTGCCAGTCGGTTTAAAACCATATCCAAAGTGCCTGACGATTCACCGGCCCTGATTAATGCAATATAAGTTGTAGAAAAATGCTGAGGATATTTTTCCAAAGTAGTGGTCAGATTGCCTCCGCTTTGAATATCTCTGGAAATTTTGACAAGCATTTCGGTAAAAGCCGGATTGGTTGATTGAACACGCAGTAAATCCAATGCTTCCTGAATTTGAAGTCCTGCAGTCATCATGGTTGATAATTGGCGGGTAAAATTTACAATATCGTTAAAAGAAATTTTACTAAGTTTGGCAGGGGATAAAAATGATAATTTATTTTCTTTTTTTGACAGACCGATTAAAAACAGTGAACGGTCACGGATAAGCGTAACTGCTTCTTTTTCATTATCAGCTTCAACCATTCCCTTAATTTTATTACCTCTATCATCCCGGGCTGAGTAATTATATATGGGCATAACTTTTTAGATTCTGGATTCTGGATTATAGATTTTATAATATTTATTTTTTCTAGAATCAAGAATCTATAATCTAGAATCTGGTATTTTAACTTGTTGAAAATAATCTGATTAATTCTTCAGGTCTGGTTGAATACTCTTTAGCTGTTTCAAGTGTTATAGCACCATTTTTGACCATTCTGGCCAAAGAAGTTTCCAAAAGTTCCATTCCCATATCAGCAGATGTTTGAATAATATTGTCAATTAAATGAGTTTTTCCTTCACGGATGGAATTTTGCACAGCTGGAGTGGAAATAAGAATTTCTGTAGCAGGTTTTCTTCCACCCCCAATACCGGGTAATAATCTTTGAGATAAAACCGCTTCCAAGGTTCCTGCTAGTTGTAGTTTTATTTGCGCTTGTTGTCTCTCGGGAAAAACGTCAACAATTCTGTCAATGGTTTGGGACGCTGAATTTGTGTGAAGCGTGGCAAATACTAAATGTCCTGTTTCAGCAATGGTTAAGGTAGCAGCGATAGTTTCATAATCACGCATTTCTCCTATTAGCACTACGTCCGGATCTTCACGTAAGACAGAACGAAGCGCTACGTTCCATGAATGCGTGTCAGTATGCATTTCTCTTTGCGATATAATTGATCTCCCCTTAGGATAAATATATTCTATCGGATCTTCAATCGTCACTATATGTGCATCACGATTTTGATTAATTTCATTAAGAATTGCTGCTAATGTGGTTGATTTCCCATGACCTGTTGGTCCAGTTACTAAAATAAATCCCTGTTTTAAATTGACAAAATCATGATAAATTTCCGGCAGGGCAAGTTCTTCTATAGTGCGGATTTTTTGCGGTAAACAACGAAATGCAGCAGCAATATTATTTTTTTCAAAATATGCATTGACTCTAAATCTTGCATTTCCCAAAGCATAAGAAAAATCAATTTCTTTATTGGCCAAAAATAAATCCTTTTGTTCGGAATTAAACAAATCATATATAAAGGTAGTTATTTGGTCACTGGTTAAAACCTCTTCACCGGGTACTCTTTGTAAGACTCCATCAATTCTTATGATTGGCGGATATCCGCCTAATAAATGTAAATCTGACGCTAACCTAGTAGCTGTTAAATCTAGTAGTTGCTTGATATCCATAATAGTTAATTAAAAACGCAAAATGCAAAAGTCAAAATTTCAATGCAAAAATAAAAATTGTTAATTTTGAATTTTAAACTGCAATTTTACATTTTCTTGCCTGCGCAAGCAGGGATTTTTAAATTTTAAATTAATATTAATCTTGTGCTACTCTTAATACTTCTTCAATTGTTGTAATGCCTTCTAAAACTTTGAAAAAACCATCCTGTTTCATGGTAAACATACCCTCATCAATTGCCTGTCTTTCCATGTCGGCTGAAGATGTATGCTCTAATATCAGCTTACTCATTTTTTCAGAGATAGGCAAGACTTCAAAAATTCCCACCCGCCCCCGATACCCTGTTGAGTTACATTCAGTACAACCTTTACCCATATATAGTTTTATTTTTTCGTTTTTTTCGGGATAATATTTACCTAATGCTGTTTTTATATCCTCAATTACTTGGGGTAGCGGTTCATAATCGCTTTTACAAAAACTGCATATTTTTCTGGCAATTCTTTGTCCTATAACACAATTAAGAGCTGATGCTACCAAAAATGGTTCTGCTCCCATATCCAAAAGACGGGGGATGGCACCTGATGCATTATTGGTGTGCAGGGTAGAGAAAACTAAATGCCCTGTCAAAGCAGCTTGAATCGCCAAACTGGTCGTTTCTGAATCACGGATTTCTCCAACCAATATAATATTTGGATCTTGTCTTAAGAATGACCTTAAACCTGTAGCAAAATTAAGTCCGGCAGCAGGATTTATTTGTACTTGATTAATACCTGCAATTTGATATTCGATAGGATCTTCTAAAGTGACAATATTAACTTTAGTAGTATTTAGTCTAGATAAAACTGAATAAAGAGTAGTGGTTTTACCGGAACCTGTAGGACCGGTAACCAAAATAATACCATGAGGCCGGGCAATATTTTCCTCTAATCTTTTTAAGGCTAAACTTCTGATTCCCAATTCAGAAAGTGTTGGAATTCCACCGGTTTTTTTGAGTAACCTCATGACAATTTTTTCTCCGTTTACAGTTGGCAGAGAAGAAACACGCAAATCCACCTCTTCTGTTCCCATGCGGAAATTAAAACGGCCGTCTTGAGGAATTCTTCTTTCATCTATTTTCATGTCTGACAATATTTTGATTCTGGAAATCACTGCCGGATGGACGCTTTTGGGTAAAGCTAATTTTTCATGTAAAATTCCATCAATTCTATATCTCACCCGGGTTTTCGTTTCCTGTGGCTCTATATGAATATCAGATACCCGGTTTTTCACTGCAAATTCCAGCAATGTAGATACAATTTTTGCAATCGGAGCTTCTTTGATAATATCTCCTAACCGACCTGCTTCAACAGTTCTGATTTCCGGCATTGATGTTTCTTTCAAAGCAGCGGTTACTTCCTGACCCAGTGTTTGAGCATACCGTTCGTCAATTGTGGAAACAATATCATCCTGCAATGCCAAAAACGGTTTGATTCTTTTACCGGTTTTTTGCTCTAAAAATTCTATGATAGTTATGTCAAACGGATCAGTGGTAGCAATATATAAGACATTATTACCTGCATCATAATCAAAGGGAACAATTATATATCTTCGGGCTACAGGTTCAGGAATAAAATTTACTACCTCCGGAGAAATACCACGTCCAGCCAATGTTACAAATGGCACATCCATGGCTTTGGCTTTAGCTTGAGCTAATTGAAGTTGACTGACAGTTTTTTTACGGATTAAATAATCTTCAATTGAAGTATTAGAAGTAATAATATCAGTAAGTATTTGCTGACCAACAGGTGCATCAATGGCTTTTAAATCTATAAGTGCTTGAATTAATTTTTGGGCAGGTACCATATATTAATATCACTACTTAGAAGCTGTTTGATAACAGGAAATAAAAGGTAAAACAGCTTCATAAGAGACTGTAATTAAAAAGTTCTTTCAAAGGTGAAAAAAGAACTTTTTAAACAGGCTCTAAAAATAGTGTTTGTAAAATAAGTATAAAATAAATTCCTGCATGATACAATAGATATCAATTATCAAATCAACTAATAATTAAATTTTTTATTTTTAATATGTATTTTTACATTTTGATTTTTGATTTTTGATTTTTTAACATATGTTTCATTCATACATTATTGCTGGCAATACTCACGAAAATCGTCAAAAATATATTGAACAATTTATCAAACAATTAAAAATTTCCACATATGATTTAACAAGACTAACTGTAGGT
>Ga0208375_1002411_pt1 | contig 17713 bp, 18 predicted proteins | sample RifOxyD1_FD_184038 | JGI IMG/M metagenome (GOLD analysis project Ga0208375, IMG submission 184038) | Soil microbial communities from Rifle, Colorado - Rifle Oxygen_injection D1 (SPAdes) | ecosystem: Environmental > Terrestrial > Deep subsurface > Rock core/Sediment | place: Rifle, Colorado... | reverse complement strand
GATCTAACAGATCGCTCGCAGTGGACCAATGTTTGTGGCCAGTCGGCTACTGACATGACAGCTCATCCCGGACCCAACTGTGTAGGAGGAACAGACCCGGCGGTATCGCCATATGACGGCTTTAGCAATGCAATGAAGAACGTCAAGGAAGTCAATCTTTCCTTTGGCCGTGCTAGTAGATATGCGAGTGGTGTTGCTGTTTTGGATACAGACTCAGCTGAATTCAATATGACTAGTTTTACAGTAACTCCGTAGTTTTTGCATAACAGGGAACTGAATTCCTGTTTATATAAGCAGCCCATCGGGAAACCGGTGGGTTGTTTGTTATTGTTTGTATTTAAATATAAGTTGGGATTGTAGTCCATAAATTAAGGGTATAATAGAAATCTCTCTAAATATTGAAAGAAGTGTTCGTAATCGGAGCCTATGGACTCACACTTTGGCAAGTTTACAGTGAGTTAACCGAGCTGCTCAGTGCAAACCTTTAAAATAGCTTGTCATAATAAGCTAAAAAGATACGTTTAATCTGTAATATTATTTATTGCTAATAGAATATTAAAGTGTTCATTAAAGACCTTGAAAGAAAGTGCAAACAGAGTTTAGTAAATTTTCAAATGATGAAGGTTTTTGTGGATAATACAATTGAGTAAGTTTTCCTGCATTAAATAAACCACTAAATTTTAATTCATTTGTATCAGATGAATAAATTTCAATTTTGCCATCTAATAAACCATTACGAAATTCTCCTTTAGTTGTAGCTCCATAACCTTTGTCTTCAAAAATCCCATCTTTAAGTAGTGATGTTTGATTTGTAAGTAATTTAGGTGCGATATAGTAGACCTTGCATCCGCAATTGTTCTGTATTAAATTTTTGCATCCAAACTCTATAATAGTTGTATTACCATAACTATTATAATATTCATTATCGCCTTGTTGAATTCCTTTAGCATAATGTCTTAACGTTAGAGATCCATCATTTATTATAGATTTAAGATCACCATTAAATAAACCATTTTTACAGTTTACTTGCATTTCATAATCTTTATATTTTACTGAATTTAACCCATCAGGATTTGTACAAAATTCTCGTTGGAAATTTATTGTATATTTACTACTGTATATGTTATTGCTAATTTTACTGAATAAAAAGATTACAAAATACAAAATAATGGGACCAATAATTATTGCAGACATATGCTTTAAAAGCAGTAAAAATATTTGGCTTCGTGTTTTATAGGTTGATTTATTTATATAAATAATAATTAAAGTGATTATGACAGGCATAGAAATCAGACCAATAATAGATAATTTTGCAGTTGAAGAAAGTGGTGGACCAGACAAAAACAGGTTATCCAGTGCGTTTGATAATAATATTGCATAAATTAGTGTGCATGATATTGCAGAAATTATTCCGGTAATAATAAGACCTAAAGTAGTAGAAATTTTTACCTTCATTAATTTAATATATCATATTTTTAATAAATCAAAACAACAGGTCCGACCTGTAAATACTGTAAATAACTGTAAGCAAGAACTTAGAAGAGCTAAATAAAATATCAGATTTAGTTCACCGAAATATTTAACAATTAATAGCGAGATAAGTATTTAGTTTCTGAAAAATTCTGTTATATTCTTGAATAAGGTGTTTGAAGTCCCAGGTGACACACAAATAAAAAATCTTAAAGAGTAATTTTTTTTGCCAAAATTTTATCTACTCTATTGTTATCCATATCAACTACTTCAAATTTGTATCCTTGCCATTCAAATTTATCACCTTCTGTCGGAATTTTATTAAGTTGAGCTATCACAAATCCTCCAAGAGTTACATTTTTATATGTCTTTTCTGATAATGTTTCTAATTTTAAAGCACTTTTTAACTCCTCAAGCATCAGCATGCCATCAAGCAGATAAGAGTTATTCGACCTTTTTACTATCTTCAATTCATCTACCCAATTCCTTGCCTGAATGTCACCAACAATAGCTTCCAGAACATCATTAAACGTGACTAAGCCTTGTACAGCTCCATATTCGTCAATAATCAATGCCGTATGCATAGGTGATTTTCTAAATAATTCAAGTGCTTTTATGGCAGGAGTATTTTCCGGAATCAGGTGGGGTTTTTTGATATACTTTTTAATATCCACATTTGGGTTATTTTTATAATGACGCAGATATTCTCTTACACGGACAACTCCAAGCAGGTTATCAAGGGTTTTATTGCTCAAAATTATTTTTGAGTGCTTATAATCAGTCAGATAGTTATTAAATTCTGTGGAAAACTTGTTTATATCAAACCATTGAATATTTTTTCTTGGTGTCATGAGGGAATCTACGTATAAACTGTCAAGATGTAGAACTCTGTCAACTAATTTCTTTTCGATTAAGTTGAATATTCCAACTCTTGTTCCTTCACTCATAAGCAGTCTTACTTCATCTTCGCTGATACTGGAAGTAAGAGATGGTTTTATTCTTAAAAATTTAAGCACAAATTCAGAAGATAAACTTAAAAATTTAACAATAGGTAGGGTTGCTTTTAATAATGCCTGCATGGATGGAGCTACAAATAAGGCAATTCTTTCAGGATTGTTGATGGCAATATGTTTTGGGACAAGTTCTCCAATAATGAGGGACACATAAGTAATTCCTCCGACAACCACCAAAAAAGATAAAGCATCATGATATGGTGCAATAATGGAGACTTTGTTTATAAAATCTGAAATGGGTATTGCTAATGTAGCTTGTCCAATAGCACCTGCTAAGATACTGATAAGAGTAATTCCGATTTGAATAGTAGGAAAAAATTTATCTGGATTTTGTGCCAGTTCTAAGGCAGTTTTAGCATTTTTATTGCCTTTTATATTCAGTTGCTGCAGTTTGCTTTTTCGTGATGACACTATAGCAATTTCAGCCATTGCAAAAAAACCGTTTAATAGTATTAGAAATAAAATTAGAGCAAGTTCCATAAGATTAAATTATATTATAATCAGGTTTAATCAACGAGTTTGCCTAAATTAATATCTTAAAAACTTAAAAAACTTTAAAATCAATATAAGGTTTATATTACGATGGAATGTTTAAATATTACCGGATTTATTGATATATAGCTATGAGTTCATTTATAATGAGCTGTTGATTAATTTACTGTAAATAAATAATTGTAAATTACACACAAATTTTTTAGAAATTTTTTTCTGTTATACGATATCTAAGATATTTTATATATAATTAGACATTTTAATGTAAAAAAATATGCTTAACTCTGAATCAAATATAATTCCGGATCATCAGACTACATCATCAGAAAAAAGAATTGTTAAGCCATCACATTTATGGAATATTTTTCGTCAGGAAATTTTACAAAAAGATAATCCCAATATTTATATTATTGGTACAGATACCAAGGCATTGCTTACACAAGCTATTTGTACTGATTTAAAAGATAAAGCTTACACTATTACAATTATCGAAGGTAATCAAAAAATAATTGACTTGGCTACAGAAACTTTGAAAAAAGCAGATATCAAAAACGTTAATTTTATTCATGGAATGTTTCCTGACAATTTATCCTCCGAGTTTGACGATAATCAGCAGTTTGATTTAATTTTAGGTAGTTATGTAATCCGACATATAGAAAAGAAAAAAAGGGAACACTTTATTCTTTCCGCGCTTAATCTTCTCTCTTCAGAAGCACCACTTGGTCTTAGTTCTTTTCCGGTTGAAGATATTGGCCTAGCAATAGAATTTAAATCAAAACGATTGTCATTTACACAAAAATCATTATCGATTCCTTTTGGATCTGTTTTTATTTTTAGGAAAAATACTTAATTTGAAAAATGATTTATGAAATCTAGTGAATACAAATCCAATTTTGTAAAATAATGGTTACTTAAACCTGTATTTTCTTGATATAATAAACCAGTGAATTTAAATCAGATATTTATACCTTTTTTTCTTACCCTACTTGCTGGTTTATCAACTGTTTTAGGAAGCTTGATTTTTCTTAACCACACTTTTAGTAAAAAAAAGTTTATAGGTTTTTTTTTGGGATTATCTGCCGGAGTAATGATTTACCTCTCATTTGTTGAATTAATGCCATATGCTGTAAAAAGTTTAGGATTTTTAACTGCCAATATATTCTTTTTTATCGGAATTATTTTCATTGCTTTGGTCGATTTTTTTCTTCCTCATCATTATCTTGAAGAAAAAATTAGTCATAATCAAAATATTATAGACCGCAAAATGCTGTCGACCGGATTGGTGGTAACGATTGGACTGATTATTCACAATTTTCCTGAAGGGATTGCAGTTTTTTTAAGCTCATTTACTGATTTACGTTTAGGAATTTTACTTGCCATTGCAATTTCAATTCATAATATTCCCGAAGGAATTGCGGTTGCAACACCAATTTATTATGCTACTTTAAATAAAGGTAAGGCGATCAAATATGCTTTTATTTCCGGAATGGCAGAACCGTTTGGAGCAATAATTGCCTATTTTTTACTAAAACCGTATTTAAATCAAACCATTCTCTCCTATGTTTTTGCCTATGTAGCAGGAATAATGGTTTATATTAGTTTTGATGAATTACTGCCTGCTTGTTTTCGAGACGATCAAGGACATCATGCCATATTGGGTATTATCACAGGCATGATAATTGTCTTTTTCAGTCTGCTCTTTTTATAGACTAGTAAATTGTCAGTATTAATTGGAGAAAATTGATTTTTAGATAAATTCAAAAATATAAGCTTGAGTCTTTTAGAGTCTTCGAATATAATTGATTCTTCTGTCAATTTACTAATATTAAAATCATATGAAACATAAAGTCTATTTTTACAAAGTTAATGATGAAAATTTAAAAGAAGTTCCGGAGATTGCTAAACAATTGTTAAAAAAAGTTATTTTGGATAATAAAATAAAGCTGGAAAATGAAATACCTCTCAAAGTGCATCCGGGTAATCCGGGAAACGTGACTTTCATTAAGCCCAAAAATTTTGATCCGATTATCAAATATTTGCAGGATAAAAAAATCACAACATATTATATTGAAACCAATCAAGCACCGGTTGGCGCTAGATCAAAGGGAAGTATTCATGTACAAATAGCCAAAAATCACGGTTTTACGCAAATTCCTTTTGTGATTGCTGATGGAGAAGATGGATATGATCATACTTTGGTAAAAATCAAAGATGGAAAACATTTCAAAGATTGCAAAATTGCCAAAAAGCTGGTTAACCAGCGACAAATCATCGTTTTAAGTCATTTCAAAGGCCATGTGGCATCTGGTTTTGGCGGTGCGATCAAAATGTTAAGTTTGGGATTTGCTTCAGGCAGAGGGAAAATTGAGCTTCATAGTAAAGTAAAATTGAAAAAAGGAGAAGAAATTAAGTGGATGAAATTTTGGACTCTTTATCAAGGCAGAGAATTTCGAGAAAGAACCGCAGAATATGCTTTAGCAGCCTCACAAAATAAGCAATTTATTTATTTAAATTATGCAATTAATTTGACTGACAACTGTGATTGTGACGGACACAAAATGAACCCAATTTATAAAGATCTAGGAATATTTGCCTCATTAGACCCGGTTTCCATTGATAAAGCCTGCTTTGATATTTTAGCCAAAGAGAAAGAAAAAATCCATATGGTGGTGAAGATATTTTTGATTATGCCCAAAAAATTGGTTTGGGTAATCAAGATTACGATTTGATACATGTATAATCGGGAAGTGTCAAGCTATATCACCCGGGGGGTGTGAATGACTATAATGAAAAATACGTATATAGGTTTTGGTAGTTTATTGATGACCGGATTTTTATATGGACTTTTTGCTATATTAGTCAGAACAGTTGGTTTTGAATTTCCAATTTTTTTCCAGATGTGGACCAGAAATATTATCGGTACTTTGATTTTACTTGCATTTATAGTATTTGGTCATGATTGGATTAAAGTCAGAAAACAGGATTATATTTGGTTAGTTTTACGTACTATTGCTGGAATTTTTGCCTATATTACCTCATATATTGCCTTTTTTTATATCCAAATCGGAACAGCTTATTTTGCTTATTACTGCGGATCGGTTTTTGGCGGATACCTGATAGGTAAATTCTTGTTTAAAGAAAAAATTACTTTAATTAAAATTATTGCCTTAATTTTATCAATTATCGGGTTATTTTTTATTTATTCGTTTAATTTGGAGACAAACAAATCAATTTATATTCTGATTGCTTTATCATCCGGACTTGTAGCTTCGGTATGGGATATTTTCTCCAAAAAAATATCTCATATTTATTCTGCCACTCAGTTAAATTTCATTGATTTTGGATTATTTTTTATTTTTACTTTTATAATTTCAATTACACTTAAAGAAACATGGGTGATGCCGGAATTATCTACTCCCTGGGTTGTTAATGCAATTTTTGGAGTCATATATGTGATTTGTGGTCAATTAATTATTTATGGATTTAAATACTTGGATGCCCAAATTGGTAGTTTAGTCATGTTGATGGATGCGGTATTTGGAATTATTTTAGGATATTTGATATACAGGGAAACTTTATCATTGATGACACTTTTAGGTGGAATATTAATATTCACTGCCACAATTTTACCTATAGTAAAGTTTAAAAAAATTGATATAATTACATCTTCCTAAATTCCTTCGATACTGGAGTAAATTACTTCAATGGGGAATTATAGATAGATAGACTTATTCTACAGGGTAGAATTCCAAATTTTCAAAAATACACATCTGATATGTATTGTCAGAATAAGATATTTCAAGTATTAGTTAATATATATTATGCAAAAAAAAGAATCACAAATAATCTTTTTTATAGATCATGCAACACCGACAAAGCCAAATTTGTGGTTTTTAATAAAAGCCAGGATTGATATGTTACAAGGAGCTGCTATTTTAAAACAAGTTACAGATGTATTACGTAGAGAATTACAGGGATTGTTACCAGTTTATAAAGAATTTGAAACCCAAAAACCCGAGTTATTTAATCAATTTTATACTGCGGTTTCATTAACGATATTAAGAAATGGAGAAGAAAAAGTGGAATTAACTGGTTTAGCAAGTAAACCACCGGATGTTTCAATGACTATGAAAAGAGTAATGGGAGCCACTGTTCCATCAGCAGACGTAAAATTTAAAAAAGCAGAACAATTGCCTATATATTCAGCAGGTAATACAGACGCAACATTAGACGAAGCCCGAAGACAAGCTGAAATAATTCTAGAAAATTTACCGCAATTAGTCAGAGAAGCAGCGATTAAAAATTTATATGCTCGGTTCAAAACAATATTTAAACGACAAAATGCTATTAATGAATTAATACTGCCTGAAATCTCTTTCCTGATAAAAAAAATAGATGAATCATTGGAGCAGAATACGCAGGAGGATTTGATAAGGATGAAAATGTTTAAAAACAAAAAAATGAAAAATTAGCTAAAATTTCAAAAAATTTTCATAAAATTTAATTTTATTATGTTAAATATTATTGAAGCAACTAGAACAACAGATGAGTTATTTATTTCTCTAAGAGCTAAAACTAAACTTAATGGAATAGAAATGTATGAAATTGACGATTTGAAAATTTCGGATCCGGCATATCAATTTTGTGCAGGAATTGCACTATCATTAGGTATATTAGATTATCCAGATATACCGATAAATTATAAAATGGTATTCGAAGCATCAAAAACTCCAGGTCTTGCTTTTGTTTTACACCAAATTTTAAAAACAGATCGTGCAAGAGAACAAGAGCAAGAAACTCCGATACTTTCATTACAAAGAGCAAGAGATGAGTTTGAAATAGATCAAGCCAGAATTAATGGTGGTATCAGAGACGATTGGTCTCCGGCACTTAAAACTGATAAATTTAACCGGGAAAAATTTATTGATAATTCATTAGACAATCTGCAATCAACCGCTTTTCGATTTTTTATGGTTGCCAGAACTTTATTTATGGTGCAATCATTATCTATCATACAAATGGCTCAATCTCAACAGCCCTATCGTCTTAATACATTTAGATCGTATATTAAAGCCACTAATAATTTTGTGTAAACATTTTTATTAAGTTATAACATACTGTTTGACAAATAAACTTAAAAAGAGTATCAGTCAAGGAATATATGAATATTAAAGAAACAAAACCTAGAAGAAGTGAGTCTAATAAAATTCCGGAATATCTTTCATCAGAAATTTCTGTGAAAGTTAACACACCTCCTTTAATCGAAAATTTTTTGAATTCCAATCAAGAATTTATTATTACCCCTGAATTATTTACGAATCTAATTAAGATTTCAGCCCAATACGAACAATCCAATATTTTATTAAATTCGGTTCGACAATATGGAATTGGTTATGAACCAAACTTAGTCGGTCAAAATATGACTGCACAAACCACACTAGACACATTTTTGAAACTGGAATCTGAAGAATTAAACAAGATTAATAAATTACCCGATGATGTTCAAGAGGAATTTTTTGAAAGTTTAAAACCTGAAGGAAGAATAACTCCCAGAGCTTTCTTTTTACTTGATTTAATACATACAAATTTTCTTACTGGATTAAAATATATCAGGTCAAAAAACATTTATGCTACTCATTTAAGAGAAAGAAATGGTCATGAATTAAGTCAAATGTTTTATGAAATTAACACTACCCGTCCATTTTTACACAAGAAAATTAATAAAACATCACCGATATACTCAGGAGTACCAAGAATTGATTTTTTTCCGAAATTTCAAAATGGTCGATTAAAAACTTTGGAACAAGCTGTGGTTATGATGAAATTAGATAAAATTGAGATAGAAAAACCCAATTTATATTATTCAAAAAAATTTGATGATAATAATCCTGATCATTGGACAAATGTAGCGGATGTAATTAAACAGGTGACACCTGAAATTTTTAAACGGGAAAATTGGTTCAGATTAAAATTTAAAAGAAATGATGATTTTTATTTAATTTTTCATGCAGGACGAGTATCTTTTTCACTGATGCAACTATTTTCAATAGAATTACGTAATAGACAAGATATTCAAGATTTAATTACCCATCCTACTCTAGCTAAAGAACAATTTGAAATATTATTGACTGATGTTAAACAAGGATATAAACCTAATGAAAAAGAAGTAATGGATCATGAAGCTCATGCAGCTGATGTTGATGATGAATATCACAAAATTCCGCCAAAAGAACATTGAATATTATTTTTTCACCTCAAACCAATCAATTTTTTTCCGGTCGTCGGGGTCACCGTTATAATTAACAGTTATTTCTTCTCCCTTTTTAATAAGTTTTACCGCTTTATATACCATACAGTTAGTTTTATAATTTTGTTCCCAATTTGCGTTGGAATCATAAGCATGGTTATAGATTGAACCATAGCCTAAAACTACGCTTCCGTCTTTGGTATTTATCCAGGGATACACATAATGTGCCAAAATGGTTTCCTCAATATGTTTTTTTTCTTTGGGAGTAAAGTGAATTATAGGACAAATTTCAATAATTTCTCCTTTTTGGATATTTTGGTTTGCAAAAACACCCCGGCCCTTATTTTTAATGCGTTTAAGATAAATTTTCGTTTTTTCCATTGTTGTATTATAGGTTAAACATTAAGGTATATGCAATAGTTTCATCTTTAATCAAATTTTTAAAATTAGCTTCATTTAAATCGTAAAAATCCACTTGTTTCCGAGTAACTGTTGGTTCCGATACAAATCTTATTGCCTGAGCTTGCCAGCCTGTCGACAGACAGGTCGAAGGCTTATATGGTAACCCTTCGATTCTAATTTATCTCGAGCTTGCCGAGAGACTCAGGGAATAATCGTGTTAGAAGTGTGAATTATTACGTTTCCGATGTGTCTATTTCTTTGAGGCTAAAATTGTGATAAAATATATTCAATTGCCCGGAAATTTATCCGCACAAAACGCGGATTTTTTTATGAGAGAGTTTAAATTTCAAAGAAATTTATTACTCTCGCATAATCCACCGAAGCTTGCTTGACCCTCGAAGCTTTAGCGAAGTGGGTAGCGGAGGAGGATATTTATTAACCATTATGCAAATACGAAATGTAGCCATTATTGCCCATGTTGATCATGGTAAAACTACGCTTGTGGATGCCATGCTCAAACAGACTCACACTTTCCGGGAAAATCAGAAGGAAATGGGGGATACACTCATCATGGATTCTAATGACTTGGAGCGGGAAAAAGGTATCACCATTTTATCTAAAAACACGGCAGTTTTTTATCCTTCGGCAAGCTCAGGACAAACAAAAATCAATATCATTGATACTCCCGGTCATGCTGATTTTGGCGGAGAAGTGGAACGGGTGTTAAATATGGCTGATGGAGCAATTTTACTCGTAGACAGCGCTGAAGGACCATTACCCCAAACCAAATTTGTACTTAAAAAAGCCTTAGAAGCTCGCTTAAAAATAATTTTAATTATTAATAAAATTGACAGAAAAGATGCCAGACCCGAAGAAGTGCTACATCAAGTTGAAAATTTATTTTTGGATTTAGCACATGATGAGTCAGTTTTAAATTTCACAACTCTTTATGCAGTTGGTAGGGATGGAAAAGTGTTTGACGAATTACCTTCTCAATATTTGCCTGAAACCAAAGGAAGTTTAGCTCCGCTTTTTGAAACCATTATTAAAGAAATTCCCAATTCTATCAAAGACGAAGATAAACCTTTTCAAATGCTAATTTCTACCCTTGATTATGATGCTTATGTAGGAAAACTGGCAATCGGTAAAATAAATCAGGGAAATCTTGTTTTAGGGCAAAACGTATCCTTGGTTGCTAATAATAAAATCATCAGTACTCAACGTGTGGAAAAAATATATACCAGCGTAGGGTTAGACAGAAGAGAAGTTAATGAAGCAGATAATGGAGACATTATTGCTCTCGCCGGTATTCCTTTGGTAAATATCGGTCAAACAGTTACGGATCCGACCAATCCGGTCAGTTTACCAGCAATCAGTGTTGAAGACCCAACTTTAAAAATAACCATCGGACCCAATACCAGTCCTTTATCAGGCAGAGATGGAAAATTGTATTCATCAATTCAAATAAAAAAACGTTTATTGCATGAAAAAGAAATTAATTTAGCTATGCGGGTAGAGGAAGATAAGGCAACTTCAAATTTTGTAGTTTCAGGTCGGGGTGAATTGCATTTGGCAATTTTGATAGAAACCATGAGACGGGAAGGTTTTGAAATGGAAGTATCCAAACCGCAAGTCATTTATAAAGAAATTGATGGAAAATTATGTGAGCCGTATGAAGAAATAACCATTGACGTGGGAAGCAAATTTGTGGGGCTTATTACGGAAGAAATGGGCAAACGTAAAGGCGATCTTCAAGACATGTCTCCACAACGTGGGGATACCACGAGATTTGTATATAAAATATCCAGCCAGAATTTATTGGGTATTAGAAATTCATTATTAACCCAAACCCGCGGAACTGCAGTTTTAAATTCATATTTATTGGGATATTTTCCTAAAGGAATCAAAATGGAATCCGCCAGGCGCGGAGCCCTTGTGGCTTTAAGGACAGGTACTTCTCTTTCATACGGTATGGAAAGCGCTCAGGAGCGGGGAATTGTATTTATTGGTCCGGGAGTTGATGTTTATGAAGGCATGATTGTGGGAATTTCTTCACGGGATTTTGATATGGAAGTCAATGTTTGCAAACATAAAAAAATGACTAATGTGAGGAGCGAAAATGCCGATATAGCAATACAACTTACACCACCCATGATTCTATCTTTGGAACAGGCCTTAGACTTTATAGGTGACGATGAACTTTTAGAAGTGACACCTAATAATTTAAGATTACGTAAAAAAGTGTTAAATACCACTCACAGAAAAGTCGTTGAACGTAAAAATCAGGACTGGATTGCGGATAATTAATATTTGGGAGGTGTCTAGCTACCACACACGGGGGGTGTGCTATTTCTCCAAAATTATTGGAGCATTTCTGACTTGCTTTTCAGCTAATTTTATATAGTTTAGATAAACTCCAACAGTTAAAGAAGCTAGAACTATCATGGTGAAAATAAATGGCAGATATGCTTTTCGTTTACCAAAAATAAAAATAATCGCTCCAAAAACTACAAAACCCGTCAAAGACATGATCGTAAATTTATCCATGGTTAAATTAAAATTACATTCTTTATCTGTATATGAAGTTTGAGGAATTGGTTTCAGGCAGGGGATAGTTAATTCATTAATATAGGGGAGTGTGATTAAATAAAATATAAAGAAAATAATTGCCAGAAAATATAGTTTATAAATCTTTATTATTTTCATAAATGACGTAGTCATCCTGAGGTGTCAACCGAAGGATCTTTTTTTCTTTATTTATCTTTTTGGGAAGATTCTTCATCTGTGACTCAGAATGACAAATAGACAATATATTTACCATAACTTAAATAATTTAAATATACCAGCGGTATTTTAAGTATATTTTCAATTTCTTATATTCTATTTGTTAGTCATTTCCATAATATTAAACATTTAAAAGCTAAGCTTTTAGGGCGTTTAAAGCTTAGCTTTTTTTATATAAAACCATAAATTCTTGACAACTTATGTTTATCTGTGTAAAGTATTTTTAACGATGATCAAAAAATTGTGTCTGCCGCTGATCCTTCTATTTTTATTTATAACCGCCTCACAAATTTCTGCTGACGAATCTTACGAACGGGTAATCTTGGTTTTTAAACCCAATATTTCCAAAACTCAAAAATATAATTTAATTAACCAAAATAAAATGATTTGGGGAAAAGACCTAAATTTGATTAATGCACATGCCGTAAAAATGCCTAAATCAATTCAGAAATTACTGTTAAAAAATCCTAAAATTTTAAGAATTGATCCTGATGTGGAAGTTTATGCATCTGATGAAATTTCTGATAAAGTAAATAATTTAGAAAGAGTAAATGCAAAAAGTATCTGTGATTGGTTTCCTAAATGGCCGGGATGTTTACCCAAAACCAGTCCAACACCTACACCAAAAGCATCTCCGCAAATTTCTCCAAGTCCAACATTAGTGCCATCTCCAACAATTAATCCTTCGATAAATCCATCACCTTTAACTTCGCCTTCAAGCAGTCCAGCGCCTTCTGTTGTTCCATCAGTTAGTCCAGTTACATCTCCAAGTCAATCCCCTACCGCACAAACAATTCCTTGGGGGATAACCAAAATAAACGCGCCATCTGCATGGGAGTTTTCAAGCGGGGAAAATATCAAAGTCGCAGTGATTGATAGTGGAATTGACCGGGATCATCCTGATTTAGTAAATAATATTTCCGGTTGCGTAAATTTTATAAATTTGAATTTAACTTGCGAAGACGATAACGGACATGGCACACACGTATCAGGGATTATTGCAGCAGAAAATAATAATCTTGGCATTGTAGGTGTAGCACCTGGTGCAAAAATTTATGCTTTGAAAGCTTTAAATTTCCGAGGTAGCGGCTATTTATCAGATATTATTGAAGCACTTGATTGGTCAATTGCCAATAATATGCAAATTGTAAATATGAGTTTAGGAACTACTTCAAATATTCAGTCTTTAAAAGATGCCATAGTTAGAGTTAAAAATTCCGGTATTATTCAAGTGGCAGCAGCAGGAAATTCAGGACCAAGAACTAATTCAGTTAATTACCCTGCTAAATATCCGGAAGTGATAGCGGTTTCGGCAACTGATATAAACGATTCTGTTCCATCCTGGTCAAGCCGGGGAGTTGAGGTTGATTTGGGTGCGCCCGGAGTTAATGTCAATTCCACTTATTTAAATAATAATTATACGAACATGTCAGGAACTTCTATGGCTACGCCTTATGTTGCAGGACTTGCAGCTTTAAGGTTGGCTAACCATCCAGGTGAAAGCGCTTTAAGCGTTGAACAAATTTTAAAAAATAATACCGACTTTATAAATTTAGATAAAACATTAGTGGGATCAGGTCGGGTAAATGCGTATAAAGTTGTAATGGCAAATTAGAAATATTATTGCCTGAGCAAGCCAAGTTAAACTTGGCGTAGTCGAAGGCTTAAATATTGAAACCCTTCGATTCTAATTTATCTCGAGCTTGCCGAGAGACTCAGGGAATATTATTTTGGAATCGTGAACAGTTAAATATATAATAAAATAATTATGTTAAACTTATTTTTTTCCGGAATACTATTATTTAACGTTAATAATTTAGCATTAGTTAAAACAGAAATTAAAACAACTGTTAATGGTGTGGAGACTAATGTTACAAGTGAGGAAGAAGGAACACTTAAAGTAACAAATATTAACGGCGAAACTACAATTGAAAAAAATAATAACCAAGTTTTAGCTTCTCCTGAATTAAAAATAAATCTAAATTCATCATCATCTGCTTCACCATCAGGTATAAAAATTGCTGAAGGTCGTTCGGAAATAGAATCTAATAAATTTTTGATTTTTGCAAGAAATACATTTTTCAAAATTTACGAATTTATTTTTGGTAAAAAATTTGTTTTTAGATCTTGAAAAAATATTAATGGTACTTGACAAATATAATGAAATTTGGCTTAATATAAATGTTCTGCCCAGAACGTTAAAAATAACGACTGGGCTTTTTAATTTATTATGGTAATACCAAAACCATTACCAAAATATTTTTTTCCGTTATTAATTATCATCATCTTGGCGGGCATGTTATTTTTCTGGCAAAAGGGAATCTCCAATAAACCTAAAACTACACCTGCAGCTGATCTGGCAAAACCAACCGCAACAGCAGAAATTAACAGAACCTTTGAATTTAAAATCAAAGATCCCAAAAATCAATCAATGACTCTTAAATATACTTTATTATCAGCAAAAAAAGTAAATCTGATTACCAAAGATAATCAACCTGTCAAACTCGATGTTAATAAAAATATTTTAGTTATCGATATTGAACTTCAAAATGATGGGAATTATGCATTAAAGGTGAATACACAGGATTTTGTGAGACTTGTGCAAGGTGACAAAAAATTTGCCGCAGATTATTTTAACGATGTGCTAGATGTACCTGCTTTGTCTGTAAAAAAAGATGAACTTGCATATATAGTTGATGCTCAACAAAAGCAATTTAAATTACAGGTAGGTGAAATAGATAAAGAAAAAACAGAAGTAGAAATCAATTTTTAAATTATGCAAACATCTAACGATTTTTCAACTAAAAAAATATCAGTTAAATTGATTAATGAAATCTGTAATACATTAAGTAATCTAGATTACGGATCTGTAGAGTTATTTGTGAATAATAGTGAGGTAACACAAATTACCAGAAGAAATATAAAAAAAACCAATGGTCATAGTATTGAACAAAATAAATAAATAAAATTATTTAAAATATTGCTGACCGCAAACGGAAGCACCCAATAATTAAGGGGTGCTTTTTTTATAAAGAAAAAAGTAATTATGTCATCCTGAATTCCTGCTTGCGCAGGCAAGTGATTCAGGATCTGGTTTTTTAAAAATTGAATAAGTAGTCCACCTTCGCATAAAGCTACGGTGGACATAAGAAACATTAAAACTCATTTTATTCGTTAAATGTTTCTAATGAAAGGAGGTGAAATAACAATATGAAAACTTTTTTAACTCTTTTAGTTTCCTTGAGTTTAGTTTTATCAGCAGTCACAGCTTCATATGCAATGGGACCATTAGCCGTAAGCGCAGATGTAATTGTGGCAAATGTTGATAATACAAATGTGGGTAGAGTGTGTAATTTCACCCAAACTCGGGCAAATACAGGAGATAATTTCACTTACGGTGCTTCATCTTTCACGGGAACCGCAGGTGCATATGCTGATGTCGGTAGCGGATTAAATTCCTCTTCAACAGGAGTATATGTTACTAACACCGGTTCCGGACCTGTGGCTCTAAATTTGGAAGAACACTATTTACCAAATCCAAGTTTATTACCATTTTCAGTCAGTGGTGGAAGTATGAATTACCCATGGTTACTCGGTTTCTTATTTGGTCCAGGTTCTAAAGCTGTTGCTTTGGATCTAACATACTTAAACGTTGATAATTTCAACTCAGGTATGGTTGGTAACAATGTCTTGACCAATTCAAATACCGGGAACAATATAACCTTGGGTGGTACTTCCCAAACAGGAGCAGCCGTAGCCGGATCAAAAGTCACTACAAATTTAAACTCCAATTCAACTGGAGTTTATGTGACAGATTCAGAATCAGGGCCATTAGCAGCTAATATGGGAACTTATGTTTATGATGATGTATTAGATGCAAATTACGTACCTATGTATTTTGGAGATTTGGCAGTTGCATTAGATATCACTAACGTTGATGTATCCAATTTCAATCATGGATATGTCTTCAATAACGTGGATACAAATGCTAATACTGGTTATAATTTCACATTGGGTGCAAATTCCGGAACAGGAGGAGCATTGGCGGGAGCTGATGTTTCATCCACAGTAAACCGCAACGTAACAACTGTTGCTGTTTCTGAAACCGGAGTTGGTCCAATGGCACTTAATTCTGAGGAAAATTTTGGAGTGCGGTTAAATCCAGTATTTATGTCTGGATCTATCGCAGTTGCCGGTGAAGTGAACGTGGCTTTAGTAGATAACACTAACCATGGAATGGTACTCAATGATGTTGATACTAATGCCAATTCCGGTCATAATTTAGCTTTTGGCGGATCATCAAATACTGGTATGGCTCTTAGCTATGCAGTAGTTGGAAGTAATGTAAACAGTAATACTACAACAGTAGGAATAACTGATACATCTTCTCCAACAGCGATGAATTCGGATTCACAAGTTAATACGACCGGTGGTTGTGTGCCATCAGTTGGATTTCCATGCGGAGGTTCAACAGGCGGTACAACAGCAGCCAATGTTGGTGATTCAGGAGTCGCAGTTGCAGTTGATGCAACTATAGCTTCAGTAACCAACAATAATACTGGTACTGTTGTAAACAATGTAACTACAGAAGCTAACACAGGAGGAAATATGACTAAAGGATGCGGTGAAATCACATGTCCATGTGATCAACCAAATCCTACAGAATCTCCAGCACCAGTTGTGACCACAACGTCATCAACAGGTGATGCAGTAGCTTCAAGTGAAGTTTCGAACACAGTGAACACCAATACTACTACAGTAGTAATTACTAAATAAGGATAGGAACTTAAAGTTCCAATCTACAAAAAGGTGTTCGAAAAAGGGGTAGGGGGACGATTAAAACCGTTCCCCTGCCCCAAACGAAATTTAAATTATTCCTGCCAATTATTAAAAAATATTTATGAAATTTTGGAAAATTTTTTTACAAAAGTTTTGCGCAGGATTTTTGGCAACAATTTTAATTGTTTATCCTTTACTGCCTACTTTAGTTTTAGCTCAAGAAGTTACAAATATTGCCGAAGTTTCGCCAACACCCTCTCCCAGCGAAACCAATCAGGCAAATTCTCAAGATTTACAAAACACAACAGTTGATAATACAAATGACGCTGACATTACAAATAATCTAGATACATCTTCAAACACAGGTGAAAATCAAATCAATCCATCACCAAGTCCGACTCCCGATGCATCATCAGATGTAATTAATGAAGAAACATTAAATGTGTCACCAACACCGGAAATTGATGCATCTCCAAGTCCCAGTCTAGAGCCGGTGATTGATTTAAACACTGACATTGCAACTGAT
>Ga0208375_1002408_pt1 | contig 17750 bp, 22 predicted proteins | sample RifOxyD1_FD_184038 | JGI IMG/M metagenome (GOLD analysis project Ga0208375, IMG submission 184038) | Soil microbial communities from Rifle, Colorado - Rifle Oxygen_injection D1 (SPAdes) | ecosystem: Environmental > Terrestrial > Deep subsurface > Rock core/Sediment | place: Rifle, Colorado... | reverse complement strand
TATTAGAAAAGTTTTTGGTTTAAAGCTCTGTAAGTTATGAGAATATTTTTAAGAAATTTAATGAGATGAAATCCCTTAACTTAATGGAATTGGTAACACGCCCCCACGATTACTTAAACTTTAAGTTAAAGAAACCTTACTGGTTTCAATGGGTTGATTTTTATTAAAATTTAAACTAAATGGTTTATTTTACGACGATAAATAAATTTATAAGTAAGTTTCTTGTTGGGAATTTATGGTAGATAACAGACTTAGAGATTACATAGAAGTTTGTCCTAAATGTGGATATAATCATGCTGCTAAGAGTGGTAAAAAGTTCAAATGCAAGAACTATGTTTGTCAGCATGTTTTCAATGAGGGGGAAACTGAATATAGACCCCCTAAAGAAAAAAGTAAATACCTATTTGATTTAGACAGTTTAATTGTTGAAAAGATATTAGATAAAACAATAAAAGATATGAAAGGAATATATAAGAAAGATGGAATTGTAAAAATAATTAGGATTACTCTTAAGGAAAAATTTGGGTGTGAAGATGAAGATTTACCCAATACAGCAACAATAGGAAATAGAATAAAATCTATTTTTAATAATTTTGAATATAAAGGGGTAGATAAAATGGGCAAAGATGGTAAAATGGAGAAATTCTATTTTGTAACTAGCAGACAACATTATTAATTAATTTTTGTGGATTTTATTTCTTCTAGTATCTCTTTTTTCAAAAGTTCAATCAAAGCTCTCTTTACATCTCCACTTTCTCCAACCAAACCAGATACAGCTTTAAGGATTTGATTATTAGTTCTATCCTTTTCAATATCCTCTTTTGAAAAAGCTCCAATTCTCTGGTTACATAGAGAACAATAATTTGAGTCAGGATAATTTTTAGTTCCACAATTTACACAAACCAAAGGTAAAGATTCTTTTTCAGTTTTTGACTTTGATTCATCCACCCTTATCCCATAGACCTTTGTTAGTAAGGCATTCTCCGTCTGTTGTCTTGAGATATGAAGATAAGTGGCACTCATGTTAGAACCTTGAGTCCAACCCATGATTTCATTCATAATTGCAGAGTTTAATCCTGCAACAGCTAAACTGGTAGCTCTTGAATGTCTGAAGTTATGAGGATTAACTGGTTTAGTGATTCCTGCTCTTTTAGCACAATCTCTTAACATTTTTCTAGCAGCAGCATAACATAAGTTGTTTCTGAATTTTATTTTATACTTATCACCATTATCTTGTTTTGAAATGAATTTACTACATCCTAAAACTACCCATAATGGAGATTCTGGATTCTCTCTTTCAGGATGACTTCTTAACCAAGCTTGTAAGTATGGGACAGCATTGACAATTCTGCAAATTCTTTCCCCTGTTTTTCCATGAAGAATAAATATTGCTCCATAACTATCAAAAGTTACATGGCCCACTCTAAGACCCAAAACCTCAGACACTCTCCCACCACTTTCAGCCAACACCATAATTAGGGCACGGTCTCTAGGATTCATTGCAGAAGCGACTAACTTTTGTAAATCTTCTCCATCTAAAATATCTTCAGGTCTGACAAGTTTTTTGTGATGAACATTTGCTGAAATCCAGTCAACTATTTCAGGGTAATGTTTTCTTTTATAGCCACAAAGCCACTGGTAAAATCTTCTGATTAATATTTGATAACCTCCAACTGTATTTTTTGAGTAATCTTTTTCCATTACCATTCTTTCAAAGAGGTTTTGAATGTCCTCTTTAGTAGCATCTCTAAAATCCTTCCCCAATAATTTAGCAAGTTGTGGAAGTCTCTCAAGATATTTATAAAAAGTTGCCTGGCTTAATCCTTGAGTCAAAATAGAAGTGCAAAACTTTTTAATATCCTTTTTGTTTGAGGGAGAAAGTGTATCTAGTATTTCTAAACACTTCTTTTTTCTGTTTTCATAATTGTATATATTTATTTCTTTTTCCATTTTACCGACGATAAAATTTAAATTGATTAAACTGTTCGGTTTATAAACTGTCCCTTTTATCGTCAGTAAATTAAAGGTAAAAATTATTTATTAATTCTTTACAAGTGTAGTTTAAAGAGTTTATTTTTGAATAATTAATAATTTTTTTGGAATTTAAACCAAATAAACTACACTTGAAAAATATCTTTTAAAGTAATTTACTAAGTGATAGTATAATGGAACAAGATAATACTTTCAAACAACTTAAGGGGATTGCTCTTAGGGAACTCATGGATGCTGCTAAACAGAACAGAGACAGGGATTTGTATTTTAGACTGAGAAAAAAATACAGGATAATTTTTCCAAAGAGTGAGGAGGTTAATAATGAACAAACAAAAAGTTGATGAGCGGCTGGTGGAAATTGCACTTAATAGATTGGGAAGAGAGATTGAAACAAAGAGAGGTACTATACCTCACTGGTTTTTGGTTGGTTATCATGAAGCCATATGTGACATTATTTGGGATTATACTAAAACTGGATTAAAATCACTTGATTGGGAAGGATACATGAAAGAGCAGATGAACAAAGGCTGGGTGAAGATAGGAACTATCCCTATCAAAGATATAAAATTAAATCATGGAGGTAAAAAAAATGAAGTGTGAATATTGCAGGTGTGAGTTGAATAATGAAAACCCGCCAATTGCAGCATTAGATTTTGGACTTGATGAAAGTAGAGATTTTAGATACTTTTGCTCTTCCGAATGTTTAATTATGTGGCTAATTAGTTTTTCATTTATTCATTTTGGAGAAAGAAAAACAAACGCTTTAATTAAAGAATCTCAATAAGAAATTTTTCACAAGAAAAAGGGATTTATCCCTATCAAAGATATAAAATTAAATCATGGAGGCAAAAAAATGAATAAAACAGTTGTCAGGGTTGTATCAGAATCAAAAGAGGGAGTGGAACTTGAAGTATTCAAGGTAGGTATGCAAAGAAGTTACAGAATCAAAAGGAAGTATGATAATTGTGATTACTGCAACAAACCTATTGGTGATGAGATGGATACACAGGTAATTCTCAATGGTGAAACCAACACAAAACCTAAGATTGGGTTGTTTTGTGACAGATTTTGTAGATTTCATTACTTAGTTGAGTTATATAAGAAATTGGAGGAGGGTAGTACAGATGTTAATGAATTATAACCCAAGTAACCTCCAGAGTCACATCAGAGGAAAGAAACTACCTACATTGGTATTATCTATTGGTTGCGTTAGCAGCAGCGAAATAACTTTTATAACGTTTAATAACAGTTACCTCGGCTACATGTTCTTATTAGCAAACAGAGTGGTAATTAGAACACTCTGTTTGCTACATGTTTTACAAAGTAATACTAAAAATGATATAACTTTGATAACTTCTGTATATAGTAAATATCAAAAGTTATTTCAGGAGGGTGGGGGAGAATGGTAATTGAAATACCCAATAGATTAAAGAATCCTAAATTTAGGTTTGTGTTCTTGGGTAGATGGAATCAATACAGGAAAGGAAATGATACTCATACCATAAGAGAATTTGAACCTCAAACCAAAGAGGAGTTTGAGAAGATTAAAGATGATGGGTGGAATTGTTTAGGTAAATCTCCTATAGAACCTGGTTGGAACAAACAGGTTAATTATGTTTATGCTGACCCAAGACTGATAAATCACTTACAGCAAGACAAAAACTATGGACTTGTATGTAAAAATGGGTTAGTTATCTTGGATTGGGATGATATTCCAACCACTTCTGAAGTAGAAAAAATAATTCCTGAAACATTCACAGTCAGAACAGGGGGAAATAAGCGGCACTACTATTTTCTGGTTCCCACAGGTACTACAAAAATAGTCTTCACTAAAAATAAAATCCACCTTGGAGAGTTGCAGTCAACCGGCTTTCAGTGTGTTGGACCAGGTTCATTTCATCCAATAGGTAAGAAAGTATATGAAGTCATAAAAGACATAGAAATTGCTGAACTTCCACAAACAGCAATCAACAAATTAAAAGAATTGTATACTGATAGTATAAATGAAGAATCTATCAAGGTAGTAAACTGGGAGAGGTATAATAAATCTTCAATAGATTTTTCTATTGCTTCATTAACCCCAAAATTAGGAAATCTTAAAACAAGAGGGAATGAGATGTTTGGTTCTCATCCAGTTCATGGTTCAGAGACCGGTATGAACTTTCATGTTAATACTTCCAAGAGTTTCTGGCACTGCTTCAGGTGCAATTCAGGTGGAGATGCTTTAGCTTTGTTATCTTTGTTAGAAAGAGTTTGTGATTGCAAGGATTTTTCTCCAGAAGGTAAAAAATTAAGAGGAGAAGATTTTAAGAAAGTTTTAGATATTGCTAAAAGAGATTATGGAATCAACATTGAGAATAAAAATCCTGCTGAATTAGAAAAGCAGCATCAGGAGATGTATAAAAATCAAGAAGAATTAAAAATAATCACTGAGCGTGAGCTTGAAAATCTTCCAGAAGAAAAATCCAAGTGGATAGTTAAGGAGATTTTAGCAGAACAATCAATAGCAATGTATGCAGGAAAAACAAGAACAAAAAAATCACTCATGGCTACCAATCTTGCTCTTTCCTGTTGTTCTGGCAAGAAGTTCTTAAATACTTTTGAAACTGATAAGTGTAAGTGTCTTTACTTAGATGAAGAGAACCCTAAAAATCTTACTAGGGAAAGAGCGGTAATACTTAGAAAGGGGTTGAAAATAGAACCTACTGATGATTTAGGGTATGTTATACATTCCAGTTTGAAAATAGATTCTCCTAAAGGGATAAATAGGTTAATTGAATTAATCAATAAGTTCAAACCAAAACTTATAATCTTAGATTCTCTGATAAGATTTTTATCTAAGGGAACTGATGAAAACAGTTCTGTACAGATGAGTAATATTCTTGATGACCTTAGAAAACTTACAACGGATTATAATGTTTCTTTTCTTATAGTTCATCATATGAATAAGGGAAGAGAATCAAATGATGAAGCAGACACAATCAGAGGAAGCACAGACATCATAAATGCAATGGATTTTGGTTACTTATTCAGTCTAGTAGGGGACAAAGTAAGGATAAACCAAACTAAGAACAGGTATAAATTAGAGCTACCTCCATTTACCGTATCAACTATAGCTGAAAATGATGCTAATGGAGACACAATTTCCTTAAACTTTGCTATTACTCAAACTGCTGTTGAAGATATGGATATTGAGTCTAGAGCAGCAATAGAATTATATGGATATTTTAGCAGAGATGAAGCATATGATAGTGATGAAAAAATATTCAAAACAGAAGAAGCAGCTGCTAAACTATTAAATCCAAGATTTACTAGGAGTGAAAATAAAGCAAAGATACTTACAAATAAAGCATTAAATAAATTGATTAATGAGGGGAAGGTAGAAAGAGTTAGAAGAGGATATTATAAAATTCTTGATTTGAATGAGGAAAGAATTTCTACATTGTCAGATTTTGGTAATACTGAAGAACCAGAGTTTGAAACAGAGAACTAAATATGACTGAAGAAAAAGATTTTTGTAGATGTGGTAAAGAGATACATCGTGGAACAAGTGATTGTAACATCTCTAAATGGGATTATGAAAATCCTACCTATCTTTGCAGTAATTGTTTTGAGGGTTTTATAGAATACATAAAACATCAGAGGTATATGAAATCCTGTTTAAGACAAGAAGAAATGATGAAGAAAAAAGAGGATAGAAAACTAAAAAGAAAAATGTCTAGAGTAAAAGAACAAACAACATTATTTTAATTTCTCCGTCGACAAAGGGATAATATTTAAACTTTAACTCATTAGAGATATATGAGGAAAGATAAAGTAAGATTTGGTGCAGTTGTCTTTATGGTTTTATTTATTGGTTTGTTAGTTGCTGGATTATTCTATTTAAGTTATGGAATTGAACAAACTTCTTTTAAATTAAAAGAAAAGAAAACAGGTATGCAAGAAGACAATATAAAATTCACAGATGCAACATGGCGCCTAGTAGATTTTCCTGGATGTGAAAATGCTTATGATGAAAACAGGGCAATGCAGGAAATTGGTTTAATGTATACAATTTATGAACTGGATTATAACTGCAATCTTCAGATAACAACCTACTATAATGACGGAAAGGTAAGCACACCTCAATCTAAAAGATTAGATGAAACAATTCATACTTTCAATGGATTTAATGTCTTTAACGATTATAAGTTTACTATCTGTTGCACAGATAATTTTGATACTGCTTGTAAATCAAAGATGGTTGAAAGTTATTGCTAGGGGTTGCTAACTATATATGATAAAGGTTCCAAAATAACCAAAAGAAAGCTAAGAATATTCCTAATCCTAAACAAAGATATTTTGTGATTGTTGTAGTCTGATTTTTTCCTTTTGGTAAAGCTATGCTTAATGTAAGTAGGACTGCAAGTATTAGTGATTGCCAGATTATTGGTGTGTTAAGTGTACTAGTTGTTGCCATATTACTATCTGGTAACTATATGGTAAATATGCTATTTAAGTATTATGGTAACTAAGTTATATGAAAAAGGTAACCAGATGGGACTTAGTTAGTTTTGTGATAGCAAGTTCTTACAGGAAGAAAGTATTGTCTGCTTTATCAACCCCTAAGACTCCATCAGCTATAAGCAAAGAGATAAGCATAAACAAAACCCACATAAGCAGAGCATTAGCGGAGTTAGAAGATAAAGGATTGATTAAGTGTTTAACTCCCAACTCAAAGAAAGGTAAGATATACTCAATCCAAGACTTAGGTAAAGAAACACTAACAGAAGTCAATAAGCTAAAGTAAGCCAAAAGCCCACGTCGTTCTATGCCCGGGTAAAAGTTGGCTTTAACAGTTCTTTTAAACCCAAAGTTTAAACAGTTTAATTATGCCCTTTTATTAGTATATTATTATTCATTTTAATATACGTGCAGGGCACAGCAGGGTAGCAGTACCACATTAAAACTAACTAAAAGGGTTAGTTTGACTATATTAAATTACTTTAATATACAAAATAAGTGTGCTAAAGATTTTAAGAGGGTTTGTCAGCTTAACTCTGATTAATTTTATGTGTTTGTTTTAATGGTTCATTTAATCTTTTATGCTAAAAGATTTTAATTCTCAGACCAAATTAAGGCCATGACTTTGAATCATATTATATAAAAATTTAAGTTTATATATAAATTTTTATCCGGAAAATTCTCCTGGCCCGCATATATATAATAAAATAGATAGCAGAACTAATAAGTAATTGTAGGCGCATGCTTGTGCAAAGATAGTGTACAACTATGCTTCTAAGGATAAGCTTTCTTGCATTCTTTGTGTTGCTAGATATTCTTGTTTTTGAATATAGGAAACTATCTTAATCTCTTGTAATCCTATATCTTCTTCAATAAGTTCTTTCTCTGCTTCAATTCTGTTCTTTGCAATATTGAAAAACTCTTTATCAATTTCAATCCCTAAGAATTGTCTTCCTAATCTTTTAGAAACTACTCCTGTTGTACCAGAACCCATAAATGGGTCTAAGATTAAGCTACCTTTCTTACTTCCTAAAAGTATTATTCTCTCTAACAAATCTTCTGGTTTTTCTGTTGGATGTGTTGTCTTATGTCTCTTTGCAGTTATTGTCCAAAGATTTCTCATTTGTTTACCACCATTCAATTTTTTAGCTTTTTGATAATCAAAATAATACTTCTTACTTTTACTTGCTAACCATATTAACTCTGTAGATGGAGCTAATCTGTTTGGTTGTAATTGTGGAGGAGCATTTGGTTTAAACCATACAATATCATTAATTATCCAAAATCCAAGTTTTTTTAGTAAAACCCCTATTGATGGATGATTGTGAAGTGTGCCTGAAATCCAGATTGTTCCCTCATCTGAAAGAACTCTCTTGCACTCTTTTAACCATTCTTCATTAAATAAATGAATATCTTCAATTATATCCCATTCACCCTTATTACATTTAACTTTTTTCCCATTCTTACAAGTGGTGTTCCCTTCTCCTGATAAATTATAAGGAGGGTCAGCAAATATCATATCTATTGAGCCAGAAGGTACTTTCTTTAATATTTCTATACAATCCCCCACTTTTAAATTTGTTTTAAAACCCATCTTTTAACCTCTTTTTAAACATTAATAGGAGAATACTTAAATATGTTTGGTTTTTGTGTTATTAGTATAAAATGAGAAAACCATGGTCAATTTCAACTACTGTAAGAAACCCTGAAAGAATTAGGGATTTTCTAAAAATCTTAAAAGAATTGGAGGGAGAGGTTTGGAATAGAGAGAACCAAAAGAGATTTCAAATTCTGTTGATTCAAAATAAATTATATGGTTTTGGAAATCAACAATTTTACAATGGATTATCTAAAGAACACTTTGAACTTATGAACAATCCAAATAAAATAACATTTGAAGAAGCTCAAGAAATATTAGATTCTAAAAATTATACTGGTGGGGGAGATATGAGGGGTAGACAATCTTTTAATCCCTTAGAAAAAATGGGATTAGTATTTCTTGATGAAGAAGATAAAGTTTGTATCTCTGCAGTTGGGAAATATTTTTTAAAAGAAAAATATGATTTGGGAGAAGTTTTCTTCAGAAGTTTTATCAAATGGCAATTACCAAATTTTGATTCCAAAGATTTTAAGAAAGAAGATGGATTTTCAATAAAACCTTTTGTTGGAACATTACTCCTGATAGAGAAAGTCAATAAAAAATGGAAAGCAGAGGGAGGAAATCCTGTTGGGATTAGTAGGAAGGAATTTTCATTATTTGTTCCAACTTTAATTGATTATAAAAAAATAGAATCTTATGTAGATGAAATAATAAAATTGAGAAAAAAGATGAAAAACGAAAAAGATAAAAAGAAATTCTTTCAAAAATACTCTTATGATTTTGTAAAAAGTTTCCTTGAAACTACAAATAAAGTTCTTATTGATAAAACTATAAAGAATCTTTCAGAATACACAGATAATATAATCAGATATTTTAGATTAACAAGATTTATTCAAATTAGGGGAAATGGTTATTATGTTGATTTAGAACAAAGAAGAAATATAGAAATCAAATTATTAGTTAAATCTGATTCTGCTGAACCTATAGAGTTTGATAATAGGAAAACATATTTAGACTATCTTCTAGATATTAATCAACCAATTCTTCCTTGGGATAATCTAAAAACATTGCAAGAAATTATAAAAAATATTTTAGGAGAAATTATAATCTTGGAGAAAGAATCTGGTAAAAAATTGATGAAACAAAAAGATTATTCAAAATTAAAAACTGATGAATTAAAAATTTATATTGAAGAATTAAGATTGTATAGAAGAAGATTACAGGAAGAAATTGAACATACAAAATCACAAGATACTTCAAACATTGAAGAATATATAGATGTTCTGAAAACCAAAATTTATAAAATGGACCAGAGAGCTCTTATTCTGGAAAAATATGTTTCCTTGGGGTTGAATGCTTTAAATGATGCAATAAGAATAAAACCAAATTATCCTGTTGGAGATGATAATGAACCAACAAATACTGCTCCAGGAGGTATGCCGGATATAGAGTGTTTTTATGAAGAATATAATTCTGTTTGTGAAGTTACCCTTTTAAGAGATAGGTCTCAATGGTTTAATGAAGGGCAACCAGTGATGAGACACTTAAGAGAATTTGAAGATACAAATCCAGATAAAGAAACATTTTGTTTATTTGTTGCACCATCCTTACATGTAGATACAGTTGAAACTTTCTGGAATTCTGTTTATGGATTAGGGTATAAGGGTAAGAAACAGAAAATTATCCCATTAACTATTAATCAATTTGTTAAATTACTTGAAGTATTGTTATTGTTAAAGAAAAAAAGAGTTAAATTTACAAGAAAATATTTAGTAGAGTTGTACAACTCGATATTAGATATAAAGGGAATAGATAATTCTGACAAATGGGTAGAATCAATACCCAATAAATTATCTAGTTGGGAGGAAACTTTAGTAAATGGGATTAGAACTAAATAAAAATTATATGGGGGATTGTATTGATTTAATGTCCAAAATAGATGACAAAAGTATTGGATTAGTTATAACGGACCCTCCTTATAATGCTTCGAAGGGGGGAGTTAATCTTCCGGATAATAAAACTGGTGGAGCTTATTATAAAGTAAATGAAGAGTGGGATAAGTTTGATAAGTACACAGATTATCAGGAATTTACAAAGAGGTGGATTAAAGAAGTTGATAGAGTTTTATCTGATAATGGTTCTATCATGGTATGTTGTTCATTACACAATATAGGGGAAGTTATAATTGCATTAAAAGAAATTAGTTACAAACCTCTTAATGTTATAACTTGGAGAAAACCTAATGCTATGCCAAGCATTACTAAAAGAATGCTTACTCATTCTACAGAATTTATTGTTTGGTTTGCAAAGGAAAAACAATGGACTTTTAATTATGAAAAAATGAAGAAATATAATTATGGAAAACAACTTAGAGATGTTTGGGATTTCCCATCATGTCAGGGTCCAGAAAGAATAAAAGGAAAAGAGGGAAGAGCAGCACATCCCACTCAAAAACCATTAAACTTATTTAAAAGATTAATAGAGATGGCTAGTAAAGAAAGTGATATTATCTTGGACCCCTTTATGGGAAGCGGAACTACTGCTGTAGCTGCTCAGGAATTAGAAAGAAAGTGGATTGGATTAGATAGTAGTGAGGAATATGTAAAGATAGCTGATGAAAGAGTAAATAAAATAAAACATCAAAAGAAGTTAAGTTAAAAAAATGACATTCAAACTCTCTCCATCATCATTAAACCTTATGAATGAATGTGAAAGATGTTTTTGGTTGGATAAACATGATGTTTGGAAAAGACCAAATGGTATATTTCCCTAACTTCTCCAAAAATCTAAGTCTAAATAACATCTTTCATAACCTCTTTCTGAGGCAATTTGTTTAGCGAAATTTTGTATTGAACTATTTTCTTCTTTCTTTAAACTTTTAATATTTCTCCAGATTAAGATAACTCCCTTTTTTTCAGCTAATTCCAGAATCCTTTTAGCATTAGGATTATCCAAAACTACCTCAAAAAAAGGAATTAATCTCTTTAGATTATTTTTCTCACAAAGATAAATATCATGTGCTGATTGAAATATAAATAAGTTTAATGCTTTCCTTGAGATGCCCCAACTTTGAGAAGGAATCTTATTTCTCAATAATTCTGTTTGTTCATCTAACTTATTTAAAAAATCTTCTTCAGATAAGCAATTATTAAATATATTAAAATTAAAATTTATAAAAAATTCTCTAGCAGTTTTTATTGTACCCTCAGGTTGTCCACGTAATGTTGAAGGGCCAATAGAAATATTGGCAATTCTTTTTTGAACCTTATCTATTGGTGGGCTTTTCATTCTTCCTCCTCGTCTTTTCTCTTACTCAAATCCTGATTATAAACTTCTGATATAAAATACTTGAAAATAGTTTTTTTTGAAATCTTTGAGCTAGTAATCCAATTAATTTTATATCTTCCTTTTAACTTTAATGTCTTTTCTCGACCCTTTTTTGTTCCTATTCCAGTATTTTCTCCCCAATCCATTTCACCAGTAATTTCTCTTCCTTCTTCTAAAGAAAATTTACATGCATTCCCTTTGCACTTATTTAAATAAGACATATCGTTTGTTAAAAAGATAACAAAACCCAATTTAATTTTGTCTTCTTTAATGAGTTCTTCTAATCTTTCGATATCCTTTATTACATCATATCTGCCAAGGTCTTGAGCCCCGTGGGGCTTAAGAGAATATTGTTCTCCATTTATCTCTTCAGAAATATCTTTTGTTTTATACTTTAACTCTATTCCTATTTTATTGTTAATGTTAGAATTATCTATTAATACAATATCGACATGTTTAGTTCCAAAAACAAATTCCAATCTTATTTTGAATTTTTTACCAAATTTTTCATGGATTTTCCACGCCAAAGAATGTTGAAAGTCCGCTTCACTATGGAATATCCCTCGTTCATTAAAACATTCTTGAACTAGCTTATTAATTTCCTCTAAATTTATCATTTTTCTTCCACCCTTTCACGCAACTTGTTTAGCACAAGTATCATCGCTTCTGTATCTAATCCGCAATACTTCTTTAAATCTTCCCTTACTTTCTTAATCTCTTCCTTCTTTGCTTTATTTCCTTCAATATCTCCATGAGTTATATATGCATATCTAATTGAAGCTTGTGCTCCGTTTGCAATTTCCATTCCCTTGTAAGTCTTATTTGTCAGGGCTGGGAGAACGTATTTTATTGACGCCGAACCTTCTTGTTTTCTGTCATAATAATCAAAATTTCTAAAAGGAATTAACAAGTCAGCCATTCTTTCAATTATCTTACCAACGACTTCTTTTTCTAAAGGAAAAAATTCTCCAATTTCTTTTAATCTACTTTGCTCAAATACTTGATTATAAACAATCACAGAACCTTTAGTTCCTAACTTTCTCTTGATAGCATTGATAAATTTCTTTCTAGGGTCTTTTTTTCCAGAGGAAATAAAAGAATAATGGGATTTCTTTCCTTTGCTATCAATTTTATGAACAGAAAACTGAAAAGGAATTTGCTGATATGGTTTTAATCCATTATATAGGGGAATTGCTGTCTGATAAGTCTCAAAATCTAAGAAGTATAAAGGATACTTTAATTTGTTTAAAAATTCTTTTATTGCCTTTTCGTTAATGTGAACTTTTCCAGTTTTCTCACATTCAAGTTGAATCTGTTGTTTATCTCCAAGTTCAAAACTATCGGGAATATCTTTTATTGCTAAAATTCTTTTCTCAAATAATTCCCAAGATTTTTTCCCACCACGATATAAATCAAATACTGAATTTTCTTTAGGTAAAAAAGACCAACACTCGTTCTTCAAAGGACATTCGTAGGGTTTGCAACAAGAATCGCTAATTTTAATAACTGGCTCTTTAGAGTCAATAATATTTAACATCTCTTTAATTCTTTCAGGAACAAGTTTAATTTCTTCTACTACATTTATAGAAATATCTTCCTTAACAAAAAGTTCAGAAGGATTAATTTCTCCTTGCCTAACATATTGATTATTTATATGCAACAGAAAACATTTATTTATTTTCACCCCGGCTTTCTCATAAACATACTTCTGAAAAGCAACATCTTGAATATTTACATCTTTGACTTCTGTTGAACTCTTAACTTCGATAATATTCCAACCATTTTTTGTCGGCTCTAAAATATCGGCTCTTGAATAAATTCTATCAACTAAAAAAGCGGGTTCAAATAGAGGTTTATTTTCTTTCAATAATTTTTTAGTTTCTTCTAAATTCTTAGAAAAATCTTCGTCTTCAATATCTATTCCTCTGAAAAATAACTTTTTAGCAAACTCCCCTACAATATGCCCTTCATCAAATAATTTCTGTTTAGCTTCATCAACTTCAGGTAATCTATCTTTGGCATTTACAGAAATCCAAAGTAATCTCTGGCATTGTAGTCCGTTTATATACTTGGATTTTGTAAGAATTTTTTGGAATGTTTTCATTTTATTTTTTTAAGAACGTTCAAAATTTCTGAAATATTATTTATCTCAAAATCAGCTCCAGACTTTCCTTTTTCTGAGGGATTTTCATCACCATACCTTGCATAAACTGTATGAATTCCTAATTTTTTTGCAGTATTAACATCTCGGGTAATTCTATCTCCAATCATTATCGCTTCCTTGGGCTTTATGCCTAATCTTTTTAGTGCTGTCCTAAAAGGTGCTGGAAAAGTTTTTTGTTTTCTCGTGTCTGCTTTAGTTATTATTACTTCAAAAAAATCATCAAGCTTAAGAGATGCTATTCTCATCCATGCTTCCATTATCGGTGCATCACTGACAATAGCCAACTGATAATCTTGTTTTTTAAGTTCAAGAAGGGTTGGAATAACGTTGGCATATGGAACAAGATAAGATTCCCTCATTTTCCTATATGCAATAACTCCGTGAGAAATTAATTTGTAGTTTTCTTTTCCATATATCTTTTTTGTAAACTTTTGAAAAATCCTCTGCGACTCAATTCCATGAATTTCATAAAGCTCATAAAGAAGTTTGAGAGCATCTTTTTCAGACATCTTTAAGCCTGCATCAATCATAGAGTCAATTGCAGCCTTGCAACAAGCCCGCTTCATTTTCATAAAATCAATAAGAGTGTTATCGACATCAAACAAAACTGCTTTTATTACCATTATTAATTAGAGGAATTAATACTTTTAATCCTTTCCTCACTCCAAAATACCCCCTCAAAATGTTAAACGGGGTTGTCCTAAGAAAAGTTGTGAGTGGTGTGAAAAGGTTTAAACGATAATTCTTTATACAACTAATTATTAAGATTTTAATGGAAAAGAAAAATCAACATTATGTCCCCCAATTCTATTTTAGATTCTTTTCAAACAATGGAAAGGACATTTGTATCTTTAATCTCAATAATAAACAACATTTTGTAGGACCATTTAAAAATCAGAGTTCAAAAGATTATTTTTATGTTTATGGAAAAGAACTTGAAAATGCTTTTGAAAAGTTAGAACATTCTCAAAGAGAAGCTCTTAATAAATTAATAAATTCAAAAACATTTAAGATACTGAATAATGAAGAATATATTGAAATCTTAAGATTTATTGCTTTCCAAGATACAAGAACAAATTATGCTAAAAGAGGAGTTAATGAAATGACTCAACATCTTGTTAGAGAGTATGTAAAACCAAAGATGTTGCAGGATAAAGAATTAAATAAAAAAGTAACAAAGGAAGATATAATTAAAATTGACTTAACTTATCCAGCAGACCATTTAATCTCAATGGGAGTAGGATTACAATCTCCTATTCTTATTAGTGATTTAATACCTGTTCTATTAATCAATAAAACTGAATTAGACTTTTTATTTAGTGATAATCCTATAGTCCTATATAATTTATTTTTTTATAAAGACAAGTTTGAATCTCATATTGGTTTTCAATCGCCTGGATTGATGATATTCTGTCCATTATCAAAACATCTGTGTTTACTTCTATTTGATTCAAAATTCTATGAACTTAAGGGAATAAAAGAAAATATCTTAGAGATTAATAATTCTAATGATATAAACAAAGTGAACCAACTCCAATTATACCGGTGTGATAAAAATATTTATTATTCAAACATTAATCAAAAGGAGAATGTAAATAAGATTTTTAGTGATTTTTCTAAAACCAATACTAAAAGAGAAGAAGTCACTAAATTTGAAAAATTAAAGGTGTTAAATAAACCAAATTCAGAAGTATTAATGATTGGAGAGAAAAATATACCAGAGGATATTGGGTTGTCTTTTTTAAAAACTAGGGAAGTAGATGGAGAACTAAGTAAGATAAGAAACCCTGAATTAGTAGAAGTATTTAACAGTTTTTTAAAAAAAGCTAAAGAAGAGGGGAAGACTAGTGGTGTATAGCTCCCCCTCCTTACCAGACCTGATACTTTAAATCATGGAAAGTATTTTTAAATGAGTATCTGAATGAAATGAAAAATAAAAAATCATTACAACTAAAATGAATGAAGAAATACACACAGGATTGATGAAAGAGGGAAGTCTCTCAGCTAAGATTTATTTTTTGCTCTTAGATGAACCTTTGACTCAATCAGAAGTTTCTAAAAGGCTATACCATGGTAAAGTTCAATTATCCAATATAAAAAAGAATATAGATGATTTAGAAAAAGAGGATTATGTTAAACAAATTGGTAGGGAGATGGGAAAAGGTAAAAACTATAATAAGATTTACTACAAATCCACATTAAAACCTCTGATTGAGTTTATTAAAAAACAGGTTGAATATAGAAAAAGAAGTAGTAAATCAAAGAGAAAAGAAAAGATTAGTTTTAAAGAAATAAAATTCTTAGAAGTTTTTCTTACCTCTAAATGGTTCAAGAGATTTTATTCTCAACGGTATTTAAACTTAGATTTGGAATGTGGGGGGAAAGTAAATAAAAGAAGTTGTTCATGCCCAATAAGATTTTTTGCTAGATTACTTGAAGAGATGTTTGTCATCACTGAAAATTTTGGAGTATACAACTTCTCTTTAAATAAAGATAATCTAAATACGGGTGATTTTGACAACTTTATTGAGGTTGAAAAAAAGAAACTTTCTGAACCTGGTAAATTGATTATAAAAAGAGTAGTTAAAGTAGCAAAGAAATGTTTAGGGAACTATACTCAAACAAACGGGATTTTAGATTTTTATTTTAAAGATTATGGTGTGTTATTTTTACCTTACTCTCTGTCTAAAAAGCTGTCCACCCTGGGCAGAATTCCTTTAACAGTATCTAATGCATTTAGTGTAGCTTTAGAGGAAAACCTATAATTAGATAATTCTAAAAAGATGCTTTATATTAGAAGAATATGTCTGATAAAAAAGAAATAGTTGACCTCCTTGAATTTGTAAATGAAGAGAGAAATAAAGGTATTTCTGTAGATGCTGATTTGATATATAAAGAATTTGATAAGGGGATGGTTAAGAAAGCTGTTCAATGGAAGTTAATAGAATTTAGTGGTACTGATTATTATCTAACTGAAAAAGGATATAATACTCTAAATGAAGGTAAAATTAGTAAGAACACCCAAGAACTAACCGAGGTTATGAGAAAATTTAATGAGTCTTCAGATAAAAGCAATACTGCAATGATTAAGCTGGGAAAATGGAACTTAAGATTTTTTATAATTTCAATACTTATTTCTCTCCTTGCTTTATTTCTTACTTACAACATTGGTTATGGGGGAGCAAAGTTAAAATGGGAGTACTCAGTTTCTGGACTTAATGATAAGTTTTTTTATTATAATGATACAATTCTCTTGGAATTTGTAGTTAAAAATGATGGTTTTAGTTCTACTCTTTATAGTATAGAACCAATTATTGATTGTTCAGTTTCAAATTGTAGTGTAGAAATAAGCTTTGATGGAGAAGAACCTTTTGAAAAGATTAGCAAACCAAAAATGAAATCTATTGAAGCAAAAAGTGGGCAGTTTGTAATGATAATAATAAGAAATGTTCCTCCTGAACAGGTAGGTAATACATTTGAGGTATTAGTTAGAGATTTGAGAACAAATAAACATAATTACCTACAGTTTAATAGGGCAGATGATGATTTAACTAAATTTTTCATCGAAGCATTATATAGCTCTCAAAAAACGAGTTAGTGAAAGAGTGTGTTTAAAACCTGCAAATCCGCCATTCTTCTAAGGTTTCTTTAACTTCAAGTTAAAGATGCCCACGATTAATTATCATCTGATTTAAAGTAATTTTGCAAGTCGCAGGTTTGTAGAAGTATAACAAAATATTACTAAAATTCCTTATTTCTAAACATTTATCAACCTGCTATTATTAAATAATACTATGGTAAAAATAAAGTTTGGAGCTAATTTTGCAGTGTTTGTTTTATTCTTTGGAGTTGCAGTTATAGAAGTTATTCAAACTAAGAATTGGTTGAAAGTTGGTTTTTGGATAGCAATAGCATTAGTATTTCTTTTTGCAGATAATTTTAGTAAGAATAAAAAATAATTCTTTGTAAAATAATAATAGAAAAGGGTTGGACAACTTGGACAACTTGGACATGAAAATAATTTATTACTCAATTTGAATAACATTTTTTTAGAATGTTTTTTAAACTTCATTTTTATTCTTTTTAAATGGCAAGTAGAATTGAAGTTATTACAAAAACTGGAGACACGAGAGCAGATGTAAGGAAAAGAAAAATACAATCAAG
>Ga0208375_1002407_pt1 | contig 17754 bp, 27 predicted proteins | sample RifOxyD1_FD_184038 | JGI IMG/M metagenome (GOLD analysis project Ga0208375, IMG submission 184038) | Soil microbial communities from Rifle, Colorado - Rifle Oxygen_injection D1 (SPAdes) | ecosystem: Environmental > Terrestrial > Deep subsurface > Rock core/Sediment | place: Rifle, Colorado... | reverse complement strand
GAAAGATATTCCAGCGGTTGTTGAAACGGTCGAATATGATCCTTACCGAACCGGCTTCATTGCTCTTGTTTTATACAAGGATGGAGAGCGTCGTTATATTCTTGCCCCACAGGAGTTAACTGCAGGGACAACGGTATTAGTATCAGAAAAAGCCAAGCCAACAATTGGTAATCGTTTGCCGTTAGGAAATATTCCGGTTGGTACTCTTGTCTACAATTTGGAAATTAAGCCAGAAGGGGGAGCAAAGCTAGCCCGTTCGGCAGGTAACTACGCCACGGTGGTAGCTCATGATGCCGGCTACACCCTAGTCAAGATGCCTTCTTCTGAAATCAGAAAGCTCATCAGTACGGCCTGGGCTTCTATTGGGGCAGTTTCAAACGAAGAAAACCGTTTGGTTGATCTTGGTAAGGCGGGACGCGCTCGCCACCGTGGATTACGTCCTAAGACTCGTGGTACCGCCAAGAACGCTGTTGATCACCCACATGGAGGAGGTGAAGGTAAAGCTCCTCGTGGACATAGGCGCGCTCGCACCAAACAAGGACGTCCTGTGGGTAAGGGACAAAAGACTCGTTCACCAAAGAAGTACTCAAACAACTTTATTGTTGAACGTCGCAAACCAGGACGTTTGATGACCAGTCGCAAATAGAAATATATACGGACAAGACAGCAAAACCCCGTGGCTACGCCACGGGGTTTTGCTATATCGCTATGGTATAATTATTTTATGAGAAATAGAGGATTTACACTCATTGAGTTGTTGGTGGTTATTTCAATAATTGGGTTGCTTGCCTCCACCGTTATGGCTAGTTTGAATAATGCCAAAAATGAAGCGCGCGATACAGCGCGGAAAATAGCAGTCGACACCATTGTAAAAGCACTTTATTTGTATAACGACAAAAAAGGTAACTGGATGGAGGGGGGGAGCGGGTGTGGTTGGAGGGGTGGGGGGAGCGGTTGGTTTAATTATGTGAGTGGAACGGATTATCCCAAATCTATGGCCCAATGTTTGGTTGATGCTGATACTGTTCCGGATTTGATTATTGATCCTAGTGGCTCTTTGACTTCATCTCCAACATCCTTAGGATCAACATATATGAAATATACTTGTTCTCAAAACAGTGCAACTGTTACTTATGTGTACGCAAAATTGCAGGGTCAACCACAAACTGCAAATGCCACAGATGGGACATGTTGTCCAACGTGCGACACAAGTTATGGTATGAATTATTATAAAAAAATTTATTGATAGATAATAATATGGATGTTCAGTTCAATGATGAAAATTCCCAAATAAAAAACCCGAATTCTCGAGTTAAGACGGGCTTTATTTCTACCTTTTTAATAAGGACAGGATTAGTTAGTGATGAAAACGGAGCACAAAAGATAATGTTGGGTATAATTATTTTGAGTCTTATAACCTTTATCTATTTATGGTGGCCAAATACTTCAGATAAGGAGCTAACACCAATTCAAATAGAACAAGCTGGTAATCAAAATGAAATCCAGTCAAATTAAATCCAAGAAAAGTTTCTATACTCCTAAAGATAACACAAAGACGGATGAAGTGGATTGCTTCACTATCGTTCGCAAAGACGGTGGACGGTGACGACGTGGATTGCCACGCTTTCCCTTAACAGGGACTGTATACCTTGCCTGCTCTTTTTGCAAAAGAGCAGGCAAGGTCTTGCGAAAGTCCACTGGACTTTCTCGTCTTACAGATAAACGAACGAGTGTCGTAAAAATAAGACGTAACGTAGTGTAGTTTTATTTTTATGACCGAGTGAGTGAAATCTGTATGTTAATACAGACGCTGTCCACTCGCTCGCTATTTTGTTTCGCTATAGCTCACAAAATAGCTGGGCGAGTCTTGCGAAAGCGTCCCACGCTTTCTCACTCGCAAAGACGACTAAAACTTTAGTTTTAGTCGTCGACGGCCAGCGTAGCTGGCCGTCTTTGCGAGGAGGGAGCTGGCAAGCGAGTGACGTGGCAATCCACGACTGGGTGCTAGCGTGACCCGTCTGTGCAGACATGCTTCACTGCGGTTCGTAAAAACAGCAAAAGAGTGGGTTGAAAACACCACTGCTTCAGGCGGTATGGTAATACTAATTAAATCCCTGGTTTTCTTTCCCTGGTTTTGAATTTAACATGGGCTAGTTTTTTGTGTTGTTCCAGGACGCTAAAAATATGCGGTGCTAATGCTTGGTTACAGTGGACGGCGACCTTTTGAACACTTTGACCAGTAATAATTAGTTCCATGCCGGCGGTGGTAAAGACGGCTGTAACATAACGCTGACTACTATTGCGTCTATTGCTCTCAATAATCCCAGGGGCAATCATGGTTACCCCGGGAATACGAGCCAGGATATTGGTAACTTCAGTGGCGGTCTCGGTTAGAGTAGTATGTGATTTACCTCGTTGCATTGGCTGTATTATACCATCAGGAAAGCAAAACGAGGGAGACTAATCGCCCTCGTCAACGTTCTGTAGCGGTGGCTGTGAAAGTAATTTATCCACCATTTTGTTGAATTCACTTAGCCAAGTATCCCTTTTTTTCGGGCATTCAGGCAGTGAACCCAATTTTTTGATTGTTTCCAACCACCGTTTTTCACCTTTCATTATCATGTTGCTCTCTTTCAGGTTCGTTTCTAATTCTCTTTATACCTCATTCTAGTCACAAAATATTGACTTATCAACCCTTTTCCCATACTATAGTGAGCGTTCCAACCTAAAACGGTTAAAGACATCTATCTAATGTCTTAGTGTCAGTCGAAAGTAGCAGTACAATTTAGTTGTTTGGGGACCTCTGTTAAGGACGGCCGTTACCTTTCTTTACAAGAGGTTCTCAAGAGACGTGCTTCAAGCACGCATTTATTCGTAGAAAAAAAATATGTCACGATCACTCTATAAAGGACCAAATGTAGATGAGAAACTTCTCAAAAAGATCGCCGGAAAAAAACCCGGAGAGGGTGGTGTCATCAAGACCTGGGCGCGGGCAAGTATGATTGCGCCTGAAATGGTTGGGTTCACTTTTGGTGTTCATAATGGTAAAGAGCATACACCAGTGGTGATTTCTGAAGAGATGGTCGGTCATCGACTAGGAGAATTCTCCCCAACCAAGAAGTTTTACCGACATGGAGGTAAGATGCAAAAAGAGCTTGAACAAAAGAAAAAAGACGCCGAAATCTCAGCTGCCAAGGCTGCTAAAGGAGCGGTGGTAAGTAAATAATCTATTCCTAAATTATGAAAGCAATCTTAAAAAATTACCGCCAATCGCCACGAAAGGTTCGCCTAGTGGCTGATGTGGTGCGAGGAAAGAAAGTTACTGCTGCTCTAGCTGCTCTACAGTTTGTTGACAAGCGTGCTTCAGAGCAATTTGCCAAAGTTATTAGTTCAGCTGCTGCTAACGCTACGGGGGCCGGTAAAGACATTAACACATTATTTGTGAAGCATGTTTCGGTTGATAAAGGGGTAACGCAAAAACGTTTTATGCCACGAGCGCGTGGTTCAGCGTCTCGCATTAATAAGCGTAGTAGCCATATCACCGTAGAACTCGGCGAAAAATAATTATATGACACACGTAGCACATCCATACGTTCAAAGAATCGGTATCAATCGTGATTGGCGCAGTCGTTGGTTTACCACCAGTCCTAAACAATTTCGTGAGTATTTGCGAGTTGATGCATCAATTAGAAAATTCCTTGATACTCGCCTTAAAGGCATGTCAGTCGATACGGTAGAAATTGAACGAGACCAAAAAGCCATTCGGATTATTATTAAAACCGCTAGACCGGGATTGGTTATCGGTCGTAGTGGTGAAGGAGCAGTAAAGCTCAAGAAGGAGATTGATATGCTCTTTCGGAAAGCCAAGCTAACCACTAAGCCAGATATCAAAATTGATATTGAGGAAATTCGCTCCCCGGAATCCAGTGCCAATATTGTTGGTCAAATGATTGCTGAGGGTCTAGAGAAGCGTCTCACTTTTAGACGAGTGATGAAGCAGACTATTGAAAAAGTGATGGCTAATCGAGATGTTGAAGGAGTCCGTATCATTCTTTCCGGCCGTCTTGGCGGAGCTGACATGGCACGAAAAGAGGAATTAAAGAAAGGTCAGGTTCCACTCCAGACTCTGCGTGCCAATATTGACTTTGCCCGTGTTACTGCCCGTTTGCCATATGGTGCCATCGGTATCAAGGTTTGGATTTATCGCGGAGAAGTTTTTAGTGATCGTAAGATTGGACAACAGGACGCTGCTCCCCGAACACCACATCATGAAGATAATCGTAATACTAATCATTAATCGCTTATGTTATTTCCTAAAAAAGTAGCCCACCGCAAGTGGCAGGTAGGACGAAAAAGTCCAGCCAAACTACAGCGACCAGATACCCGCGGTATTACAGTTGCTTTCGGTGAGTATGGACTTAAAGCTACCACTCCATCACGCGTTCAATCAAACCAAATTGAAGCCGCTCGTCGAGTAATTTCTCGTACGCTTGGCAAAACCGGCAAGATTTGGATTCGAATTTTTCCTGATAAACCAATCACTCAAAAAGCGGCTGAAGTGCCGATGGGTAAAGGTAAAGGGGATCTTGATCATTATGTGTTTGAGGTTGCCCCTGGACGAATTATCTTTGAAGTAGAAGGAGTAAGTGAAGAAATCGCTCGCAAAGCTCTTCGCAAAGCGGTTAATAAATTACCCTTAAAAGCCAAGGTAGTAACCCGCGAGGAAACCCGCGCGTAATATATCATTATGAAACACACTGATATACAAAAGAAAAACGACAGTGAGCTTTCTGAGCTTGTGTCCACTTCGCGCGAGAATCTTCGCGCTGAACTATTCAAAGATAAATTTAGTAAGAAAGCATCGGTAATCCGAACTGCTAAAATGATTGTTGCTCGCACTCTGACCGAAATTAACGCACGTCGCCGTAACCAATCGGTTAAATAAGTATGACTAAAGAAAATACAACAACTAGAGCTGGTCGCGTACTGCGTGGTACAGTCGTGTCTACCAAAATGACTGATACTATCACAGTTATCGTGGATCGGTATGTGATGCATCCAAAGTACAAGAAGTTTCAACGTCGTTCCAAAAAGTTTTTGGTTCATGATGCTGGTAATACCGCCAAGGAAGGAATGGTGGTTGACATTAAGGAGACCAGACCGCTGTCAAAACGCAAGCATTTTGAGCTCATAACCATTAATAAATAGCTTATGATACAACCTCAAACAATGGTCAGAATAACCGACAACTCCGGCGCTAAAACCGGCCGAGTATTCAAGGTGCTAGGAGGCTCAAAAAAGCGTTACGCTGAGCTCGGTGAGATGGTGGTACTGGCTGTTCAGACTGCAGAACCTCGCAAGCAAGTAAAGAAAAAAGACGTTGTCTACGGAGTAGTGGTTCGTCAGCGAAAACCGTTTCGCCGTAGTGACGGTTCATACGTCAGCTTTGACGATAACGCCGTGGTCTTGGTTGACAAGGAAAAGAAGGAACCAAAAGCTAATCGAGTTTTCGGTCCGATTCCCCGAGAATTGGCCGATGCTGGTTATCAGAAAATCGTCTCTCTGGCGCCAGAGGTCGTTTAATCCCATCTAAGAAATTCATATGAAAATCAAAAAAGGAGATAACGTCATGGTGATTGCTGGAAAAGATAAAGGTAAACACGGAATGATACTTCATACTCTAGCTGATACTAACCAAGTGGTTATCGAGGGTATCAACATCGCCACCAAACATCAAAAAAATAAACAAACTCGTTCACAAGGACAAATCATTACCAAGAGTATGCCTCTTCATGTTTCAAACGTAGCTTTAATGGAAGGGAAAAAAGCAGTCCGAGTCGGTTATATCTTTGAAGGTGAAGGAGATAAGCGAACGAAGGTCAGGGTTGCTCGTCCTAGTGGAAAAAAACTATAATTATTATGGAAACAACACTCACAAAAATTAAGTCCGGCTTCGATGCCCTAAAAGGTACGTTTGGCTACAAGAATGTGATGCAAGCACCAAAGGTTGAGAAAATCGTGGTCTCAATTGGTACTGGTCGCGTAGAGGACAAACAAAAAGAAGCTCTGATTCGTGACCGCCTGGCTCTGATTACTGGTCAAAAACCAGCTCCGAGAGCGGCCAAGCAATCAATTGCTTCTTTCAAACTACGTGAAGGTGAAATCATTGGCTATCAAGTAACCATCCGTGGTGCTCGTAGGCAACACTTCCTAGACAAGCTTATCAATATTGCTCTACCACAGACCCGCGACTTTCGTGGCCTTAAGTTAACAGCCATTGATGAAATGGGAAACATCACGATTGGTATCAAAGAACACACCATTTTTCCAGAATGTTCTGACGAGGATATCAAGGACGTATTTTCTCTAGCCGTGACCATCGTCACCACCGCCAAAACTAAACCCGAAGCGGAGGCGTTTCTAAGGCATATCGGTTTACCGCTGAAAAAAGCTGAATAGCTTTTTAGAAAGCAAACTGCTTTGCTTTCGACAGCGGTAAAAGTGAGAAAGTCCGGTGGACTTTCGCAAGAGGTTGCCTGCTATTTTGACGCTAGGAGAAATAGCGACAACCTGAACAGCTCCTGTAAGGAGGAAGTTCTTAGTAAAATAATTGCGAAGCACTTATTTTACTTAGCAACTTGACCCTACCGCTGAAGAAGGAGTAATTGGCTAACTTTGAGTAAGTACAAAAGGCACCATCTCATAAAAAAAAGGGGGTGTCTTTTGTTGTGTATGGGGATAAGCTTCATTTTTCGGTTTTCTTTCGGTTATAATTGCGACATGGATAATCTAACTAAAAAACAGAAAGAGGTACTTGATTTTATTATTTTTCATACCGAAAAGCAGGGTATTTTCCCAACGATTGAAGAAATCCGTAAAGATTTAAAATTAAAGGCAGTTTCAACTGTTCATGGACATTTAAAAACTTTAGAAAAAAAAGGATATTTAGAAAAAAATGGTACACAAACAAAGATTGTTACCCTAGAATCAGATAATTTTATGACTGTACCGGTGGTTGGTGTAATCGCGGCTGGGGAGCCAATTGAAGCTATAGAAAACCTAGAGGAATCTGTGTCAATAAGTAAAAATAATTTAAAATCTTCTGATGGTTACTATGCTTTACGGGTAAAAGGAGACAGTATGATTGATGAGGGTATTTTTGATAATGATATAGTAGTTATAAAAAAACAATCCAGTGCTGAAAATGGGCAGACAGTAGTTGCTATTATTGATGATGATCAAGCAACACTCAAAAAGCTCTACCGAGAGAATAATAAATTTAAATTAGTGCCCAAAAATCAAAATCTACTCCCGTTTTATCGTGACGAGGTTGAGGTAAGAGGCGTGGTAGTTCAAGTGATTAGAAATATCGAGACTGCTGAGCCAGAGAAAAATATAAGTAAAGGTTTTAGAACAATTGACCTGTTTGCAGGAGTTGGTGGTATACGTATTGGTTTTGAGCGAGCTGGTTTTGAAACAGTGTTTGCAAATGATTTTGAAGCGAACTGTAAACATACTTACGATTTGAATTTTTCAAGCGCAAAACTAGTAGTTGAGGACATACGAAATATTGACATTGATGACTTGCCCGATTTTGATTTTTTACTTGGAGGTTTTCCATGTCAACCCTTCTCTATTGCTGGTCGCAGACAAGGATTTGATGATCAAAAGAACAGAGGAAATTTATTTTTTGACATCGCTCGTATTATTGAAACACGTAAACCTAAAGGTTTTCTTTTAGAGAATGTAAAAAATTTGAGGTCACACGATGGAGGTAATACGTTTAAGGTTATTGAAGAAACACTGACGAAATTAGGATATACCATTAAAGCCAAGGTTTTAAATACTATGGATTATGGTAATGTTCCACAAAATCGAGAAAGAATTTATATTGTTGGTTTCAAAAATAGTAACGATGCTGAGCAATTTGAGTTCCCAACACCTACCAAACTCACTAAAAAAATATCTGATATTCTTGAAAATGAAGTTCCTGAAAAATATTATTATAACGGCAAGCCACTATTTGAAAAATTAAAAGATTTTGTTGTTGAAGAGGGGAAGGTATATCAATGGAGAAGACAATACGTTCGTGAGAATAAAAGTGGAGTCTGTCCAACTTTAACTGCAAATATGGGTACTGGCGGGCATAACGTACCGATTATTAAAGACAAAAAAGGCATACGCAAATTAACTCCCAGGGAATGTGCGAATATACAGGGTTTTCCTGATGATTATAAGTTACCTAATCTTGCGGATTCTGCTTTATATAAACAATTTGGCAATTCTGTTAGTGTACCGGTGATTACTAGAATTGCTAATAATATGAAACAAGCTATTATTTAGCTATGTTTTATCAAAATCAGTCTGAATTGCAAAGGGGTAATTATGAAGATTATTTAAAAACAGTTGGCTCGTTGTCCAACTTATTTTCTGACTCAACAGTTCCATATCTGTATTATCGATTGGCTGAAAAGGTTTTTTGTAAGGCGTTCGAAGCTGACGATTTATCTCGAAGTGATGTGGCAATTGATGCTAAGAAGGGTGAATTAGGAATTGGTTTGAAAACTTTTTTATTGGGTAATGCCAAATCTTTTCAAAAGGTGGCTGAGTTTAATGCTGACCGTCACTTATATGATAAATTACAGTCGTTAGAAAAAGTTAAGAAAATTTCTGAATTGCGTAATGAAAGAGTTGGTTTTGCTGAACGTAGTCATGGTCTCCTATCATCAATTTATCATTGTGTTGTAAGAAAAGAAGGTAAATTTGTTCTTTATGAGGAGAAAATGGATTATGTAAATCTCAAAAAAATAAAAATAACTAAAGAAACTAAAAGCTCCATCCATTTTTCTGATGGTAAAAACCAATATTCTTTTTCTCTATCAAAAAGTACCTTACTAAAGAAATTTAATGTCAAAGACATCAGTTATGAATTTACGGTTAATATCTTTAAAGATCCGCTAGAGGAGATTCAGAAACTTGTTAAAAAAGCCAAACTTAACAAACCACAAAAGATTTACAAAAATACGGTATTTTTACCACTCTATGGTAGGAACCAGGAAGTTTTCTCCCATAGTGGATTAAATCAATGGAATGCTATGGGTAGAAAAAGACACTTAAATGAAACTTACATACCCGTGCCAGCACTCGTACATAAAATTAAACCTAACTTTTTTCCAAGTCGTGATACAATTTTTAGTTTGAAGTTTCCCGATGGCACGGTCATGAAAGCCAAGATTTGTCAGCAGGGCGGAAAAGCTTTAATGTCTGATCCCAATAAAGATTTAGGCGAATGGATTTTGCGAAAAGTTTTACAGCTACCAGAAGGAGTAATTTTAACATATAAAAAATTAGAAGAAATTGGTATTGACTCTGTTCGTATCGATAAAATTAATAAAAATAACTTTGAAATAAACTTCAGTGCACTTAACAGTTACGAGAAGTGGATTGAACAAATTGATTTATAAACAACAATTATTATTATTATTATTATGTTCAAGGTTAAGCAACGATATGAGTATTTATTGAATTAATATCCAAATTACTAAAACCCTTGTGTTTTCCTTATTTTCTGGTATTGTAGCGCATGAAGCAGGGATTAGGTTTATTTCAAATATACCTCTCTCAGCTGCTTTGACCTTATGTCAGAGCGATTATTAGGGAGTAAGTCACGAATTCTACGTGATACTACTTCACAACTAACAAATAAATTAAGTGGCACGAAAATCAGTCATCATACGCTCAAAACGCGTACCGAAGTTTGCGAGTCGCGTAGTTCGTCGTTGTGAGCGCTGTGGGCGCAAGCACGGGTACATGCGTGACTTCGATATGTGTCGTATTTGCTTCCGCGAAGCGGCCCATGAAGGACATATACCAGGTATAACGAAATCATCATGGTAGGAGATACAATTGGCGATTTCATTATCCGATTAAAGAATGCCGGAGCGGTAGGTAAGAAAACTGTTTCAGTTCCTTACTCAAAACTTCGACATGCAGTGGCTTCTAAGCTAGTGGCTGCCGGATACCTCGAATCTGCCGAAGCAAAAGGAAAGACGGTACAGACCAAGACTCTTGAAATAACTCTTAAATACAAAGATGGAGCACACCGTATCAGTGGTGTGAAGCGCGTTTCAAAACCAGGTCGTCGTTTGTACACCAAGGTCGCAGACATTTACCCTGTAAAGTTTGGTAAAGGGCATCTAATCATTTCTACGCCAGCCGGCATTCTGACGAATGATGAGGCACGAGCGCAGAATATGGGAGGGGAACAGCTCTTCATCATTTGGTAAGCATATGAGTAGATTAGGAAAAATTCCAGTAGCTATTCCAGCCGGCGTCGAAGTGACGTTTGTTGAAAACCTACTGACGGTGAAGGGTCCGAAAGGCACTCTCACACGAGAAATCAAAAAAGATATTGCTGTTGCCGTAGAAGGTTGTCACGTCACTTTGACACCACAGAAGACCGATAATGCACCAGCTCTTTGGGGTACATATGCTGCTCATATTCGTAATATGATTGCTGGTGTGACTAAGGGATTTACGAAAGTGCTTGAGATAGAAGGAGTGGGTTATCGAGCTGAGGTAAAGGGGAACCTTCTAGTCCTTAGTGTTGGTTATTCACACCCGGTATCATTAGAAATTCCAGCCGGAGTAACAGTTGTGGTGGAAAAATCAGTGGTGACTTTAACTGGTCACGACAAAGACCTCCTTGGGCAATTTGCTGCCAATGTGCGCAAGGTGCGAAAGCCAGAACCATATAAAGGTAAGGGAATTCGTTATCAAGGAGAGTATATTATTCGCAAGCAGGGTAAGAAGGCCGTTTAAGATATTTGAACTATGGATAAAACACAGTACAAAAACACCAAGCGCGCCCTACGTCATGCTCGTGTTCGAGCCAAGATTTCGGGTACAGCAGAACGCCCACGCCTGGCTGTATTCAAGAGCAATAATTTTGTTTACGTTCAACTGATTGATGATGAACGAGGCGTAACCTTGGCCGCTGCTGATTCGCGTACCCATAAGGGTACAACTGGAGAAGGTGCGGTAGCTGTCGGGACAGATATTGCCAAGAAAGCTAAAGCAGCCGGCGTTACCAACGTGGTCTTTGACCGTGGCGGTTTTCGCTACCAAGGTATCGTGGCCGCACTAGCTGATAGTGCCCGAACAGCCGGACTATTGTTCTAAAGATTAATAAATTAAGTTTCATATTTTATGACACAACAGGAAGCTACAACTGACACCATGTCAGACACTGCAGTACCAACCGTACCTGCAACCGATGCACCTGCTGAATCAGTACCGGAAGTCGCTACTTCAACCGCTGAAGCGACTGTACCAGCCACTGAAGCCCGAACACCATTTAAGGGACGCCGTAGTGGTGCCTTAGGAGAAGGAGGAGATAGACGTGGTAATAACGCCCGCAGACCAAGACGGGGCGGCCGACCAGAACGAGCAAAATCTGAATTTGACCAAAAAATAATCAGTATCAGGCGGGTAACTCGTGTGATGGCTGGTGGTCGCCGTTTCAGTTTCTCAGTGGCGATGGTAATAGGAGATAAGCATGGTAAAGTGGGAGTGGGAATCGGTAAGGCCGGTGACACACAACTCGCCATTGAAAAAGCGGTCCGTGATGCCAAGAAGCACATGTTGATTGTACTAATGAACAAAGATAGTCACATTCCACACGATGTACATGTTAAATATGCATCAAGTGAAGTAATGATTATGCCAGCGCCAGGACGAGGATTGGTGGCTGGTTCATCAGTTCGCACTGTACTAGAATTAGCCGGTGTTAAAGACGTGACTGCCAAGATTTTCTCTCGCAGTAAGAATAAACTTAACAATGCTCGCGCTGCCGTCGAAGCGCTCAAGCAACTAAAACAAGGATAAGGTATGCAATTACATGAATTAGTACCAGCCACCAAAGCAAAAACCGCCAAACGGATTGGTCGGGGTGGAAAGCGAGGCAAGACCTCAGGACGAGGCGGAAAAGGACAAACTGCTCGTACCGGTAACAGTATGCGTCCAGAAATGCGAGATATTATCAAGAAGCTACCAAAGCTCCGTGGTCACGGTAAGAACCGTGCCCGGACAGTAAACGAAGAGCGAGTGGTAGCTGTGCCAGTCAATGTGTCGGTTATTGAAGCTCACTTCGAAGCTGGAGCAACTGTTTCACCAAAGACACTGGTGGCGATGGGTATTATCACTGCCATTCGTAAACGTGTTCCTGTAGTAAAGATTTTGGGAACTGGAGATTTAACCAAGAAAGTGAAAGTTGAGGGTTGTACCGTATCAAAAACTGCCCAGGCCAAAATTGAAAAAGCTGGCGGAAGTGTAGCTAAATAACGTACAATACTTAATATGCAAACTTTTCTTCGAAAACTCAAAGTTATCTTCACGGATAAAAATATCCGTAATCGCGTTTTGTTTGTGCTTACTGCCTTAGTTTTGTTTAGACTATTGGCAGCAGTCCCAATTCCTGGTGTTGACAAAGCAGTTTTGCAACAATTCTTTTCTAACAATCAATTTCTTGGTTTATTAAATATTTTCTCTGGTGGGGGTTTAGCAAACTTGTCGATTGTGATGCTGGGGGTTGGACCGTTTATTACGGCTTCAATCATCATGCAACTTTTGACAGTGATGTCACCACAGATGAAAAGTCTTTATTCCGAAGAAGGGGAAGCGGGTCGTGCTAAGTTTACCCAATACAGTCGAATGTTGTCTCTGCCCCTTTCTGTCTTGCAAGGTTTTGGTTTCCTTACTCTCTTGCAGAGTCAGGGAGTTATTTCTGGACTGTCACCGTTTGGTTTTGTGGTCAATGTAATATTGGTGGTGGCTGGATCAACCTTGTTGATGTGGATTGGAGAATTGGTCACTGAATATGGAATTGGTAATGGTGTTTCTATCATTATCTTTTCTGGAATTGTGGCTGGTCTACCCACAACAATCAGTCAACTATTCTTTACCTTTGATACCTCCCAATTACCACTCTATATTGGTTTTGCCTTCTTGGCACTGGCTACTATTTATGCGGTGGTTATAATGACTGAGGCGGAGCGTCCAGTACCGATTACTTATGCCAAACAAAGTCGCGGTGTATCTACTTATGGTAGTAGCTCGTCATACTTACCTTTACGTCTTAATCAGGCTGGTGTGATTCCGATTATCTTTGCGCTTTCAATCATGTTGTTCCCCCAAATGGTGCTCAACATTCTCTCGGCTTTTAGTCTCCCTTGGGTTGCTGGAGCAACTTCAGCCGTTAATGGGTTTATGAACAATTATCTTTGGTATGGAATTGCCTATTTTATATTGGTATTTCTCTTTACCTTCTTCTATACTGCGGTAACATTTGACCCCGACGCTATTTCGAAAAACCTGCAACGTAACGGGGCTTTTATTCCGGGAATTAGACCAGGTGGACATACCGCTGAGTATTTGGCACATTTAATTACTCGGCTAACATTGGTCGGGGCACTCTTCCTCGCTGTGGTAGCGGTATTACCGATTGGTATGCAATTGTTGACTGGAGTGGCTGCGCTAGCTATTGGTGGTACAGCAATTCTAATTGTGGTATCAGTGGTACTTGATTTGATTCGAAGGCTAGATGCCCAAGTCTCCATGCGCCAAAATTAATCCAAAATCAGCAGTCTACTGCGTTGGTCTGCAGAAAATGAGCCGTCACGGTACAGGGAGTACCGCTCGGCTCATTTTCTTTGCCCGCCTTGCATACCCTCTGATTTTGGATTAATTTGGGCTAAAGTAAATAACTAATCCTGTCTGCGTCGTTACGCTAAAATTAAATTTTAACGGGACGAGTCGCAACGACGCCTCGTTTTTGTCTTTGCGAGTCTGGGCGAAGCAACCCACACCGTCACGTCCTTATGGATTGCTTGACTGCCCTGCATGCCATGCCTGCCCTGCATGCGCAGGCATGGCAGGCAGACCACGTCACTCCGTTGCCACTCCATTTCTTCTCAAAGACGCAACCATTCAACCATTTAACCCTTTTCCATCTTTTAATATTCATTATGAATGAATATTATTTTTGGATAGCGCTTCGTTCCTGCTTCCAGATTTCCGCTGTGAGCCAGAGGCGGTAGACTTCAAACACCTTTAAGGCGACTGTTTGTGGGGTTTGGTTCGAAGTGTCGATAACCAAGTCAAAGTGACTAAGATTGTATGGATCAACGTGATACATAGCTCGAAACCTCCCCTGCTCATTTTCCATACGTTTACGTACCTGAGTCGTTACGTCTGCCAAAGAGGAATTACCCTCGCCGGTATTACTGCGAGAAGTATTATTAACCGCATCCTTAATAATTCTGGCCGTGGCAACTGCCATGTCGAGGTCAAGATAGACTTTGAAAGATTCAGGAATCCAATAAAATCCCAGACGTGAATCAACCACAACGTCTTGTTTGTTACGTAGCTCCCGTAGTTTGCCGTCGACGGCGCTATCGAGTGAGTGGTCGTGTTCAGCTCTGTCATTGTACTCAGCCAAAGTCATTTTATGTTTGGCTAGTACCTGTCTTACTATATCACCGGACGAGTGACGAGTATAACCAAGAAGTTCCGCCACTTTGTCAGCCGTAGTTGATTTACCACTACCCGGCTTACCCGAAATAGTAATTATATGTTTCCGTTCCATAGATATATTATGCCTCACACCACTGGTTGTACCTAGAGAGTATTTGCTCAGTAACTTGATCAGGAGTGTATTTACTCGTATCAATAACTAAATCAAATTGTGAAGGATTATACACGTCGATGTTATAGTGTTTTTTATATCGTCGTTGGTGGTTTTCAACTCTTCTTTTAGTCTTGGTGAGAGCTTCCTCATAACTACTCATGACATCCCCACTACGTTGTCGAATGCTGGAGCCACTGTCCTTAAAGATGCGCTCGGCGGATACCTCTATAGGGACGGTAAGAAATACTTTGAAGGAGTTAGGAATGAAATGAAAACCAATATGCGCATCAACTACATATTTGTCCTCTTCTTCGGAGATATGTTTTTGTTCAGCATCAATCAATTCATCAAGACTTCTATCCGAAGCAACTTTTTCATTAAATTCTTCAAGTGTTATTCCGCGTTCTTCGGCAAGTTCTCGCGCATAACCGCCTGTATAAAAAGATTTATACCCAAGTTTTTCAGTTAATATCTTACGAACGGTAGATTTTCCACTACCGGGGAGTCCGCCTAGAGTAATAATATGCTTTTTTTCCATAATGTTGCCAGATTAACATTTTCTTGTATTTTTATCTAATCCTTGTAAACTAGTTTGGTATGCAACCATTCACAATTATTTTTATCGGGCCACAAGGTTCAGGCAAGGGAACACAGATAAATAAACTCGATGCTGTCTTGAATGAAAAAGACCCAACTCGTCAGACAGTCGATATCCAAACTGGTCGTCGCTTTCGCGCGCTGGCAGCACGAGGTGAGGGGTATACTGAAGACAAGGTGTCCGAAACCCTTGATAGTGGAGTATTGCAACCACTTTTTCTTTCGGTAGTGTTGTGGGGAGATGCAATGCGTGAACGCATTAATACTGATTGCCATACGCTTATTGACGGATTTCCTAGGATTGTAGCTGAAGCGGTAGTGCTAGAAAGTGCTCTGTCTTTTTATAAGAGAACAAACATCATTGTTATCAATCTGGACACACCAGAAGAGATAGTTCGCAAACGAATGGAGGGACGCGCCCGTAAGGACGACACTGCCGAGTCGATTGAGGCGCGGTTAGACTGGTATCGCAACGAAACTCTCCCGGTAATTGAATATTATAGAAAGCGCCCAGACACAAGTGTTTTTGATATTGATGGCACCGATTCAATCGATGGTGTGCACAATCAAATTCTTAATGCTCTAGGACTCAATTCATAATGATTTCCAAAAAAACACCAGAAGAAATTATTGTCCTCAAAGAAGCTGGGGCTATTTTGGCAAAGATACTGAAAGAGTTGACTAAGGTAGCGATTGTTGGCAATACCACTCTTGATATTGATGATCGGGCGATGGAATTAGTCGAAGAATATGATGTTGAGCCAATCCTGCTCGGCTACCACCCGGACTTCGCACCACGACCTTATCCAGCAGCAATCTGTGTTTCGACCAATCATTGTGTTCAGCATGGTATCCCCAGCGAAGAGGTAGTTTTTAAAGAAGGTGATGTGGTTAATATTGATATGTCCATTGCCCACAAAGGCATGGTGGTCGACTCCGGTCTGACCGTTGGCGTGGGGGAGATTAGTGACACCTCTCGCAAATTACTAGTCGCTACTCAAGAGGCCTTAGCAGTGGGAATCAAAGCTGCCAAACCAGGCAATCACATTGGCGATATCAGTCACGCCATTCAGACCTTTGTCGAAGCTCGCGGTTTTTCATTAGTTAAGGTGCTCTGTGGTCATGGTGTCGGATACAATATTCACGAAGAGCCACTAATACCAAACACTGGCAAACCCGGTACTGGCCCCTTGATTGAGGTCGGCCATGTCTACGCCATTGAACCGATAGTGAATGTCGGTGGGCCTGACGTCTATTTTGACGATGCTGGCGATGGTTACAGCGTCTACACCAAAGACGGCTCCAATTCCGCCCATTTTGAGCACACCGTGGCGATTACCGAAAAGGGAGCGGAGGTATTGACAAAGTAGCACTCTTTTTATTAAAAATACGGTATATCTGGTCCTGGTAATTAAGGCAGGGTATATACCTTGCCCTAGTAATTAGGGCAAGGTATACTGCGGGCATAATTTTTATATAATTATATGGCAAAATACCCACACCAAGAGCGAACTTTTGTAATTCTAAAGCCCGATACCGTCCAGCGGTCTTTGATGGGTGAGGTAATTAAACGTTTTGAACGAACTGGACTCAAGTGCACAGCGATGAAGATGTTTGTTCCTGAGGAAGCAAATCTCCTTAAACACTATAACAAAGACGACGAATGGTTCTTGAAAAAGGGGGCACGAATTGTCGAGGATTTAAAATCACAAGGACGTCCAGTTGAAAAAGAGCCAATTGAGTATGGTAAGGATATCATTCGCACTATTGTTACCTACATGACAGCGGCGCCAGTGGTGGCAATGGTTCTTGAGGGTAATGAATCTGTAGCAGTAGTCACCAAACTGGTAGGTACTACCGAACCGAAGACCTCTGATGTGGGAACTATCCGGGGTGACTACACCGTTGATTCGTATAGTCATTCGTCTTATGAAAATCGTTCCGTGCGAAATTTAATTCATTGTTCAGAATCACCAGAAGAAGCAAATCGGGAAATTGCTATTTGGTTTAAGGAGGAAGAAATTATGAAATATACGACCGCTCAAGAGCGAATTATGTACGATGTAAATCTAGACGGTACCCCTGAGTAAATAAAATTTTTTCATAGATAGCAAATAAAGAAGCTGACTGCCTTTGGCGCCGGCTTCTTTATTTGCTATAATATATCAGGAACCACAATACGTATGTTCCGATTAAATTATCACGAAGGGTTGCCTGTAGTCTTAATTCATCATGAGAATCCAGTTGAGAGGGGAATTTCAGACACGAATCAGAAAGGGTACCCACCTAGAGTTTCTCTGGGGCATACGTGGGTGGTTCCCTTGAAAGTGCGTCTCGCTTGAGGCGCTTTTTCATTTTTCACATTTTGATTTGTTATACCATCCCCAATTAACGCTTGGACATAAACGCCTTTCAAAATTTTGAGCGAAAAGCAAGCTGGAGTCCGAAGCATATTGGTATATGTTGAGGGC
>Ga0208375_1002406_pt1 | contig 17757 bp, 21 predicted proteins | sample RifOxyD1_FD_184038 | JGI IMG/M metagenome (GOLD analysis project Ga0208375, IMG submission 184038) | Soil microbial communities from Rifle, Colorado - Rifle Oxygen_injection D1 (SPAdes) | ecosystem: Environmental > Terrestrial > Deep subsurface > Rock core/Sediment | place: Rifle, Colorado... | reverse complement strand
CTGGTATGACGAAACGTGGTCGCCAAGAGGAGTTCCCCCGACAAAGTAGTTGTCTAGAAAGTCAGTTTCGTCGTCATTGAGGCAGACCCAGTCGCCACCGCCGTTTTCATTTTCGAACAGCTTGATGGACTGGCCATCAGGTATACGAACACTCGAGGCCGCATCATTCAAGCCGCTCGGAAGATTAACCGGACTGGACGTTTGAAGCAGATCGGCGCATACACCGTTGTGCTCACAGTGCTGATAGATAAGCGATACAGTGTTGGGATCAACAGGTAAATTATCCACGTAACACATATCGACGAATCCAACACATGGATATGGGCCCGACATCCCCGAAAGCGGAGCACCCGTTACCTCGCCATCGTTAAGCCCTTGACAAGGATCACTAAGATCCTCCTCTACACCATTTATGCTATAAATACCAGCATAAGGTACACGACTTTGAGGATTGTTGGGATCGGAAAGCGTCCAGGCTTCCCAGTGCAGATGTATACCGTGGCTATTTCCTGTTGTACCCATCTTCCCAACATAATCTCCAATAGATACAACTTGTCCTTCGGAAACATAAATCTGGGCAAGATGTTGGTATTGGAAAAAGACCCCGTGACTTTCCAAAGTCACATAGTTACCCTTGAGTGCATCATAATCGGCGCCTCGGATTGTTCCAGTGCCAGAAGCCAAAATCTCAGCTTCTGCATCATTGGTACCATTTAGATCCATGAAATATGAGCCTGGAGTACCCATATGGGCTCCATATGTACCTGAGCCACATGTTGAATAGATTTGAGTACCGTCAAGATTCAGCCCACCCACTCGTGTGAGCTCATAACTACCCACCAAGGGGACCCTAAAAAAGTTTGGATCCACTTGCCAATTTATAGTAGCAGTTGCGTTCGGGTTACCCAGAATAAAAGGGCTCCCAAAAACAAAGGTAGCTACAATAACAAGACAGATTACAACCTTCCTTGACATCGCATATTTCTCCTTATAGCTAGATTGTCAAAGAACCATGGACCTTTTTGATCCACACACTAAATACCCGCCTAAGAGGTACCTAATATCTGGATCAAATACGTATTCTTACTTTAGAAAGTGAATGCTGTCTACAATGTCATCTATCTGAGATAGACACTCTTGTTTATTCTCATCAGAGACCCAAACAAACATCAATTCAAAGTTCTTAAGATTTTTCTGTTCTATAAAAGAGATAAAGATCGGCTCATCATTACTGACCCAAGTTCTTTTGAGAAAAGGTGTGCCGTCAATAAACACTTTTTTATCTACAATATCATCAGCACTTGGCCCATCTCCCCCGCCAAAGCCGAACTCTAATTTGCAATCGGCTGGAGAAACTACAGAATCAGTGATCGTCGGCAGCGGAAACGCCTCTTCATCACCCGAAGTCACACGTTCCCAATCAGCCGGATACTTAAAAATCAACGGAAAATAACTATTGTCAAAAATTAGAAATTCTTCGCCATTATTTAGTTCTAAATCTGAACGTATGCCATTGGTTCTGAACCACACAAATCCAAGCCCAATTAAAGCCACAGACGCAGAAACTCCAATAACTATTTTCATATATTTATTCATGCTCACATTATACACGTTTATATCTAAACAGCAATATTATAAGATATAAAAACGACACGACATTCTCCTCCACATCTAAACTTTCAAAGGACAAATCCATGGATCATTCTGACCCATATCGCAAGGCCTTATTTCAGGTTAGTCTTGCCATATAAGCCCGAATATTACTTAATCAATTCAAAGCTGGAGTAAAAGTCTTCAAATTTCCAATTCACTTCTCGCCCAGTTCTGATTTTATAATTCTCCTGAAACTCTTTATCACTAATTGCGCCATTTGAAATTTTATATATGTATTCATTGTCAACAACAATTACACTTACTGACTTCCATGATTCAATACTTGGTGCAGTGGTTGTCACTTTTATCGCATCCAAACCGTTTATGTTTATTCTTTCGGTGTCCTGCATACGGTCTTTAAATTGAGCTCCACTCTCTTTTTGTACGGCTTCTAAAGTATTAATACTCCTTTTGTAAATATTCACACCCCAAACACTAGGGTCTTCTGCAAACTCACTTACATCAAAACTGACCCAATATTCAAAAGTGGTGACAAGCTTCCCGGAGTAATCAAACAGAGCGTCGCCTCCCTTATCCGAAAAATCATATGTAGCCACATTCCAGCCTGAAGGATAATTAATTTTAAATCCATACTTATCATCAAGATATATATCCGCTCCTGGCTCCAAAATAACATTCTCCTGATTAGGTAAATTAGCGTTATTTATGAAAGTTCCATTTCTGAACCATATATACCCCAGTCCGGTTAAGGCTACCATTGCAAGAGTAACAAGTAGCACTTTTGGGCTTAGTAAGTACTTTTCTTTCTTTTTTATCATATGCATGAATTATACTCTAATTATCCTATAACATCAATTAAGTGCCTTACGGATGCTGATATTTGTATATTGAATCAATGATTATCATTTCTTTTTCTTTTTTGTTGTCTGAATTTTCTTACTGAAAAGGCTTCTTAATCCCTGAAAGACTGTTGTTAATGCACTAATAACAGCCAGGGCGACAACCAGCACCCCTCCAACCTTGAGCAAGGATAATAGTCCTGATCCTGTTGTTTTTATAGCTTGTTTTACTACAGAGATCTTTTGACAACCATAATCAGTAAACTCGTAACCATCAATGCACATACACTCCAAGTCTCCTTCATATTCACTATACGCACCCAATTGATCTTCACAAAACTCTTCTTCAGTTATGCACGTCTCGTCGGTCAACACATAACCATAATCACACCCGCACTCTCTATCTCCTAAATATTCACTGTAATCCCCCAGCTTTTCGTAGCAATAATCCTCTTTGGTGATACAGGTCTCCTCATCATCAACTATTAAGTAATCATCATCACAGACACACTCCTCGTCCCAATCATCATAATGTGAATTATAACCTAAGAAATTCTGGCAAACATCATCAGCATCAACACACAATGTTCTTACATCATTCCAAAGGTAGCCACTTTTACACTGGCATGAAGATACCCCACTGGACTCTGCACCCGCCCCGTATTCTTCTTCGCAATATTCATCTCTAGAAATACATTTATTACCCAGCAAGTTCCATACATAACCATAATCACATTCACAAACCTTTGAAACATAATCGTAACTCGAATGATAATTATATTTTTGACTACAGTATGTGTCTCCATTTACACATTCTGAGCGCACAGGATCAAGGACATATCCATAGCGACACTCGCATTTGCCTAAGCTTGATTGAGCATTGTAACCGTACAGTATCTGACAATATTGGTTCTCTGAGATACACTTACCTCCCGAATAAACATACCCATAATTACACTCACACATGTCGCTCAAATAGTTATACGTTGAGAATATGGGGCAACTAACATATGCATAAACCGGTTTGCTCTCAATACCTTGTCGAATAAGCAATCCCATCAAGGTTACGCCCGCAACCAACCAAAGCATCGCTTTCTGAGCGCTCATGTTGTAATTATTATACCTCTAGTGTTATAAGTTGCGTGCCAACAGCAAACAGACCAAGAGGACTAGGCGATCCTCAAGCTGAGCACAAAATATATAGTGAGTTGGGGTGTGGAATAAATTAGTATTGTAAAAAAGGAGTATAAGCAAATGGAGCGTAATCAACATTTCCAAAAATATTGTCGGATGGGTCAGTATCCCCCCACCAATTATTTTCAGCATTCACGAAAGGAATAGCCCACGAACCACGGATTTTTTGGGAAGTGCCGCCATTGAGATTGTTTTCACTGATGACAGCAGTATTATTAGCAACGATTAGCGCAACGGATAAACCGCCAGTATTAAAAATATTTCGTTGAATCAAACAGTTTGCCCCCCAGCAGTTAAGTGTAAATCCAGTATCCGCGCGCTCGCTTGGATTAACTGTCCCGACGAAGGTGTTATTAAGGTAGGTAGCTGTATATGTTTGAGCAACAAACGGCGAATTATTACCTTCTAAAATATTATCGTGAACAAGGATCCTGTTTTGCTGCATATGCGCAAACAATGCAATTCCCTCACTCCCCGAAATAATCCAGTTGTATCGTACAATGGAGTCAGCTTTATTTTCGTAAATAGCCATTGCCCATTGTGAATCAAGACCATAAATGCGAAACCCTTCAACAATGACATTGGTGGCTGAAATTATAACCGTGCCGTTCTGTGCCTGTGTTTGTCCATTAATTATGGTTTTGCGAGCACCTTTGCCCGAAAGACGGATTGATTTATCAATAAATACATCTTCGTTGTACGTTCCCTTTGCCACACAAACTGTGTCCCCAGAAGCTGCGGCATCGATTCCTGCCTGAATGGTCAAATATTGTTTGGGAACTTCAACATCACAGTTTGGCTTGGTTGGTGGTTTGTATTCATTTAGGTTTGCCCCAACTACAACTCGTTCCGAAGGCTTAGAGGCAAGTACAGGAGATTGTAGAAAGGAAAGTGAAACAAAGACTAGAAAAAATATACTTAAAAAACTACTTATCTTCATGTTCATCTGCCCCACAATGACATAGTTTAAATCTTAAGTCAATCCAGACCCATATAGTGGGTTAGATGGTGGGGTACTTATTTAATAATTTGAGTTGTACCACTTCCCATAGCTATAGTCACTGTCAGAATAGCTGGGTGTGTACCATGAACTGGTGTAGCTTCTTGTAGAACTGTAATAAGACTTGTTATATCCATATCCATTACTGTAAGTCGGAGACTTGTAAGAATAATTATCGTATGTATAAGCATTAGCCCTTGAACGATAGTATCCATTAACATAGGTTCCATTACTCTTGTAGTATCCGCTAACGAAAACAAAAACAAACAAAGCAACCACTAACAATGAAGAAGTATAAGATTTCATCGCCTTTTTCAGCCTCTCTTTTGTCCCCATATCCTATATTGTATCACCAATAAATATTTAGTATATAGTGAGTTAGATGGTGGGGTATTTTTTATTCGTCAAAAGTAGTCCTTTTTAGCATGTAATTCCCTTTTTCATATTTCCACTCCTCTGTTGCCCAAGTCTTAGGTCTTAAACCAGTTCCATCGTATTCTTTGGTATAAGTAATTATAAAACCGCCCTCGTTATTTACCACTTCGTACCCCGGAGCTTTAACAGAAATATTCGCTTGGCCGTCACTTTTAAAAACCACCTTTCCTTCATCAATAATCCACACTTCTCCTCCTCCTTTTGTCATGGAAACAGGGACCACGACAAGGCTTTCTGAATCTCCATCACCGTCAGTATCACCAGATTTATAAGTTGGACATTGCCCAAAATTACACGTTGGGGCAAGGTTTAATGCCAATGTTTCATTCTTGTCAGACAATGCTTGGTTCGCAGATATTAATAATCTATTCTTTTCTTGCTCCTTAAAGTACGAAGCCAAAGAAAGAAGCAATAATACAATCACTGGAACACATTTAAAGCGAATTAATTTCCTCAAGACCACTCCTGTTTGATTACAGTTTATCACCCGCATTGATTGATGCAATAAAATATAGTGAGTTGGGGTGTGGGGCACTTCAGTCCATCAGAAAGTGTTATACTCACGGCAAGGAATGAAAATCATTCTTCTGTTGGAGGCTTTTTGATCGTCCTTTTGGTTAAATTATGAAACCTCTCCTCATCACTATTGTCATAACAATAATCGGTCTTCTGCTTGTTGGCGGTTTGTTTTACTGGTTCCAGTTTCGTCCGACAAAAATAAAGCATGGTTGCTCGTGGGTAAAAATGCACTCGGACGCCATCCCAGCTAGAGATGGTATGACTGAAGGTGAGTTGAAAGAAAAGGGATTATTAAAAACATGCCCCTCACCCCCACCAAGCTTGCTTGACCAATACATCTCTAATAAATGCGAGGTTCAAAACCAAGACATTATAGACGCCAATAAACACCAAGAGTACGTTCCTGCAAAAGACTGGTATCGAGAGGCGACGCCCCAGGAATACTCATTCTGTTTACACGATAGGGGGATGTAGTGGGGGTAGATTGTTGTGACAATTAAAAGGCTTCAGGTTTGATGGTACCCAAAAAGGTATCCACCCACCACCCACTCCTCCAGGACGTGTTTTTGATCAAATGCGTAGACAAAAGAAGACCTAATTTTGCGTGTTAATTTGCCTATATGGTATGTTTATTTATGTACCCCAATGGGGCCAGCTATAAAGACCGACCCGCAGAAGAGTTTGTTTGGTGGAGATTCTTAAAAGTGATCTATATTATTTCGGTTGTCTTTTTTGTGGGAGTGACAATTATCGCTAGCGTTGCGGTAGCCCTCACTGGAGAAGATTTTTTGTCAGGGACTGTGGTGGTACTCCTTTTGGGTATTGGCCCCTGGCTAACTGTCGAATTGTCAAGAACGGCCTTGATGTACATTATCGGCGTTCATGGTGGTCACGGATTCCTCTACTTAATGCTTCAAAAGTTGGGGTTAAAAGACTGATTAAATACTGTGAGTTGGGGTATGTAGTATTCTTGGATTCCTCCAAGGAAGTGATATAGAATTAACATATATATTCACCATGACCAAAAAGCAGAACAGGAAAAGCATGGCTATTGGAGCAATCGTTATAATTGGGATATTACTGGCGGCGTCCTCTTTGCGATATAAAATTACAGGTACAAACGAAGGATATATTTATAAAACTGATAGATTAACAGGAAAAACATCAATAGTTGGACCTAGAGGAGAGGTAGAAATTGAAAAATATGAAAAACCTACACCAACACCCCAGCCTCAACAGTTTCCTTTGCAGGACTTAGAAGTATTATCAGTTAAAAGCAGGTCAAGTGGATATTACGAATACGCTGATATAACTATAAAAAATAACAACGTAAGAACCGCATCTAATATTAAATACAAAATTACATACTCAAAAACAAATAATGGTGATGTATACGACACCCAATATCAAAATGGCTTCAAAACAATTTCTGGAGGTGACACAATCACAGACTCACTTTCACTAGAAAAATCAGACAATCAGTACTGGTATAACGTATTTATAATCTCAGCCGAATACTAATAAATTATAAATATAGTGAGTTAGATGGTGGGGTAACTTTGAAGCTCTGCCATTCCTTTAAACCTTTGTTTTTTGTATTTAAGACCCAAGCAAGTTCTGCAACCGACTAATTGCCCTTTTGTGTAAATAACACCCTTCCGGCCTGAGCAAATGGGGCAGACAAACCAAGCTCGCAGACCATTAAATCTCGTCCTGGAGGTAGTAAGAGCCACTTTGAGTCCAGAAGCCTCAATCTGAGCCTCTAGGAGCCTCTGTTTAAGCCCTTTCTGAGCTTGTCTGACCAACTTATCAATTTCCACTCTTTGTGTATGCTCAACTAAACTATCTCCTAAATCATATGGCTTAATCATTTTGATTATTGGCTTGAACTACTTGGTTTTGTCCGACAATGGCTGTTTGAGTTTTGATGTTCACCTTCATAGGTAACATTTTAAGCATTTTAAGGGTCTGCAGTGATGTTAGGTAATGTCTCTCCGCTCTGTCTAACTCTTTACTCAGCACATTCAAGTAACCTATTCCGTTTTGATTTATCGTTTTCATTGCTAAATATGCATTTATGCTTTGCTGCGTGCTTAAAATTCTCACCCAGTTGAGGGCTAATACTTCTGCGAGAGATTTCTCACTCGGAGTCTTGCAATCAAATTCCTTTTGAAGATTCTTATTAAATTCCAAAGCAAATATCCTATGGAGTTCTGGGATAGCATTTAATAACAAAACACCTTTATCAAATTCGAAGAGAGTCATCGACTTGTATAAATAGCTATCAGAAGATACTTCTTTTGGTTTCTTAAGGCTTTTGTGCTCCTCATCTAACTTTTCAAGAATATATGAAGCTTCAAAACCTGTTCTTAACCCCAAAGCAACTTCCCTCATCTCATCGGTTGTTTTAGGTTTTGTGATTTTATTTTTTGACATCAAACGTAACTAAATCGTTGTCTAAAATCAGGATAGGCTTGGATAAGAGGCTGAAAGAATGATAAAATTGGTTCAATCTGAGTGAACTTGGGTTCACTCATGATGCTCGTTCAGGGTTAATTTTATTTTCCACTTAACTTTGCTGCCAAAGCATGACTTCGCATTTCGGCTGCCAGTGCAACGCCAAAAGCGTGGTCGGCAGGGCGTTCGTTAACGCCGCGTGCATTTCTTTCGGCAAAACTGTCGGCATTTTGAGCTATTTTCAGACAATGATCACAAAATTGTTTTGCATCTACCTTGTCATTTACAAGTGCTTCCATAAGTATGTTTGTTGCACTTCTTAGCCCATCCCTGTCATATGCTTTCTTAATCGCTTCCGTAACAGGATCCATTTCTGTTTGAATTTCTTGTTCTTTCAATTCCTGGTTTGGTTTTTCTGTTATGTCTGGTTCCATTTAATCACCTCCCTACAAAATTTGTCACGACTACAATATAATACAGTGGTATCACTTAAAACAAGGGCCCGTGGTATACCGGTAACATGCTTCCATGGCATGGAAGAGTAGGGGGTTCGATTCCCCCCGGGTCCACTGACGTATGGCAAGGTTGACATATGATGAGCTCATTGCTCGACATTTAAAAATACTCAAGGGTCTGCAGGTTGAGAGCGGGCTTTTTTTGGCTTCGAAAAAGAATGTTGAAACGGGATATGACAAAAGTTGGTTAAGAGATAATTTCTATGAAACGATCGCGTTTGAAGTAATGGGAGACTGGGGGACGGTGGAAAAAACTTATCGAGCGATCCTCAAGATTTTTTTAAAACACGAAGATAAGATTGACTTAGCTATCAAAAACAAGCCGAAAGCAGCTTTTGAATATATTCATGCGAGGTTTCATCCGGAGACATTTAATGAGTTTTGGGAAGAATGGGGAAATAAACAAAATGACGCAGTGGGGTGTATTTTGTTTCGAATTGGGGAGCTTGAAAAGCGCAACAAACGATCGATATTAAAAACACCCGATCAGATTCGGATCGTGAATAAATTAGTAAAATACCTAGAAGTAATTGAGTATTGGCGAGATTTGGATTCGGGAATGTGGGAGGAAGATGAGGAATTACACGCTTCGAGCGTGGGAGCGTGTGTGGCGGGATTGAGATCTATACGTGGCTTGGCCCAGGTAGAAGTGCCTTTAGAGTTGATTAGAAAGGGTGAGAAGGCCTTGAATGAGTTGTTGCCTCGGGAGAGTGAAAGAAAGTTTGTTGATTTGGCACTTCTTTCTTTGATTTGGCCATATAACGTCGTCAATGAAAGCCAAAGGGGTCAGATTTTAGAGAATGTAGAGTATCATCTGAAACGCGATCGGGGAGTAATCAGATATAAAGGTGATAAATATTACAATAGGAATGAAGATGGTGTAAGTGAAGAGGCCGAGTGGACTTTTGGCCTGTCGTGGCTCGCAATTATATACGAAAAAACGGGAAATCGAGAAAAAGCGGAGGAATTGATAAAAGAACTAATTGTGGCGGACACACCGGATGGTATGCCGGAGTTGTATTTTAGCAACGCTCCTTCATATAATGAGAATACGCCACTGGGGTGGAGTGAAAGTCTTTTTATAGTGGCTTTGAGTGAATTAAATGAACGATAAAACGGAAATAAGGTTTCGGGCGAGGTATAGGGACTTCCGCGAAGGGTTTGTTCATGGGGTGGGGTGGAGTTTTGGGGTAAGTATTGGTTTTGTTTTAGTATCTACATTATTGGTGGTTGTTTTTAATACATTGGGTGGATTACCACTTGTTGGAAAAGGGATTGCGTCGATTGTAGGGGTTACGCAGGAATCACTTCTCACTCGCTCGGTTGTTGCACCGCGGTAGATGTCAGCCTATAATGCCCGTGTTCGGCAACTGACGCATAGATAGAAAGAGGGTAAGTCTAGTCTGATTTGTGTTGTGATTTGGCGCAGTTAAACGCTGATGGATCGGTAACAATGGTGTGCGAGATCATTGTCCAGTGCGAAGTGAAACGTGCACATCAATTGTTGCGGCGTTTGATGACGAGTGTACAGCAAGCCACTGGTCGAGAAAAAAAGTTAATCATGGTTTGGGTGCGTAAGAGAGGAGCCGAATAAGGACGAGAGCCGCCGGATAAAATAAAAAGTCGGCGGCCCAAAACTTCATCAAAACTTGCAAATTGATCTTATAGTGGGTAGAATTGCCGCACGTTCGGTACTTTGAAGTGTTAAGGAGGTCGACTGATGTTGGGAACAGTTTATTTGTTCACGGGAATGACCCAGAATGAAGCCGAAGCTGAATTCGCGGATCGTGTGCTGCCGGTTCTCAGGGATTATGGCATCGAGCATGATCACAATTTGGTTTTAGGTCTTCCTGCCGGCCCGTCGGACATCAACCTCGATGGTCAGTGTGTGGCCCGTAATGTGCGGACGCTGACGTTACCGCGTTGGGAACTGCTCGAATATGCCGGTGACACCGAGCTGCTGATCGCCAATCTGCACAGCGAGTTGGGCTATCTTGTCAGCACTGTGGACGCCAACGTTGTGGTTGCAGTTGGTGGCGATATTCAGCTTTTCGAGCCGCCCGACGACTAGTACGCCGAACGCTAAATTATGTGGGTCGCGATGCCCAGCATTGTTGATGACACTGCTGCGACCCATTCTTGACTCCTAATCAAACTTCAATGATAATTATTTTGCTGGCATGAAACAGACATTTGTTACCACTACGTACGCGCTTTAAGCGGGGTAGTTTTGGTGACAAAATGAAAAGCCCCGCAGAAGGCGGGGATTTTTGGTTATAATAAGCATAGTTTAATTTAGGTAAACTAAAAAAGTGTAATGAATAAAGAAGATTTACAAAAAATGAGACATAGTGCGGAGCATGTTTTAACAATGGCGGTTTTGAAGCTTTTTCCCAAGGTGAAAATGGCGATGGGGCCGGCGACGGAAGATGGCTTTTATTTTGATTTTGATCTCAATGGTGAGGTGATCAGTGAAAATGACTTCGCCAAAATCGAGGAAGAAATGGCAAGAATTATTAAAGCTGACTTAGGTTTTAAAAAAGAGGAAGTCGAAATTGGAGAGGCGCAAGAAATGTTTGCTGGAAATGAGTATAAAGAGGAGTGGATTAGCGAAATTGAAAATCGAGATGAGAAAGCAACGATTTATCGAACGGGTAAAGAGTTTGTTGATTTGTGTGCGGGGCCACATGTGACATCCACAGGCAAAATCAGGGCTATTAAGCTCTTGAGTATTGCGGGGGCTTATTGGCGTGGGAGTGAAAAAAATAAGATGCTGACTCGCATTTACGGAACGGCTTTTGAAAGTAAAAAAGAACTTGATGAATTTTTGGCACGATTGGTGGAAGCAAAAAAACGCGATCACAAAAAAATCGGGAAGGAGCTTGATTTATTTTCTTTTTCACCCTTGGTGGGACCAGGTTTGCCACTCTGGTCGCCGAGGGGAACCATCCTCCGGAATTTATTGGATGATTTTGTTTGGGAACTCCGGCGCGCTCGCGGCTATGAGAAGGTAGAAATTCCCCACATTGCCAAAAAAGAGCTTTACGAAACAAGCGGACACTGGGAAAAATTTAAGGATGACTTATTCCGATTAGAGTCTCGAGAAGGTGCTGAAACGGCATTAAAACCGATGAATTGCCCGCACCATGCTGAGATTTTTGGGAGAAAGCCGATGAGTTATCGGGAAATGCCACAGCGATACTGCAACACAACGATGGTGTACCGCGATGAGCAATCAGGGGAGCTATCAGGACTTTCCCGAGTAGAGAGCATCACTCAAGATGATGCGCATGTTTTTTGCCGAATGAGCCAGGTGAAGGATGAATTCTTAAAAATTTGGGATATTATTGATGAATTTTATGGAGTCTTTGGATTTGAGTTAACAGTTAATTTGTCGCTTCACGACCCCAAAACACCAGAAAAATACCTTGGCGGTAAAGACGATTGGGAAAAGGCAGAAGGGCTATTGCGGGAGCTTGCCAAAGAGCGCGGGGTAAAAGTGCGGGAGGACGTTGGCCAGGCGGCCTTTTATGGCCCGAAGATGGATTTTATTGCCAAGGACTCACTTGGGCGAGAGTGGCAGGTGGCCACGATTCAGCTTGATATGAATATGCCAGAACGATTTGATTTGGCCTGTGTAAACGAGAAAGGTGAGCGAGAGAGGGTAGTGATGATTCACGCCGCGATTATGGGCTCAATTGAAAGGTTTTTGTCGGTTATAATTGAACATTTTGCGGGGAACTTTCCAACTTGGCTCTCACCGGTCCAGGTGAAAGTTTTGGCGATTACAGATAAACAGGCTCTTGAGGCCGGGAGAGTTTATCAAAAACTTAAGGAAGAGGGGATAAGGGTGGAGCTTGATGATAGGAGCGAAACATTGGGTGCTAAAATTCGTGACGCTCAAATGATGAAAGTGCCCTACATGATTATTTTGGGTCAACGTGAAGTGGAGGCAAAAAAGATAGCTGTTCGTACGCGGGAAGAAAAAGACTTGGGACAAATGGAGTTGGTTGAATTTATCGAAAAAATTAAGGAGAATAATCGTGATCGAAAGACCAAATTGTAAATAAACTTTGAGCGTGGTAGAATTCTTGCTATACTAACCAATTGAAAAAGAAGCTTTATTGGCGAACTAACCAAGAGATTGCGGCGGGCGAATTGCGAGTTATTGATAAACAAGGCAAGCAAATCGGCGTGATTTCAAAGAGTGAAGCTTTGGATTTGGCTAGGAAAGCAGGTCTTGATTTGGTTGAAATTGCACCGATGGCGAAGCCGCCGGTGGCCCAAATTGTAGAATTTGGGAAGTTTCGATACAAAGAAGAGAAGAAACTGCGAGCACAAAACAAGGCGGCAAAAGCGGCTGAGCTTAAAGAGATTCGGTTTAGCCCATTTATTGCTGAGGGTGATTATCAAACTCGCTTTCGACGAATGAGTGGTTTTTTGAGTGATGGCCATAAAATTCGGGTTGTGGTGGTTTTTAAAGGCCGCCAAATGGGAAGCAAAAAGTTTGGCTACGGGCTCATGGAGCGGGTGCTTAATGATTTAGGCGACAGGGTGGTTGTCGACATGAAGCCTAAATTTTTGGGCAGACATTTGGCAATGGTGGTATCACCACTCAAAAAGAGTAAAAAACAAATCGAGCGTGAAAGCAGAGAGCTGGAGAAGAAGCAAAGCTTAAGATAAATCATAAAAAAATGACGAAACAAAAGACAAGAAATAGTATCACGAAAAGATTCAAAGTAACTGGATCAGGAAAGATTATGCGTGGACGGAGTTTTACGAGTCATTTGAGGGTAAAAAAATCAGCCAAGCAAAAGCGACGGCTCGGAAAAAGCGTTGAGGTGACGGGGTTTTATGCAAAGAAGTTGCGTAAGCGAATGGGATTAAAAAAAAGAAAAACTAGTAAGTAATTATGGCAAGAGCAAAGTCAACAGCTAGTAGAAATCACAGAAAGACCTTGAAACAGGCCAAAGGTTTCCGTGAGGCAAGAAGAAAGCGTATTAAAACTGCGAAGGAAGCCGTGCTACACGCTGGTCAGTATGCTTATCACGGTAGAAAGCTTCGAAAGAGAGATGTGAGGGCCCTTTGGATTATGCGTTTAAACGCGGCGGCTCGGGAGAATGGAACGAAATACAGTGCACTGATGGCTGGACTTAAACAAGCAAAGATTGAAATAGATAGGAAAATTTTGGCTGAGATTGCTGTAAAGAATCCTGAGGTGTTTAGGAAAATTGTAGAAAAAGCTGGCCTGCCTGCGCAAGCAGGCTTTACCAACCCCAAGTGACGCGCGGGGAGGTTATTAGTGGATAAAGTTACCCCGCAAAAGGCGGGGTTTTTGGTTACTAGAAAGCAGAGTAGAATGAAAGCATGAAAGATGAAATTACAAATTTAAGAGCGCAGGTGGTGGCTCAAATTGAGGCTTCAAGTGATTTGGCTGAGATTGAGAATATTCGGGCAAATTATCTCGGGAAAAATGGAAAGCTAACAAAGCTTGTCAAACGAATTAACGAGGTGCCTAAAGAAGAAAAAAAAGAAGTGGGTTTACTCATTAATGAAACTAAGAATACAATTTTGGCGATATTATCTCAACAGAAAAATGACCTAAAGGAAACTTCAAGGATATGGTTTGACCCGACGATACCCGGAAAAAAACCACAAACAGGAAGCTTACACCTAATGACGCAGGCGATTGAAGAAGTAGCGAATATTTTTACAAAAATCGGTTTTGTGAGAATGCGTTACCCCGAAGTGGAGTGGGATTACTTTGCTTTTGAAGCTCTTAATTTTGACCATGATCATCCTGCCAGAGATGAATGGGAAACCTTCTTCGTAGATGCCAGTGCTCACCCAAAACTAGGAAAAATGCTTTTGACGCCTCATACCTCAAACGGACAAGTAAGGGAGATGTTGCGTGTAAAAACGCCACCCGTGCGGATGATTAACATTGCCAAGTGCTATCGACGACAATCTGACGCCAGTCATTACCCCATGTTTCATCAATTTGAAGGATTAGTGGTTGATGAAGGAATATCGATAGCTCATCTGAAAGGAACTGTGGATTATTTTATGACCGCGTTTTATGGCGAGGATCGTCAAGCACGACTAAGACCTTATAATTTTCCGTTCACTGAGCCAAGTTTCGAAATAGATATCTCTTGTGATATTTGTAGTGGTCGTGGCTGTAAGGTGTGTAAGGAAGGTTGGCTGGAGCTTGGCGGAGCTGGGATGGTACATCCGAATGTATTAAGGCATGGCGGCATTGACCCAGTAAAATATTCTGGTTTTGCGTTTGGCTGGGGGGTGGAGCGGGTAATGATGATGAAGCCGGGCTTGGGGATAAACGATTTAAGAACGATATACAGCACAGATTTGAGGTACTTGAAGCAATTCTGAAATGAATATAAAAATTACATACTCGTGGCTTTTGGAACATCTTAAGACAAAGGCGGGTCCTCAAAAAATTGCTGAGGTCTTAAGCCTGTGTGGACCATCGGTGGAAAGAATGGAAAGACGGGGAAAGGATTGGGTGTATGACATTGAGGTGACAACGAACAGAGTGGATGCGATGAGTGTTTTTGGGATAGCGAGAGAAGCGGCTGCGATCCTACCCATGTTTGGGATTAAAGCAAAGGCCAAGCCTCTGAAACTAAAAAGGCAAGAAACAGTCAAAAGTTATCCCGATTTTACGATCAAAAATGACCCAAAATTGATCCACAGAATAATGGGTGTTGTGATTGAAGATATTCAAAATTGGAAATCGCCAGACTGGATGAAGCAAAGACTTCTGGCAAGTGGAATTAGGTCGTTGAATTCTGTCGTGGACATCACGAATTATGTGATGACTGAAATCGGACATCCAACACATGTTTTTGATTTTGACAAAATAAGGACGGGTGGATTTGTCATTCGTGAGGCAAAGAAGGGCGAGAAAATCATTAGCCTTGAGGGTAAGGAATACTCTTTGCCGGGTGGTGATATTGTAATTGCGAGAGCAGATGGAGAGATAATTGATTTACCGGGAATAATTGGAACAAAAAACAGTGTCGTAAGTGAAAATACCAAACGAGTTTTGTTTTTCTTGGATAATAATGACCCGGTCAGAATTCGAAGAACTTCGATGAGCTTAGGGATCAGGACAGTGGCAGCCACACTTAATGAAAAAGGCGTGGATCCATATCTTGGTGAGACGGCGATCTTGAGGGGAATTGAATTGTTTAGTGAAGTGTGTGGAGCCAATAAGATAAGAAAGATAATCGATATTTTCCCTAAAAAATCGGTGATGACCAAGGTAAAAGTTGAAAAAGAATTTATCGAGTTGAGATTGGGCGTTGGTTTATCGAAGAAGGAAATATCCAAGATACTGAATCCCCTCGAGCTTGCGACTAAATGGCGAGGTAATGTTTTGGAGGTGACGCCACCAAGTTTTAGAATAAATGACATACGAATCCCTGAGGACGTAGTCGAGGAAGTGGCTCGAATTTATGGCTATCACAATCTACCAAGTAAGTTAATGGCGGGGGAACTACCACAGAAGCCTTTGGGAATGCCGTTTGAGTTTGAGCATGGTGTAAAACAAATTCTGAAGGAACTTGGGGGGAATGAAGTTTATACAGAATCGTTAGTTCGTCAAAATATGGCTGGAAAGAGGGCTTTGGCTTTAGCAAATCCATTGGGCGAGGACACGGGATACATAAGAACGAGTCTAAAACCTTCTTTGATTAAGGCTGTTAAAGGAAATGTCGGAGCCTTTGAGAAATATCATTTATTTGAAATGGCCAATGTGCACCTGCCTCGGCCGGCAGGCTTGGCGAGAACGGGAAGTCTGCCGGAAGAGAAGCAGTTGTTGGCAGGAATTTTTTATGGATATGATTGGCGAGTGGCGAAGGGGGTTGTCGAGACACTCTTTGAAGAGTTGGGAATAAAGGTTGACGTTCGTGTTTTGAATGATGGCAAATATGAAGTGAACAAAGCGATTACATTGTCTGTGGAGGAGAAGAAAATTGGACAGTTGGGAGTAATTTTGGGAACCGAGCTTATTTATTATGAGTTTGAAGCTGATGTTTTGCGAGCGCATTACTCGGTTGTAAAACGATACAAACCGATTTCAAAATATCCGGCTCAAATTGAAGATATAACCTTTGTGTTGCCACAAAAGACATTAATAAATGAGTTCATTGACAGCGTGAAAACAGTTAAATTTGTTGAGAAAGTTGAACTTGGAACGATATATAAAAATGCCTACACTTTTCGAGTGTGGTACCAAAATCCTAAGAAAACCTTGGACAATAATGAAGTTCGGGGAATCAGAGAGAGAATACTGCTTCGTGTAAAGAATAAGTTTGGTGGGGTAATTAAGGACTAGACGGCGAGGGTGCGGGGGTGGCATCCCAGGCAACGCCGATACCAACAGCGATAATGCGATCGGATTCATTGCCCTTTTCATCTTTGGCCACGGCCCTCAATGTATGAACTCCATCAGTGAGCGTAACTTCGTGCTCATAGGGCGGCTTTGTAAAGGAACGGACCTTGGTGCCATCAATCTCTAGACTGGCAAGCTCAATAGCGTTAATGGCGTCAATGGTGAATCTTATAGTAAAGTTGTCGCCCAAGTTTGAATCGCGATCGCGGGGAGTTACGAATTCAACGTTTAGCGGCGCGGCGTTGGTGCCAGCACAATAATCAGTGGGTGGATGATATCGGGGATCAGATTGACTCTGTAACCAGGCTAAGATGCCTTCTTGCCAACGGTTAGGACCAGTGCCAGCAGTAGGATCTTCTTCTTTGAAAACAAAGAATTCTTTTTCTTCGTAGTTACTCCCGGCAATATCCGAAGGGGTAGCTAGTTTGCCCTCATTTTTGCATAGTTTGAGCTTGACGTGGACAAGATCTTCACTAGGCTCGGTGCCTTTAATGAAGATTTCATCTCGAGCATCGAAACCGTCGTGAACACCGTAACCCGAAATTTTATCGACGGAAGCCGTCGTAATACCATCAGGGTGCTCAAAAGTTTTGTTTGGTTTACCGTCGAGAACAGCTAAAATAATACGCCGCCAAATTGGTGAGGCACCGGTAACACCGGAAGCAACTTGTTTCATGGGTGAATTGTCGTTATTACCCACCCAAACACCGACAACACCTTGGGAATTGCCACCAATTGTCCAGTTGTCTCGTTTGTCATTGGTGG
>Ga0208375_1002404_pt1 | contig 17766 bp, 16 predicted proteins | sample RifOxyD1_FD_184038 | JGI IMG/M metagenome (GOLD analysis project Ga0208375, IMG submission 184038) | Soil microbial communities from Rifle, Colorado - Rifle Oxygen_injection D1 (SPAdes) | ecosystem: Environmental > Terrestrial > Deep subsurface > Rock core/Sediment | place: Rifle, Colorado... | reverse complement strand
GAAGGGTCGGCGGGCATCGGCAGCGGCTGCGCCAACGGGGACGCGCGCACCGCCGACAGGCTGGTGATGGAGGCGCCCGTGGTGGAGGTCAGCGGGGCGGGTTCGATGCCGCCGGCGTCGGCCGGGGCGGGGCCGGCCGCATCGCGGATGAGGGTTTCGAATGTCGCACCGGCTGCCGCGGCTTGCGCGGCGGTTTGCTGGGGAATGGCCGATTGCGGCAGTGCCTGCGTGAGCGCGGTGGCCGGCGCGTCGCCCTCGGTGGCCAGCGCGGCGTCCACACCGGAGGCCGCATTCTGGATGGCCATCGCCAACGAGGCCGAGGCGGGCAGGGGCGGTGCATCGGCGCCGGCGTGCAGCGTAGGCATCGCCAGGCCGGGCGCGTGCGCGCCGGGCAGTAGCGACACGCCCGGGGCTGCGGCAACGGGTGCCGAAGCCGGTGTTGCCGGCGTCAGCCAGGACCCGCCGAGCAGGCCCAGCAGGTGGTCGGGCAATGCCTCGTCGGTTGTATCGGCATCGGGTTCAGATGACGTGCCGTCACCGGCCGTCTCCGCTCCGATGCCGGGGAGCAATGGGGCGGGCGTGGACGCCTCGGCCGGTGCGTTCGCGCCGCCAAGCAGCAGCGAGAACGGGCTCTGGGCCGCTGCTTCCTGCTGCGACGTCGCTTTTCCGGCGCCGCTGGCGTTGGCGGCCGTCGGCGGTGCGGGCGTGGCGGGCAGGGCGGGCATCACGTCGAGGTCTCCGGGTCGCGGGCGACCTGCGCGGCACGGGCACGGCGGCCGCCGATGTCGTCCATCTCGCGCTGCACCAGCCGGTCGGCGCTGCGCGCCTCCTCGGCGCGGTAGCTGGACTTGAGCTTCTCCAGCACGTGGGTCTCGCGGCTGGCCAACATCAGGCGGGCGCGCTCGACATCGGCGCGCTCGCGGGTGCTGTCGACCACCTTGCGCTGCTGGTCCACCGCCTGCTCGAGCTTCTCGCGGAACGCCAGCCGGTTGGCCAGCAGCGCCGGGTTGAGGGTCGCGCCGGCCAGCGCCTCGGGCGAGGCGTACTCGGCCGCGTACCGGCGCAGTGCGTCCAGCCGCTCTTCCTGCTCGGCGACGACGCGGTCGCGTTGGGCGACCTCGCGGGCGACGTCGTCCTGGCGTTGCTGCTTGACCCGCAACAGCGGGTCCAGGCGCTCGGATCGGGTCACGGGGCGGTCTCCTGGCGGCTGTTGTTCTGGAGCGTGTCATCGTCCAGCAGCCGCGCAAGCGCCGCGCGGCTGGCTTCGACATCGGAAGCCTCGGTCACGTCCTGGCCGAGGAACTGCATGATGGCCGGCCACCGCGCCAGCGCCTCGTCGACCAGCGGGTCGCTGCCGCGCTGGTAGGCACCGATGGCGATCAGGTCGCGCTGGGCGTTGTAGGCGGCCATCAGCTGCTTGAGCTTGCGGATGCGCGCGCGCCACGCCGGGTCGGTGATCTCCTGCATCACGCGGCTGACGGACACCTCGACGTCGATGGCCGGGTACTGGCCGGCATCGGCGATGCGGCGCGTCAGCACGATGTGGCCGTCGAGGATCGCGCGTGCGGCGTCGGCGATGGGTTCCTGCTGGTCGTCGCCCTCGGTCAGCACGGTGTAGAAGGCGGTGATCGAGCCGCGCCCGTCCGCACCGTTGCCGGCACGCTCCACCAGAGCGGGAAGCTTGGCGAACACGGACGGCGGGTAGCCGCGCGTGGTCGGCGGTTCGCCGACCGACAGGCCGATCTCGCGCTGGGCGTGGGCGAAGCGGGTGAGCGAGTCCATCAGCAGCAGGACATGCAAGCCCTGGTCCCGGAACCACTCGGCGATGGCGGTCGCGCGCAGGGCGCCGTGCAGGCGCGCCAGCGGAGGGCGGTCGGCGGGGGTGGCGACAACGACGGAGCGGCGCAGGCCTTCCACGCCCAGCGTGCTCTCGACGAAGTCGCGCACTTCGCGGCCTCGTTCACCGATCAGGCCCACGACGATCACGTCGGCGGCGGTGTAGCGGGTCATCATGCCCAGCAGCGTCGACTTGCCGACACCCGAGCCTGCGAACAGGCCGATGCGCTGGCCACGGCCGATCGGCAGCAGCGCGTTGATCGCGCGCACGCCCACGTCCAGCGATTGGCTGATCGGCTCGCGCATCAGCGGGTTGATGGCGGTGCCGGCCAGGCCCATCCAGCCCTCGGGGCGGATTGCGCCACGGCCGTCCAGGGGCACGCCGTCGCTGTCGATCACGCGGCCCAGCAGGCCTTCGCCCACGGCCACTTCGCCGCGGCGGCGGGTGGCCACCACGCGCGCGTTGGGCAATAGGCCTTCCAGGTCGGCGGTCGGCATCAGGTAGGTGCGGTCGCCGGCGAAACCGACGACTTCGGTATCGACCCAGCGTCCACCGGAGGTTTCCACCTTGCAGCGCGAGCCCAGTGGCGCGCTGCAGCCGGAGGCTTCCAGCGTCAGCCCGACCGCGCGGCGCAGCACGCCCTCGCGTGCCAGCGCCAGCGATGGCGGCTGCGGATTGGCTTCGCCCAGCCGGGCGGCCAGGCGCAGGTTGCGCGCTTCCTGCCAGTTGGCGGCGGCGATGCTGCTCATGCGTTCATTCCAATCCGCGTAGCCCGGGTAACCCCGGACTTGATCCGGGGGCACCCGGGGTCGAAACGTGACGGCCGGCGAAAAGTCCCGGATGCGGCCGTTGGCCTTATCCGGGCTACGTGGACATGCGTCAGAACGCTCATGCTTCACCCCCGTCCGATTCCACCAGCGCGTCCAGGCACGCCTGCAGTCGCGCGGCCAGCGTGCCGTCGATGCGCATGCCTTCGCTGTGCAGGCGCAGTTCGCCGCGCGCGAGCGCGACGTCGTTGGTCAGGCGCACACCGCTCAGGCCGGCCAGGTGCGGGGCCAGCACGCCCAGGTCGTCAGGATGCAGGCGCAGTTCCACTTCGCGGTTGGTGGTGCCGACCGCGTCCAGCGCTTCGCGCACCAGGTCGGCCAGCAGCGTCGGGTCGGCCTCGTACGCGCGGCCCAGCAGCACGCCGGCGATACGCACGGACAGGTCGCCCAGTGCATCGGCCACCTCGCCGTCGAGCCGCGCCAGCGGGCGGGTGAAGCCGTCCAGGATGCCTTCGATCTGCGCGATCATCCGGCGCACGTCGGCCTGGCCGCTGGCCATGCCCTCCTCGTGGCCGCGGGCGAAACCTTCCTCGTACGCGGCCTTTTCCAGCGCCTGCAGGTCCTCGACGCTGGGTGGCTTGGGGATCTCGGGCTCGGGTTCACGGGTGCGGGCGAAGCCCGGCGCGGTCCAGCGGATGATCTCGGCGCTGGGCATGTCGAAGTCGGCGGCCTGCGCGCTCATACGAACGCCTCGGCCTTCACCGACAGCTGGATGCTGCCGTCATCGGCCATCTTGCGCACGATCGACAGGATTTCCTTCTGCGCGGCCTCGACCTCGGCCAGGCGCACCGGGCCGCGGGCTTCCATGTCCTCTATCAGGATCTCGGCGGCGCGCTGCGACATGTTGCTGGTGATCTTCTCGCGTACGCGCGGCTCGGCCCCGCGCAGGGCGACGGCCAGCTTCTCGTTGGGCACGTCGCGCAGCACCGTCTGCATGGCGCGGTCGTCGATGTCGGCGAGGTTGTCGAACACGAACATCTCCTCGCGGATGCGCCCGCCCAGGGTGTCGTCGATCTCGCCGATGGTGCCGAGGATGACTTCGTCCTGGCCCGAATCCATGAAGTTGAGGATGTTGGCGGCCACCTTGATGCCGCCGACGTTCGACGACTTGATGTTCTGGCTGCCGGCAAACTGCCGCGCCATCACGTCGTTGAGCTCGTTCAGTGCGTTGGGCGGGATGCCGTCCAGCGTGGCGATGCGCAGCAGGACGTCGGCGCGGGTGCGGTCGGGCAGGACCTTGAGCACCTCGGCCGCCTGGTCGGGGTCCAGGTGGGCCATGACGATGGCGATGATCTGCGGGTGCTCGTTGCGCACCAGGTCGGCGATCGCCCGCGGCTCCATCCACTTCAGCGTGTCCAGGCCGGACGTGTTGCGGCCGGCCAGGATGCGGTCGATCAGGCTGGCCGCGCGCTCCTCGCCCAGCGCCTGCGTCAGCACTGCGCGGATGTATTCGTCGGCACCCGCGCCCAGGGCATTGGGCTGGGCCAGCACGTCGACGAAATCGTCGAACACCGCGGCCACGTCGTCGCGCGACACGGCGCTGACGGAGGTCATCGCCAGGCCGAGCTTCTGCACTTCCTTGGCGCCCATGTGCTTGAGCACCTCGGCGGCCTGGTCCTCGCCCAGCGACAGCAGCACCACGGCGGCGCGCTGAACGCCCGAGAGCGGGGTCAGTTTCCGGACTTGCGCGGCCTCAGCCATCGGCTTCCACCCAGTTGCGTACGACGTTGGCGACGCGCTTGGGGTCGCTGCTCACGGCGGTGCGCGCGACCTGCAGTTTCTCGTCGAAGTTGAGTGCCGCCTGCGAGGCCTGCGAGGGCTGGCGCGGCGCCTGCACCTGCGGCTGACCGGCGGCGGCCGGCGTGATGGAGACGTGGGTCTCTTCGCTGACGACTTCCGCCACCGCGGTGGTCGTGGTCGCCTTGGGCGCCAGCATGGCGCGGAAGGCCGGGCGCAGCACCGCCAGGATGAACACCAGCACCGCCAGGCCGCCGAGGATGGTGCGCGCCAGCTCGACCACGCGGGGGTTTTCCCAGAACGGTGGGCCGGGCATGTCTTCCATCGCCGCGCCCGGCGCGAACGGGGCGTTGACCACGGAGATCATGTCGCCGCGCTGCTCGTCGAAGCCGATCGCCTGCTTGACCAGCGCGTCGATGCGCTGCAGCTCGGCGGCGTTGAGGGCGCGGTAGCTGACCTGGCCTTCCGTGCCGACCTGCGGAACGTTGTCGATCAGCACCGCGGCGGTGACGCGGCGGATGCGCACCGGCGCGCCGCGGGTGTGGGTCAGCGTGCGGTCCAGCTCGTAGTTGCGCACTGCGGTGCGCGCACTGGGGCCGTTGTCGGCGTCGGCCTGCACGGGCGCATTGCCCGGCTCGGCGAGGGCGGCCGCGGCGGTGGTCGGGGTATTGGCCGCGGCGCCCGGCACGCCCTGCGCCGTGGCGCCGGCACCGTCGATGTCGCCGGACTCGGAAATCTGCTCGCTGCGCACCAGGCCGGCGTCGGGGCCGTAGATCTCGCGCGCCTCTTCGGTCTGGGCGAAGTCCATGTCGACGCTGACCTGCGCGCTGACGCGGCCGCGGCCGGTCATCGGCTCCAGCAGCTCCTGGATGCGCTGCACGTAGACGGCTTCCTGGCGGCCGCGCTGCTCGAACTGCTTGGCGCCGATCGCCTCGTCGCTGTTGGGATCGGGGTTGGACAGCATGCGGCCGAACTGGTCGACGACGGTGACGTTTTCCGGCGGCAGCGACGGGATGCTGGACGCCACCAGGTGCACGATCGCCGCGACCTGGCCCTGCTCCAGCGTGCTGCCCGACTGCATCTGCAGCACGACCGAGGCGCTTGCCGGTTCCTTCTGGCGGGTGAAGGCGCTGGGCTTGGGCAGCGCCAGGTGCACGCGCGCTTCGCGCACCGGGCGCAGGTTGGAGATGGTGCGTGCCAGCTCGTTCTCCAGCGCATGCTGGTAGCGCGCGTTCTCGACGAACTGGCTGGTGCCGAAGCCCTGGTCCTGGCTCATCAGCTCGAAGCCACCGCTGGAGTTTGCGGGCAGGCCGGCCGCGGCCAGCGCCAGCTTGGCGTCGCCGAGGTTGTCCTGAGGCACCGCCAGCGCACCGCTGCCACTGTCGATGCGGAACGGGATATTGGCGCTGCGCAGCAGGTCGGAGGCCTCGCTGGTCGCCTTGGCGTCCAGCCCGGCGAACACCGGCACGTAATCCGGCTTCTGCGTCCAGAAGAACAGCCACAGGCCGATGGCGATCGCCAATGCCGCCAGCGCGAACACGCCCAGCTGCCGCACCGCCGGGATGTCCTGCAGGCGACCCAGGTCGCGCAGCTGGTTGGAGGTGCCTTTGGGGAGGGTGATGACGCTCATTTAGGGCGGGCCAATGTGGAAGGGGCGGTGGAGCGGGAATTGGGAGCAGGCAATGGGGAATCGGAAAGCGGGAAGGCGAATTGCCTATTCCCCATTCCCTATTCCCCGCTTCAGATCGGCATGTTCATCACGTCCTGGTACGCCTGGACCAGCCGGTTGCGCACCTCGACGGTGGCGCGGAAGGCGACCTGCGATTCCTGCATGGCCACCATCACCCGGGCCAGGTCGGCGCGCGGGTCGCCCAGTTCGAATGCCTGCTGCAACTCGCCGGACTTGCGCTGGGTGGCGCTGACGTTGTCGAGCGCGTTCGCAAGGGTTTCGGAGAACCCCGGGCCGTCGGACGGGCGTGCCGCGCCCTGGCCGGGGTTGAGCAGCGAGGGGTCGATGGCGTTGCCGGCGGGCGCATCGGCCCGCATCGCCGCGTGCGACTGGTGCGCGCGGATCTGCGAAAGGATCGATGAAATGGCGTCGCTCATTGCGGGCCGGGTCCGTGTCGGCGGGGTCTGCCCTGACTAGGCAAGGCGCGTGCCACGGGGTTGACGGGTTTCCGGCGCGGGGTGGTGACGGGGCGATGGCGGGGTGCCACGCATCTCCCACGAGCGGGACCGATGCCAGCGGTCCCTTTGTAGGAGCGACGTGAGTCGCGACCGCGAAACTCCGGGCGAGCGTTGTTCGCGACTTACGTCGCTCCTACAACGGAGGTGGGGTGCGCGGCGACCGGGGTTCGCGGCTGAAGCCGCTCCTACAGGGCGCTATGACGCCACGCGCGGGCATCACCCATGCCTGTTGTAGGAGCGACTTCAGCCGCGATCCGGAACCGGCGGCGCGTGGGGTTTCCGGTCGCGACTCACGTCGCTCCTGCAAATGTGATGTGGATTCGCGGCGACTGGGCTTCGCGGCTGAAGCCGCTCCTACAAGGGCTGCGCGATTGCGATCGGCGCATTTGCGACCCGTGCGGGCACGACCTGTGCGGTCATGACCCGTACTCACGACCCGCGCGCTTACGACTCGTCGCGGTCGAAGCCGTACTTGCGCAGCTTCTCCACCAGCGTGGTACGGCGCAGGCCCAGCAGCGGGGCGGCATGGGCGACGACGCCGTCGGCCTGCTGCAGGGCGGCGCGGATCAGTTCGACTTCGATCTCGGCCATGTGCCCGCGCAGGTCGATGCCTTCCGGCGGCAGTGTCGTGTTGGGCGACAGCGTGGCCGGGTCCGGGGCGGCCGCGGCCGCAGCGGCGGCGACCGGCGATTCGGGCATCGCGGCGACGGGCGTGTCCGGCAGGCCGGCGCGGTAGCGGGCCGGCAGGTCGTCGGCCGTGACCTGGCCGGAGGGGTGCAGCACCGACAGGCGCTCGAGCAGGTTGCTCAGCTCGCGCACGTTGCCCGGCCACGCGTAGTGGCGCAGCGCCTGCACGGCATCCGGCGCCAGCTTGACGCTGCCGCGGCCGGAGTCGGTCAGCTGGCGGGCGATGGCGGCGATCAGGTCGGGCAGGTCGTCGGCGCGCTCGCGCAGCGCCGGCATCTCGATGGGGAACACATTGAGCCGGTAGAACAGGTCCTCGCGGAACTTGCCCTCGGCGATGTGCGTTTCCAGGTTGCGGTGGGTGGCGGCGATGACGCGCACGTCGCACTGCATGGTCTGGGTGCCGCCCACGCGCTCGAAGGTGCGCTCCTGCAGCACGCGCAGCAGCTTGACCTGCATCGCCATCGGCATGTCACCGATTTCGTCCAGCAGCAGCGTGCCGCCCTCGGCCATCTCGAAGCGGCCCTTGCGCTGGGTCAGCGCGCCGGTGAACGCACCCTTCTCGTGGCCGAACAGCTCGCTTTCCAGCAGGTCGGCCGGGATCGCGCCGCAGTTGATCGCCACGAACGGCTTGCCGGCGCGCTTGGAGCGCTGGTGGATGGCGCGCGCGGCGACCTCCTTGCCGGTGCCCGATTCGCCCAGGATCAGCACGGTGGTGTCGAACGGCGCCACCTGGTCGAGCATCTGCGTCAGCTTGCGCACGGCCGGGCTGCGGCCGGTCGGACCGTTGTCGCCCTCGGCGGTGGTGCGGCGCTCGTCCTCGTCGATGCGCTTGAGGCTGGCGCGGCGCAGGGCTTCCTGCAGCTGGGTGCGGCGGATCGGGTAGTCCAGCGTCCAGACGGATTCGGGGTGCAGCTGCTGGCGCCAGTCGGCGCCTTCGTGGCCGGGCAGCACCATCAGCGGCGGGTGCAGCGACTGGCTCGACAGCCACTGTGCGAACCCGTCGAAGCCGGCATCGCCCTCGGTGTCGCCCACGACCACCGCGACCCAGTCGCTGGCGCGGGCCTTCTTCAGGTCGATGTCGGCGGCATCGGCGATGCGCGGCGAGAAGTCCATGAACTCCAGGAGCGTCGCCACGCGTTCGGCACGCTGCGCATCCTGGTCGAGCAGGAGGATGCGTGACTCGCTCATCCCGCCGACCCCGCGGGTGCCGGGTCGAGGACGGACGGCGCGCCTTCGCCGGCGATGCGCTCCAGCAGCTCCAGCACGTCGTGGATGTAGGACAGCTTGCTGACGAAGGCATCGGCCCCGGCGCGCGCGGCGTGCTCGCGGTGCTCGCTGTCGTCGAAATGGCTGGCGATCACCACGAACGGCGGGTTGTCCTGCGCCTTGATCAGGCGCGTGGCCTGCAGCCCGCCCATCTCCGGCATCGCCAGGTCCATCAGCACCACGTCCGGGCGCAGCGCCTCGCACTGGGCGATCGCCTGGATGCCGTTGTTGGCCGAGCCGACGACGTCCACCCATTCGAGCTTGCGCAGGTGGCGCATCGCGGCGTTGATGAAACCGGCGTGGTCGTCGACCAGCAGGATCCGGAGGGTCTTCATTGCAGTGTCCTCAGCAGGCCGCGCGGGCGGCGGCAGGCGGGCGCATCCGGGCGCGCGCGGGTCCGATCGAAAGTTGGTCGCGGTACTTGGCGACGGTGCGGCGCGCGATGCGCACGCCCTGGCGCGCCAGCATGCCGGCGATCACGTCGTCGGCCAAGGGGGCGTGCGGCGGCTCGGCGTCGATCAGGCGCTTGACCATCGCCTTGACCGCGCTGCCCGACACCGCCGCGCCCTCCAGGCGCACCGCGAACAGGCGCTTGAGTTCGAAGGTGCCGCGCGGGGTCTGGATGTACTTGCCGCTGGTGATGCGCGAGACGGTGGACTCGTGCATGCCGATGGCGTCGGCCACCTCGCGCAGGGTCAGAGGCGCGATGGCTTCCTCGCCGCGCTCCAGGAACGCCTGCTGGCGCTCCACCAGCACCTGCGCGGTGCGCAGCAGGGTGTCGTTGCGCATCGCGATGCCACGCACCAGCCAGCGCGCCTCGTCGAGCAGGCCGCGCAGCGCGCTGTGCTCGCCGGGTGCGCCCGCCAGCGCCTGCTCGCAGTGCGCGGCGATGCGAACGCGCGGCGTGCTGCGGCCGTTGAGCGCGACGCGCCAGCCGCCGCCGAGGTGGCGCACGACGACGTCGGGAATGATGTGGGTGTCTTCGACTGCCGACGGCTCTTCGACCGCCGACGGGCGCAGCGACAACACCACGGCGATGGCGGCCTGCACGGCGTCGGCGCCGGCGTCGAGCGCCTTGCCCAGCGCGGCGTGGTCGTGGCGGGCCAGCAGGTCCAGGTGGGAGGCCACGATGCGGCGTGCCAGCGCGTGGGCGTCGTCGTCGATGCCGCGTGCGGCCAGCTGCGCCAGCAGGCATTCGCGTGCATCGGCGGCGGCCAGGCCCGCCCAGTCGCCGTGCAGCAGGCGCAGGCGGACGGATTCGATCTCCAGCGGCTCCAGCGCAAGCGCGTGGGTGGCGCGGGTCAGCAGTTCCGGGTGCGGGACTTCCAGGAAGCCGTGGTCGTCGCAGTGGTCCAGCCACCACGAGGCGATCGCGAGGTCGGCGTCGCTCCAATCGGCAGCGAGTTCGCGCAGGGTGCGCACGCGCCAGTCGCTGGACTCGCCGGCGGCGATGCGCGCGGTGGCGTCGTCATCGCTGCCGCCTCCGGCGGACAGTCCTGACATGAAGGCGGGTTCGGGCAGCTCGTCCCACGCGGCGGCGTCCAGCGCGGCGTCGTCGCCGGCCTCGGCGGTGGCGTCGGTCTCGCCCGCCTCGTCGTCGCCCTCGGTTTCGAGCATGGGGTTGCGCTCCAGCGCCTCGCGCAACTCCATCTCCAGCTGCGGCGCGGTCAGTTGCAGCAGGCGGATGGACTGCAGCAGCTGCGGCGTCAGGTTGACGCCCTGGCTCAGCTTGGCGGTGACGGTGGTCTTCATGGTGATCCCCTGGAGCGCGCGGCGCAGCGCGCCGGTACAAGTCCCCGTGGTCCCCACGCATTCCCCCGCGTGGTCCACGGCTTGCATGCTGCGCCTGGCGCGCCGGCAAGCGAATCGGGGCAAACCCGAGCGGTGTCGGGGCATCCCCGGGTCGCGTGTCAGGGTTTCCCCTACACGGCGCCGGAATCCCGGCGCAGGGTCACAGTTCGCCGTGCAGCCGCATCGCGGTGCGCAGCAGCTCCATCGCGTTGCGGCAGCCCAGGGCTTCCATCATCCGCGCGCGGTGCGTTTCCACCGTCTTGACGCTGATGCCCAGGTCGCCGGCGATCTGCTTGGTGGTGCGGCCCTGGCCGAGCATCGCCAGGATCTCGCGTTGGCGCGGGGGCAGCGCATCGGCGGCTTCGCGTGTATCGGGTTTGTCGGGGCGGTTGCCGCGCAGCTGCGGCGCCGACACCTGCGGGCTGAGGTAGGTGCGCCCGGCGGCGGCGGCGCGCAACGCGATCTCGAGCTCGGCCGGCGCGGCCTCCTTCACCACGAAGCCGCTGGCGCCACGGGCCAGCGCCTCGCGCACGTGGGTGGCGTCGTCGTGCATCGACATGATCACCACGGCGGTATCGGGGCAGACGCGGCGCAGCTCGTCCAGCGCCTCGAAGCCACTGCGGCCGGGCATCGACAGGTCCAGCAGGATCGCCTCGGGCTGGTGTTCGCGGGCGCGGATGACGACCTCGTCGGCACTGGCGGCCTCGGCCACCACCTGCACGTCATCGAACGACTCCACCAGCCGCCGGAGGCCGGCACGGATCAGGGTGTGGTCGTCGCAGATCAATACCCGCACGTATCAGGGCTCCGGCCGGGCGTGGGCGGCGGTGCCGGTCACCTTAGCGGACGGGCTGGGGCGGTGCCAGCGGGTTTCGTATCCGGCCGCAACGATGCCGGGCGTCCCTGCAGGAGAGGCTTCAGCCGCGAACCGTAATCGGCGGCCTGCGAGGTGGCGGATCGTGGCTGATGCCGGGCATGCAGGAGTCGACACCCGCTGCAGGAGCGACGTGAGTCGCGACCGGCGAAGGCGTGGGTTGTGCGCGGTCCCGACTCAAGTCGCTCCTACAGGTTGGTGCAGGGGTACTTGCGAATCCGATCGCGGCTGAAGCCGCTCCTACAGGAGCCGGGTTTCGCGCCTCAGCGCGGCCGGCGGGACTCCGCGATCGCGCGACGGTGGACGCGGAACAGGTGGCGCTCCAGTGCCGATTCCAGCGTCGGGGTCAGCGGGCCGAAGCGCAGCCACAGCTGGGGGCCATCACCGTCGGTGACGCTGGCCAGCACGGTAGCCGGAAGTTCCAGCGACTCGGGCAGCCAGTCGGACGGCTGGATGCGGAAGATGCCGGTGGTGCCGGGTGCGGTGGCGGTGTCGCCGGGCACGCACACGCCCAGTGCCGACCAGCGCAGGGCACGGATCGGGTCGGCGGGTTCCTGGGTGCGGGCCAGGCGGGCGACCAGCGCGGTCAGCAGGTCGACCTTGGCTTCCAGGCGGTTGAGCGCCGCGGTGCCGGGGTCGTATTCCTCGTTTTCTTCCACGCCGCGGCTGTCTTCGACCACGGCCAGCGCGCGCAGGAGGCCTTCCGAGCGCAGGCAGGCGGCGCGCAGCCGCGCGGGATCCGATGTGCACGGCTGGAACCCGGCCGGGCGCGTCTCCTCACAGGCCAGTGCGTCGCCGAAGACTTCGCCACGCGCGGTGTCGGCGTTCATGCCATTCAACCGCCGGCGAGGTAGGCCTGCACGCCGCGCTTGTCGCGGCCCAGGCGGCCCAGCGCCGCGGCGGTTTCATCGCGCGTGGCGGTCAGCTCGGCGAGGAACGCCTGCTGTGCGTGCAGCAGTGCGAGCAGCGCGGAATGGTCTGCGCCTTCGGTTTCGACGGTCTTGCGCAGTTCGACTTCGTGGTCGCGCATCAGTGCCGCAGCGGCGTCCCAGTCGCCGGCATCCAGCGCGGAGCGGATTGCATCGGCGGGCAGGGCGGGGATCATGCGGCGCCGCCAGCAAGCGCGGCCTGCGGTTGCGCCTGGCCGATGGAGTTCCATGCCGTTTCGATGTCGGCCAGCAGCGCGTCGACTTCCTGCAGCGGCGCGGCCTGGTTGCCGGTATTGGCCTCCAGCAGGCGACGCTGGGCGTAGTCGTACAGCGCGGCCAGGCCGTCGGCGATCTCGCCGCCGGCTTCATGGTTCAGCGAGCCGTTGAGTCCGCCGATGATTGCGCTGGCGTCGGAAATGGCCTGCGACTTGCGCAGCAGGTCGCCGCGTTCCAGGCATGCCACCGCCAGCCGTGCGCGCTCACGCGCGCCCGACAGCATCAGCGCGATCAGCCGGTGCGGATCGGCGTCCAGCACCGCGCTGGACACGCTGGTCTGGCGGTACTGGTTGGCGAGGTTACGGGCGCTGTACATGGGGTGGGCCTCAGGATCCGGGCAGGTTGGCGAGCTGTTGGGCGAGGAAGCTGCTGGTGCTCTGGAGCTGCGCCACCAGCCCGTCGAGGGCGACGAACTGCGCGCGGTAGCGGGCTTCCACCTGCTCCATGCGCCGGTCCAGCGCCAGGCGTTGTGAATCGAGTGCCTTGGTACGCGCATCGAGGCTGTCGCTGCGGCTGTCCATCAGCCCCTCGTCGTCGAGCAGCGTGTCGAGCGTGCGGGCGACGCCTGCGCCGATGCCGGTCTCTTCGTCGAACAGCGCCGACACCGCGGCCGGGTCCTCGGCGATCGCCTTGTTGAAGGCGGCTTCATCTATTTTGAGCTTGCCGTCTTTCTCGACCGTGATGCCCACGGCCTTGAGTTCGACGACGTTGCTGCTGAGGTGGGCTCGCAGGTCGCGGCTGGCGCCACGGACCATCGCGTCGCCATTGAGCGCGGCGGCCACCTGGGTGCTGGTGTTGTAGGCGGTGGCACTGGCGATCGCGCCATGCGCGCCGTTGTAGGCATTGACGAATGCTTTGGCCGCGTTGCGCTGCGCCGACGGGTCCGAGGCGACGCCGAGCGTGAACTCCGTGCCGGGTTCGGCGCGGGTCAGCTCGACCGTGACGCCCGGCACCAGGTCGGCGATGCGGTTTTCCGACAGCGTGCGGGTCAGCCCGTCGATATGGACGATGGCGTCGGCAGCCGCGGCCTGCTGCTGCATGGCGCCGGTGGCACCGTCGAATGTGAAGGCCGACAGCCCGCCATCGCCGCCGCTGGTGGTGACGGTGACGGCATTGGCGGTGCCGGTCTTCGTCGCGCTCAACACCAGGTGCGAGCCGGCGTCGGATTCGATGATGGTCGCCAGGATGCCTTCACCGCCTGCGGCAACGTTGATGGCGTCGCGGATGCCCGCCAGGGAACTGGACTCGGCATCGATCTCCACGTCCAGCGTGGTCTCGCCGAAGTTGAGGGTCAGGGTACCGGTGCCGATCGCGGTTTCGCTGTCGGCAAAGCCGGCCGAGGCCAGCTTCTGCGCCGTCGCCAGCGCCTCGACCTCGACACGGTACTGGCCGAGGGCGGCGCCGGCGGTGGCCGTGGCGGTGAAGCCGGCATCCTTCTCGACGGTGATGTTGCGGGCATTGCGCGCGGCGTTGCCCGAAAGGGCTTCGGCCGACGTACGGAGGGTGGAGAAGGCGCTGCGCAGGCTGCCCAGCGCGGAGATCTGCGCCTGTAGTTGCCGGCTGGTGCGGTCGTTTCGCGCATCGGTGGGCGCGCGCTCGGCGGCCACCAGCTGGCTGACGATGGCGTTGACGTCCAGGCTGGAACCGATCGCGCTCATCGCGTCGTTCCGGCCGGGGCGTGGGTCGCGCAGGCGCCGGTGGCGGCGATCACGCTACGAAATTCGTATCGGTCGTGGCGCATGGCGTGGGTCCTGCGGGACGGAAAGAGGGGTGGTGCGGTCGTGCGTGTCCGGTTCATGCCGCCGTGGATGCACGTTGCGTGCCGCGGCGGAAGTCACCGGGGCAGGACGCCGGTGTGGCGCCCTGCCCGCGGTGGAGTGCCGATCGCTTAGCGCAGCAGGCTCAGCACGCCCTGCGGCGCCTGGTTGGCCTGGGCCAGCATCGCGGTACCGGCCTGCTGGAGGATCTGGTTGCGGGTCAGCTGGGCGGTTTCCTTGGCGAAGTCCGCGTCCTGGATGCGGCTGCGTGCAGCCGACAGGTTCTCGGAGTTCGACGACAGGTTGGCCACGACCGAGCTGAAGCGGTTCTGCACGGCGCCCATGTCGGCGCGGGCGGTGTTGAGCGCGGTCAGCGCGCCGTCCATCGCCAGCATGGCGGCGTCGGCACCTTCGACGGTGGAGATGTCGAGGTCGCCGAAGCCGGTCTGCGCGGCGGCGGCTGCACCGTTGTCCACGCTGTTGGTACCGGTGGCGAAGTCTGCACCGGCGAAGCCATCGGCACCGGCATCGTTGGCGACGACCACGTCGAATGCCGAGCCATCGGCCTTGCTGAAGGCCAGGTCGCCGTCGGCGGCGCTGCCGGTGAAGGTGATGCCCGCCGCTTCCAGCGTGGCGGCGTTCGAAGCCAGCTCGGCGTCGATGGCCGCCGCGTCCACCACTTCGTTGGCCCCAGCGGCGGTGATGGCAACAGCCGTCTCGCCATCGACGGTGATGCTGAACTCGTCATTCGCGGCTGCCAGCGTCACGTCGGCGAACGCGCCGGACGATGCCGTGGTGTTGGCGGTGGCGACCGACGTCCAGCTGCCCAGTGCATCGGAGCTTGCATCGGTGATCGACGCCACGGTGATCGTCTCGCCCTGGTTGGCGCCGACCTGGAAGGTCTGGTCCTGGAACGAGCCGTCGAGCAGCTTGACGCCGTTGAACGAGGTCTGCGTAGCGACGCGGTCGATTTCCGACTTCAGCTGCTGGGCTTCCTTGTTCAGGGCTTCGCGGTCGGAGGCGGAGTTGGTGGCGTTGCGCGACTGCACGGCCAGCTCGCGGATGCGCTGCAGGTTGTTGCCGATCTCGCCCATGGCGCCTTCGGCGGTCTGTGCCAGCGAGATGCCGTCGTTGGCATTGCGGGCGGCCTGGTCCATGCCGCGGATCTGGGTGGTGAAGCGCTCGGAGATGGCGAGGCCGGCGGCGTCGTCCTTGGCGCTGTTGATGCGCAGACCCGAGGACAGGCGCTGCAGGCTGGTGGCCAGATCGGCGCCCGTGTTGGACAGGTTGCGCTGCGCGTTGAGCGACATGATGTTGGAGTTGATGACTTGCATGTGTGCGTCTCCTGGAAGGGGTGATCCGGCGGGCGGCGAAGGCCTGGGGCCGGGTTTCGCAGGGTGTTGGCGGTAGTGCCCTCGCCGCTGCTGTGATGGATAACGGCGCGTGCTTGTCAAGCTTTAGGGGCGGTTTGCCGAATATGCCGACGAACGGTCGGTTGATGCTTGATCGTCAGTGCGTGCGCACCGGTTCGTGCTCTCACCGAACGTGACTTCCTTGGAGCAAGACAGAGGAACGGTCAGCCTCAGGCGAAGCGATGCGTTCGCTCTCTCCCCTGCAAGCAGGAGGAGGGGCCAGAGACGAGGGTGGGTCTTACTCCCTCCCCTGCACGCAGGGGAGGGCTGGGGAGGGGTGCTGTTAGAAGCCGCGTCAACGCAGGCGATCGAACAGCGACAGCCCCTGCACGCGCATCATCGTGGACTGCGCGGCTTCCAGCGCGGTGAGCTGCAACGTGAGCTTGCTGGCGGCTTCGGCGAAGTCGACATCGCGCAACGAGGACAGCGTGTCGCTCATCGAGACCTCGCCCGCCTCGCGGGTGTCGGCGGCGGCATCCACGGCCGACAGCCGTGCGCCGGTGTCGGCGCGCAGCCGCAACAGGTGGTCCTGGGCCGACGAGATGTCGGCCAGCGATTCGCTGATGATGTTGTCGCGCCGGGCGCGCTCGGCATCGGTGGTGGCCGGCGCGGACATCGCGTCGGTCAGGCGCTGCAACGTGGTGAACACGTCCTGGTTGGGCGCGCGCTGCACGTCGAAGCCATCGCCCGCGGCGGGCTCGCCCGTGATGCGCAGCGTCACGCCGCCAACGTCGATGGAATCGCCGTTCTCGAACGTGCCATTCGACAGGACGGCGCCACCGGCATCGAGCACGTCGTAGGTATCGGGGCCGGTGAATTCCAGCCGCAGGGCCGCGCCGTTCCATTGCGCGCTGTCGGTGACCGAAGTCGCCTGCAGCACCGCGCGGCCGGTGTTGGCCGGATCCGCCGCGCCGCGTACTTCGCCCGTGCCCGCGCGCACGCGCAGGAACACCTCGCTGCCCGAATCGGTGTCGGCCACCGCGAGCCCCGGGGCGATGTCGACCTGGTTCTGGCCGTCGTCGCCGGCGTAGCTGACATTGCCGCCCGACAGCGCGAACGGCGTCACGCCGTCGCGCGAGCCGGCGAACAGCTGGCGGCCGTTGCCGTCGTCGCGATTGGCGACGCCGAGCATCTGCGCCTGCAGCGCCTTGAGCTCGGCCACCAGCATGGTGCGGTCGCCGTCCGACAGCGAGGCGTTGTTGCCCTGCAACGCGAGTTCGCGTGCGCGCGTCAGCGTGTCGCCGGCATCACCCAGTGCGCCTTCCTGCAGCCGCAGGCGGTGCTCGACCAGCCCGCTGTTTCGCTCGAACTGTTCCAGCGATGCCAGCGCGTGGTCGATGCGCTGCGCGGACGCAGCGCCGGCCGGGTCCTGCGCGGCGCGCGTGAGCTTGTTGCCGGTGATCAGCTCCTGCTGGGTGCGGGCGATTTCCTGCTGGCGGCCGAGCATGCCGGCCAGGCCCTGCGCGTGCAGTTGCGCGGTGGAAATCCTCATGCCCGCCTCCCGTTATGCGTGGCGGCTGTCATCGACGCACCGCGCCGAGCAGCGACTGGAACAGCGTGTCGGCCGTGGCGATGACCTGCGCGGCCGCCTGGTAGGCCTGCTGGTAGCGCAGCAGGTCGGCGGCTTCCTCGTCGAGGTTGACGCCCGACACCGACTCGCGCTCCGCCGTCACCTGTGCGTCGATCGCGCTCTGGGCCTCCAGCGTCATCTCCGCGTGGCGTGCATCGCTGCCGACGCGGCCGGTGAACTGGGCCAGGCCTTCGGTGAGTCCGACGGTGCCGCCGTTGAGCACACCCGACGTATCCAGGCCTGCCAGCGTGCGCGCGTTGCCGTTGTCGGACGAGCGCGCGGGCGTGGGCGACAGGGTGAAGCTGTCGCCGGCGACCGGTGCGCCGTCGAGCTGCACGGACCAGCTAGCACCGGTGATCGACGTGCCGGCGGTGTAGGGATAGGGACCCGCGCCGTCGACCGTGTACTGCCCGGCATCGATGAATTCGATGGTCGCGCCGCCGAATCCGGCGAACGCGGCCGGGTCGGTCACGCGCGCACCGCCCAGCGAGGCGTCGCCGAGGTTGCCGGAGTCTGCCGCTGTCTGCAGCGGCGACGCGGCGGCGATGCCGGCGGGATCGGTCAGTGCGACCTGCAGGCCGCTGGCCGCGCCGGAGGTCGGACGCAGCGAGAAGCG
>Ga0208375_1002403_pt1 | contig 17769 bp, 17 predicted proteins | sample RifOxyD1_FD_184038 | JGI IMG/M metagenome (GOLD analysis project Ga0208375, IMG submission 184038) | Soil microbial communities from Rifle, Colorado - Rifle Oxygen_injection D1 (SPAdes) | ecosystem: Environmental > Terrestrial > Deep subsurface > Rock core/Sediment | place: Rifle, Colorado... | reverse complement strand
GGAAGGTGGCTACGCGATACCAAAACTGACGAAGCCCAACTACTTTGGATGGACTTTCGCAGGACGACGGTCCGAGATATAGGCGAAATGCCAGTAGGCATTTACGCCGTGTCCAAACAAGGTGGTTGGACAGAGTCGATATAGAGAAAATAAGAGTCGGCGAATCCGCTATGCGCTTTGGGCGACGACTTTTTCGCCATCTTTGGTCACCTCTTCTTCTGGTCGAGGTTCTTCTTCGCGATGAGCATCATCTTCTTTCTCTTGATGCTCAACTTGCACCTTTAAATCCTGCGCCTGCTGTACGCCTTTTTGCTTGGTACCGCCAAATCTCCACCCCTGAAATGCTGCTAGTATAGCTTTGATTGCCATATTATTTTAATTTATTTTTAATTATTTCTTCAATAATTTGCGGATTACCCTTACCTTTTGATTCGCGCATAGTCATACCGATAAGAAACTTCAACGATGATTCTTTTCCCCCTTTATAATCTTCTACCGCCTTAACATTATCGACAAGAACCTTATCAACTATGACATTGAGAGTTCCAGAATCAGAAACCTGACCAAGATCCTTTTCCTTAATAACATCATCGGATGAAAGCCCTGTCTCAAGCATCCCCGCAATAACTGTAGTTCCTGCAGTGGAAGATATGCTACCATGAGCTATATGCACGGTAAATCCAGCAAATCTATCTGGAGTTATCTTTGACGGTATTTGTCCTCTAGCTGGGTCTACGATAAGATAATTTGCGGCAATCTTTAGAAGCTGCTCCTTGCTTACGTGATCCTGACCATCTGCATGTTCCAATTTATCATTTTCTAGTATTTCACTTGCGACATGCTCGAAATAAACACCGGCCACACACTCGGAAGTAAGAACATTGATTTGTGCATCTGGTAATCCATACTGTTTCTTAAATCGTTCCCGTCGCTGTGCGGGTAACTCTGGAATTTGTAATTTTATTTCGTCGAGCCATTCATTGGTAATTCTAACTGGCGGTAAGTCAGGTTCTGGAAAATATCTATAATCATTAGCTTCTTCTTTAACGCGCTGACTAATTGTCTCTTTTTTATTTTCATCCCAACCTCTCGTTTCTTGAATAATTTTCTCTCCAGTCTCAAGTAATTCTTTTTGTCTTTTGATCTCAAAATCAACTGAATCGGCAGCAGCCTTAATTGAGTTAAGATTTTTAATTTCTACTTTTGTTCCCCATTTATCATCATCTCCAGTCAATGAAATATTTACCTCAACCCTCATCAATCCCTTTTCCATATCTGCATCCGAAACACTCAGATATCTTAGAATGAGCTGCAATTCTTCGGCAAATGCCTTCACCTCTGATCCATTTTCGAAATCTGGCTCGGTAACCAACTCCATCAATGGCATACCAGCACGATTATAGTCAACTAACGAATAATCTGCCCCGGCCGGATGATTCAATCTACCTGCATCTTCTTCTAGGTGTATGCGTGTTATTCTAAATCTCTTACCACTCAATTCAAGATAACCATCACGGCAAAATGGTTTTTGGTATTGTGTAATTTGATAACCCTTGGGAAGATCGGGATAAAAATAGTTTTTCCTTTCAAAAAATGTATCTTTATCAATCTGACAGTTAAGTCCCAGACCAGCCATAATTGTCTTTTCAATTGCTTTTTTATTGGCTACGGGCAATGTACCGGGATGTCCCATACAAATTGGACAAATATTTTGGTTGGGTCGCTTCTCGTTTGGATCATTTTTACAACTACAAAACATCTTCGTCTCCGTCTTGAGCTCGGCATGTATCTCTAGGCCAATTACTGGCTTATATTTAGCATCCATAACTTATTAAATTTAACACGATTTTAGGTAAGAAAAAAGCCCTATTCGGGCCTAAAATTTTTGATTGTCATCTGATCGCCAAAATATATATTACGGCTAAATATTTTAGCATATCGTGGAAATTCAGCAGAGCACATCTTCCATATAATCTCAGCATACTTCCTTATCTCGGCTTGAGCATGACCATCAACCCGCAGAGAGAAAAAATTCATCAGACTCTCTAGGTTGACCGTCCAATATACTGGGATAAAAAAACAATATGGCAGATTCATCGCAGCCATTTCGGCTGATAGACCAAGCGTCCTTAATCTCTTGTATTCTTCCTTCTGACGATTAATATGCTCTGTTAATAATTTTCTTGCACGACCATTCTCATGATCATCCATATCCATGTAGGTATAATTGCCAACATGTCCAATCTGTTTTCGAAATCGTTCTGGAACGTAGAACTCATTTTTCTCAACGATACGATCATAATCAACAGTAGGTTCGGAAAAAGTTCCGTATCTATGCCTGACCCACTGGCGAAATACAAATATGGGCATCTTGATATAGAAAGTCATTCCTCCATGTCCAAAAGCCCTGAGGGGAATTGGGAAATCATCTAGTCTTTCTAACATCATCTGCTCGTTACCAAAAAATTCTAACAGTTTAACTTCACCCATATTTAAAATCGACTCGGAGCGAATATATGCCGTTTCTGTTTTTTTCATCCTAGCTTCTTTGATAGCTTCATCAACGAATAGGAGATTTCTTTTTATGGGCTTATTCTCCATCGCTTGATATGCCCACGGAGCCCAATATTTTATTATCTCACGATAGATATCTTGAATGTCCCAAAATTCAGTATAGTTGTGTCTAGTCGACAAGCCAGCTATATCCACAAACTCCATCATGTGTCTCAAAGAGATTGTCATGAAAAATCTAGTATAAAATCTATACAAATGAGCAAAACGTGCCATTTCATTTGCAACTCCCATATCTAGTAATTCCTGATATGCCGTCTGGGCTTCAAGTTCCCCGCGATCAAATATTTCTCTGGTCCTGTCATTTAAGGTACTGGGAGTGTAATAGTTGTCCTTATTTTTAGAATATCGGCCAGAAAGCTCATTAAATGCAGCAAATAACCTGAATAATGGTTGAGCATAAGCTATGGGAGTCGTGTGTTTTAGACGGAACATAATGCCACCCTCGAAAGGACTCACGTGAGCACCATTCCAGAGATATTGAATTAATCCTTGAGCCTTATCATTAACGGCTAAAGTATCACGATCAGTTGAGACTCGAGCGCTTCGAATAGCTGCCGAATCCTGAAGAATATTTTCGACCCTAATCTCTGCTAGCCTTTCACCATTGGAACCATCTACAATTTTCCAATCTTCGTTATCAGTATCTTCCGGTATTCTCACGAAGACAGCATCAACCTCAATTTTTGTGTGCTTGCACTCAAATAGTCTCTTCGGCTTAAAACTCACCTCTAAATTTCTGAGATTATCCATTCTCTCTCCTACTTTTAAATGAACCTATCCAAGCCTAACAAGAAGGTCTGAATAAAAAAAGAGGATAATTATTCCTCTTATATGGCTGCTCTCGGATCAAAGATGAATCCCTTCTTTGATAATATTGGACCCAGAATAGACATTACCTTATCAAGAGCAATGTTGGGATCGTCTTCGCTATTATTTATATAGACGATGCCTTTATTCTTATACACATCTCCAAGTAGTCTATACATCCCGACTGTCCTGTTTATATGATCTTCTTTCTCGAATTCATCTAACGCAACGCCCTTTTTCTTTAATCTTTCTATCGCCTTCTTGGCATCGACTTCAAAAATAAAAGTAACATCGGGCCAGATAAAATCTTCTCCTATGATCATCTGATTAGTTGCCATTAATCTTTCTATGTTTCCTTGACTCTTTGCACTAAGCACTAGAGAATGTCTAAACCTATCGGCCAGAACTATTCTCGATGCCCTAAGAGCTGGGATAATATTTTCGCGGAGATTCTGTTTGCTATCTAGGGCATACCAAGATTGAAATCCAACTGGATCTGTGTTATGTAGGCCATCGGATTTGAATAATTCCTCATAGATCTTAGCTCCTATGGGTCTATCTTTCTCGGGTTCTTTTACCAAAACTATGTCCTGAGTATTTAATCGCCTCGTCGTATTAAGAGATATAATATTACCACTAAGACCCATACCCCTCGATTTGATCGCAAAGTCTCTCAAAATAACATCCATGACCATTCCTCTTATTGTGCTTTTCCCGCCACCATCGCAACCCTCAAAAACAACGAACAATCCAGGATAAGGATTGGGTATCATATTCGCCTTTCAAAGAACTGTTACTAGAAAGACTACCAGAAAATATGTGATAGCAAAGTGGATAAGATAAAAAGACCCACGCCAAGGGCGTGGGTCTTTTTATCGTTAAGTACTATTTTATCTCAATTCCCATTGACCTAGCCGTACCGGCGATAATCTGCATGGCAGCTTCTACGTCATTGGCATTTAGATCGCCAATTTTCTTCTCGGCAATTTCGCGTAACTGTTGTTGACTAATCTTGCCAACTTTATTCTTGTTAGGCTCGCCCGATCCCTTTTCAAGCCCAGCCGCAACTCTTATCAAATAGGCCGCTGGCGGTGTCTTAAGCTTAAACTCAAAGGTCCTATCTTCATAAATTGTAATTTCGCAAGGCGTGACTTCTCCTGGCTTATCCTTCGTCGCTTCATTAAACTGAAGCACAAACTGCTGTAAGTTAATACCATGGGGACCAAGAGCAGTACCTACTGGTGGTGCCGGTGTAGCCTTGGCACCTTCAATCTGTAATTTTACTATCGATTTTATTTTCTTTGCCATTTTTTATATTGAATTTTGCGTAGAAGCAACGCTAATCCATTTTAAATCTTCTTAATTTGTAAGAAATCTAGTTCGACTGGTGTCTCACGGCCAAATATTGTAACTAACACCTTAACTCTACCTCTTTCAGGATCAACCTCTGAAACCTTACCATCAAAATCTTTAAACGGGCCGTCAGTAATCTTTATTCTATCTCCAACAGCAACGTCAATCTTATATTTAGGCTCATCCACACCCATACGCTTCATCAGCGTATCTATCTCTTCTTTTGATAATGGCGACGGCACAGTACCTGCTCCAATGAAACCGGTAACGCTTGGTGTGTTCCTAACAACATACCAGGAACTGTCATCAACAATCATCTCCACAAGAACATAACCCGGATAAATCTTCTCTTCAATGGTCTCACGCTTTCCGCCCTTAATCTTAATTTTTTTCTCCTTAGGCACTAATACGTTAAATATCTTATTTTCAAAACCCAAAGATTCAACTCTTTGCTTGAGACTCTTGGCTACGCTATCTTCATAGCCAGAATAAGTGTGGATTGCGTACCATTCACGCTCTCCCGTAGTAGCTTGTTTTGGCATTATGCGTTAATTAATTTTATTAGATATTCAAAAACAAAATCGAGAAATCCCAAAAAGATAGCCAAAAGCAAGCTCATGCCTATAACAACAGCCGTATAGACAGCTGTTTGTTTCTTAGTCGGCCAGCTGACCTTAGACAGCTCAACCTTAACCTCTTTTAAAAATGTTATCAGTTTTTCCATTGTTTTTTATAATTGAAATCCTACGTCGAAAATTCCTCAGGATAAATACTAGTAACCAATCGCTAAGCTCTTGGACTGGTATTTAAAAACCGCCCGAGGGCGCATAATCAGATTACTCTATGCGTTCATAATTGTCAACCCTCTCTTCTCGTACCTCTGTTGCTGTAATATATCCCGAACGAAAGTGATATTTTAAATTTTCAAGAAAAGCCAGACCATCATCGGGAAATACTTTACCTGGACGGGCATATTTTTGATCGAAAATTCCCTCACGTATACATAAGAATACAGCTGGATGATCTTGAGAATCTACTTCGACTTTATGGTCATCTTCATGAAATTTAAAAGTTGCGATCCTTGTCTGCTTATAATCACTGCCTAATTGATAAATATCAACACTGTAGTCTAGCTTCATAAAATCTGCTTATCACGAATTAGCTGCTCGGCCTTCGCGGAAAAATTCATCAAAATAATTCGCTCATTCTCGAGTAATTTCTCGTCTTTAATTAACTTATCGGCTTGCGCAAGTGCCCTAGAAACGGACGATATCAGACCGGCTGGTATCCTCTTGATTAGTTGCTTCTCGTGACACTTATTAAATATTATTGAGCCATTTAAACCATCGTTAAACATAATTGCGTCATTATTGATCAGCCAGACTTTATGTTTTGATTGATCAATGAGAAAAGAGTTAAGACGTCGATCTTTAGCATCAATAAGATAATCGAAAACGCCAGCTTTTAATAATTCTAGATCATCTAAGTCTCTAGTCCAGTCATTCGTGACCATATTTGCGGAAACCGCGCCCATCATAATTCTTTGAGCAATACCCATATCACCATCCAATTCTTTATAACTAGTTGCTGGTACAATATTAAAACCGAGCCATAAATTTATATCATAAGCCAATTTTTCAAGATTCGGTCTAATACTATATTCTTGACCTTGGCGGTCTGAACGATCATCTGATCTAAAGAAAATATGTCCAACTCCACGAATCTCAACAATTCTTATTGGCCAGCCGGCCTTGAGTTGTTCTTGCCAAACTATATCACTACTTTCTATTTTAGTCTCCGAAATCGCATTTGTAAAATTTTCTATTGAGTTTTCTTGGTCGTTGGCAGACATCTGCTTTAAATTATATATCTAAGTTCTTAACACTTTTTGCATGAGTCTGTATAAATTTCTTTCTAGGAGGAACCTCAGATCCCATGAGAACGTCAAAGACACCATCAGCCTCTTGGGCATCGCGCATTGCGACTCGGAGTAGTACACGATTATCGGGATTAAGGGTAGTCTCCCAAAGTTGCTCGGGATTCATTTCGCCAAGACCTTTGTATCTTTGGACATTAACTCCGGAAATTTTGTCCGTAATTATACTGTCGCCATCACTCTCAGTATCTCCACTCTCAGTATTCTCAGCAATAATACCGCCATCTACTGGCTCAACCTCCCATTCATTATCTTGGCCACGTTTAACTTTTGATTTTTTGGCTGGAGCTATGGTAGTCGTTATATTAGCTAACTCTCTAATAATCTTTTCTTTTTCAGAATCATTGTATGCCCAGAAGGACTTAGATCCTTTTGATATTTTATACAAAGGCGGTTGGGCAATATACAAATGGCCCTTATCAATCAACTGAGGAAAATATCTATAAAACAACGTTAATAACAAGGTCCTAATATGGGCACCATCAACATCAGCATCAGTCATAATAATAATCTTATGGTATCTCAGCCTCTCAAGGTCAAATTCTTCAGCAATAGCTGTACCCATGGCAATTATCAATGCTCTAACTTCTTCTGAGGCCAGCATTCTGTCTAAGCGAGCCTTCTCTACATTTAATATCTTGCCCTTCAATGGAAGGATGGCCTGCGTGCGCCTATCTCGGCCCTGTTTGCTACTTCCGCCAGCTGAGTCTCCCTCAACAATAAATAGTTCTGACTCTGATGCATCACGACTCGAACAGTCCGATAATTTACCCGGCAAGGTCATGCCTTCGAGAGCACCTTTCCTTAGCACGGTCTCGCGTGCCGCACGAGCAGCCAATCTCGCCTTAGAAGCCAGAATGACCTTCTCTAACACTCCTCTGGCATCTGTAGGATTTCTCTCAAGCCAATCGGCAAATTCCTGTCCTACTACAGTTTCTACGGCAGTTCTAGCATTAGGAGTTCCTAATTTAGCTTTAGTCTGTCCCTCAAATTGTGGTTCTCTTAATTTTACAGAGATAATAACCGTCAATCCTTCACGAATGTCTTCCCCAGAAAGATTGTCATCTTTTTCTTTAAGATATCCATTCTTCCTTGCATAGTCATTTAAAGTTCTCGTAGCCGCTGACCTAAATCCAGTCAAATGCATACCACCCTCAATAGTATGAATGTTGTTAGCAAAACTCAACTCCCTACCTTGTACATCTTCTACGTATTGCAAGGCAACCTCAACAAAAATATCTTCAGCTTCTTTGCCAATATAGAAAATATTGTCATGTTTGGGGACCTCATGACGATTTAAATATTTAACATAGGACACTATCCCCCCCTCAAAATAAAATGAATAATCTTTTGATACCGATTCTTTGGAATCTTCAGACTTCAATGGCTCGCGATCATCTTTAACTAAAATTTTAACGCCTTTAGTCAAGTACGCCTGCTGTCTAAGATGATTCAAAATTTGATCAATATCAAAAACAATCTCTTTAAATATTTCTGGATCTGGCTGAAACGTGATTGTTGTGCCAGTACGATCAGTCTTACCAGCTTTCTTTACGGAATATAGTGGTTTACCAATTTTATATTCCTGAACGAAGATGTCTGGCTTACGATATACCTCTGCTTTCATCCAGGAAGACAAAGCATTAACGACAGATAAGCCGACACCATGTAATCCACCGGAAACTTTATATGAATCCCCTCCAAATTTACCACCAGCATGTAATGTCGTTGCCGCAGTCTCCAGTGCAGACTTTTTGGTTTTAGGGTGGATGTCGGTCGGAATGCCACGACCATCATCAGATACTAAAACTTTGTTATCCTGCAAAAGAGATACTTCAATATTCTTGGCATGACCGGCCATTGCTTCGTCAAGTGAATTATCAAAAACTTCCCAAATCAGATGGTGTAGGCCCTCGACGCCAGTCGAACCAATATACATGCCTGGTCTTTTCCTAACTGGCTCAAGACCCTCTAATACCTGGATATCTTTAGCCGAGTATGATGAATTTTTGTCTGCCATTATGGTGTAATTTCCTTAAAAAATCCCGCCAAATTGAACGCGGGAAGTTACTCAATTTTTATATGCGAATTATATCATTTTATTCAAGTAAAATCAACTCTTTTTGTGACTAATTTTATATCAAAAAAACCGCCTAAAATGACGGTTTTACGAGACAAATGCATAACCAGTACGCCAAGCCCAGGCGATTAGCATAAGAATAGTCCAAACCATAATAAAAAAGGGGCCATTGTAAACTATCATGACATAATTCCAGTAAGGTCTAAGAACAAACCACAGTGAAGAAATACAGACAAGAATAATGGCATTAGCATAGAAAGAAAATAGGCATCCGCAAACTATACCCAAAATACCAAAGATTATCGAGAAAAAGATTATTGCGAGAGCCATGACCCCTCCCTCAAGAAATGAACTATCTTATTTATACTATTAAATTATGATTTAGTCAAACTATCACTGGCCCGCATTCGCGGGCCAGTGATAGTTTAGTATCTTATCTAATCTCGGCATTGAATCTATTCTTTGTCTCTTGATACAGCATATTCTGAATAGCATCTACTTCCACGGAAACAAGAGTTCGTTCATTACTCCGATATGACACTCGAAAGGTATAACTTATCCTATCGGCTCCAAATTTTTCGACATTAGTAAATGTATCAAGTAATTTTACTTCTTCGACTAAGTCTTTGCCTAAATCACGAACCAAATCATAATAATCATTGGGCGTGAAATTTTTATCCACCACAAAAGATATATCCCTAATAATCCCGGGAAATTTACTTACTTCTTTGAATTTATTATCTAGCTTAAGTTGTTTTTTTACTCTTTCATCATCTGACCAGAGTAGTCTTATATCTGGCAATTCCATACTGATCATCGCCAATCTCTCCAGACCAAAACCAAAAGCCCAGCCGTTATATATTTCGGGATCAACGCCTAAATTTTTCAAGACTGTTCCCTTTACAACTCCGGCACCTAAAACTTCTAGCCATTTTCCGCCTCTCTCTATTTCCATCTCAATGCTGGGATGCGTATAGGGAAAGGTATCTTCGTTAAATCTATATTTTATATCCTCGCCATAAATAGCCTTGGCAATTTTTGCAAGAACATCTTGCAGGTCTTCTTTGGTAATTTCTTTAACTGACTTGGGACATAAATACCAACCATCAATTTGATGAAACACGTTCATATGACTCCTGTCTATCTCATCTCTTCTATAAACTTTGCCATGCGACAAAGAACCTAGGTTTTCTCCCCTTTTTATCTTGTTTTTTATCTCTTCCTGAATTAAAAAATAATACCACATTATCGTTGTATGAGTGCGTAGAATATGTTTGTCGTCCACATAATAAGTATCGGATTTACTCCTAGCCGGATGGTCCTCAGCAAAGTCAAAAAGATCAAAACTAACGTCAGTGCCTACTATTTCTGGAGTTTCTATGTTGTAAAAATCTTTAAAATCGGCTAGATCCAACACACGTTTTGCAATTTCGCAAAGTGGATTGCCTTCAGTACGAGTTAAGTCGGACATGGCCAAAAACCTACTCAATCTTTTGGCTTCTGGATCGCTGCGTTTTTCTAATTGTTTTTTTATCGCCTCTTCTTCTTCGAGACTAATAATTATTTTTTTAAGACTCATATTATTCATAGATAATATCAATTTAAGCGATTAATTACTATACATTATATAAAATCTGAGATTATTTCAAATCAGTAAGACTAGCCTGATATTCACTAGAAATAGTAATTTCTTTTTTATTTACCGATTCGATCTTCTTATCTTTAACAATTACTTCCAATATTAGGCCATGAGTTGTTTCGTAGGAAAAATTCTGATCAAATATAAAATTTCCCAGACTATAGGCGATCCATGAATCTTTGTACTGTTCTACTTCTTGCCGCACATGAGGATGATGTCCGATTATTAACGAGGCTCCGGCATCAATGGCCGTCTTGGCAACAGACTCCTGTTTTAGATTATGATTTATTTTGTACTCATCGCCCCAGTGAAAAGACACAACTACGATATCACTCTGACTTTTAGCTTGCTTGATGTCTGACACCATTTGACTTAAATCAAGATAAGAAACTCCGGCTGTTGTTTCAGTCGCAGAAACTTTTGGTGATATTAGATCTGTATAGCCAAGAAATGTGACTTTAGATTCACCAACATCTTTCGTAATCCCCGTATGTGCTTCCTGAAAGTTACTGCCACCTCCGATGTAATTAATTTCAGCCGTCTTAAGATATTTGAGAGTATCCAAAAAAGCATCACGACCATAATCCCACATATGATTATTGGCAATATTTACAATATCAATACCAGCATATTGCAGGCCCTTGATCACTTTGGGATCAGCTCTGAAAGAATAAATACTTCCCACTTTGACTCCCCTTGCTGAAACCGGATTTTCGAGATTAGCAATTACAAGATCTGCTTGTCTAAGAGTGTCAATTATCTTTTCAAAAGGAAAATCGTAATTTCCTTTCTTCGCCATCAAAACACCCACTGATCTCGACAACATAATATCGCCAACAAATAACATGGTACTCGCGTGACTACTAGTTGGCACCACGTTATTTACAATTGAGTTAACGGCCTCGACTGTCTTATCTATAACTGACTCATCTTTATGAAACGCAATATACCCCACCGAAATGGTTAGGATGATGATGAGGGAATATATAAAATTTCTCATTGCCTGATACTATGGCCCTATCTTTCTTAGCATGATCCCATTACCATCGTATATCGCAACACCATTACCACCATTCAGTACCCTCACATATGATCCGGGATTACCAAAAGTTCCAGAGTTCCATATTGGATTGCCGTCTTTACCATAAAATACAAAATTACCGTCCAATTGCATTAATACACGTCCGCCTATTCCAATAGTACCTGACCCAGGAGTTTCAGTCGTCCAAGTTTTCTTTCTATCACAATACACCACCAAAACACCGCCATAATCGAAAATCAAACTACAACGAGAATCTTGTGACAGAACTGGGATTGAATATATAAGAGCCTGATCAGGGCCTACTATATCTGTACCAGATGGCCTTGGCACTGAGCTTCCACTTAAAGGTTTGAGTAAAGATCCCCCGCTACTGTATACTCCGGCTCCACCATCAACTTTCAGATAAGCTCCAGGATTACCATGAGTACCGGCGTTCCACAATGGAACATCGTTATTGCTATACAAAACTAAATTACCATCAGGTTGCATGATTACACGACCGCCAATCCCAGAATTGTATGTTCCGCTATTCCAGGTTGGCAAGTTGTTGTCATATAGCACTAAATTACCGTCAGATTGAAACTTAAAAGAGTAGCGTCTATCAGAAGACAGAATTGGGTTATCAATTCCCATCGTTTCGCCAGAACTCAGAATATCAGAGCTAGGGAGAGTTGGAGTGGGTAAAGGGGTTGGAGTCACGGTTGGTACTGGTGTGGGTACTGGCGTAGAAGACGGTGTCGGTGTGGGCGTAGGTACTGATGTTGGTACCGGTGTTGAAGATGGTGTTGGCGTTGGCACCGGTGTAGGCACTGGCGTAGAAGACGGTACTGGAATTGAGCTACCGCCAAGAGCCTTCAGCAAGGATCCGCTAGTAGTATACATATTCGCGCCATTCTGTATTAAAAGATAAGCACCATAATTACCGTGAGTAGCAGTATGCCATAACGGAGCGTTGCCACTGTTATACAAAACTAAATTGCCATCAGATTGCATGATTACACGACCACCGATCCCAATTCCGGAAGTCCCACTCGACCAGATTGGAGAACTGTTGTCATATAGCACTAAATTACCGTCAGATTGAAACTTAAAAGAGTAGCGTCTATCGGTAGAATATATGACCACCTCAGTCGCCATCGCTTGACCAGATCTAAGAATATTCGAAGTAGCTGGTGATATAGGAGTGGGCGTTGGTGCCGGTGTCGGTGAATAAACCGGAGTTGGGGTAAGCACTACAGGGGTAGGAGTTGGAACCGGCGTAGGCACAGGTGTTGAAGATGGCGTTGGTGCCGAAGACGGTGCCGGTGTCGGTGAATAAACCGGAGTTGGAGTTGAACATTTAGGCACCCTCCAGGCTACTACCGGACCATCCACGCCAGAATTATTGTTTTGAATAAAGCTATAGTAATAAGCTCCTGGCTGGAATGTTAGATTAGTCATGCCTGGCAACCTGGGAGAAAATCCGTTGGGTGCGAGAGTATACCCGCTTGAACCGTTAACATAACTACTCCACGAAGATGGTGAAGACGGCTCATCATCAACGAATATTAAAACGTTATTATTAACCGCAGTATATGAAATCTGAGCAACGTATCCAGTATTTGAGCATGCTGGAACATAGACAATCGGAGTCAATATTGGACTAGTAGTCGCGTTTGATATACTCGCTCCTAAATTATTAGATTTTTCATTATCAACGGGTTTTGAAAATTCTACTTTCGTATCAGTATTCGCTTCAACCGCTCCATTACTGACAACTGAGAAGTTAAACTTGGGTGAGACACAAATTGTCTTGCCTGCATCATTTTTGAAAGCTACATATCTAGTGTAGTTTCCCTCTTCTCCGGATCTATATAATACGCCTGAATAATTAGAATTAGATCCGTATCCATTATTTATGTTCCAGATATCATTCTTACCATCTTTAGAACCAAACCAATATACCTTGAGCTTATTTACACTTGAGCTAAAATGCCATGATACTGGGTCCCCAGCTTTTACTCGAGTGATATTGTTGCCATTCTTATCTGATAAAGAAAGACCGCAATCAATAGCGGCTGAAGAGTTGCTCGAGAAGACAAAGGAAGACCCGATGGCAAAAATAGCCACCGCCAAAATCGTAAAGATGTTAATTCTTTTCATTAGACTAAGTATACGGCCCCATAGACATTTAATACATGGGGCTTATCCACATAACGACGGTTACGCTAATAAGTCCGGCAATGAATTTTGATATTTCCGTACTTTGTCGGTATAGAGCTCATTGCATGATCTTTAGCATAAAAGCTTTACTGATATTTAGTCTTTAACTTACTTTCTCGATCAAATCTTTCAATCGCAAGTTCAATTAATGTATCAATTAGCTTGGAATAGGATATACCAGATGCTTCCCAGAGCTTTGGATACATACTGATTTTTGTAAATCCCGGGATTGTATTGGCTTCATTAATATATATTTTCCCATCAATTGTTAAGAAAAAATCTACCCTGGCCATACCCTCAAGACATAATGCCTTAAACGCTTGAATTGCTAACCATTGAATCTGTTTTATCTTAGCCCGAGATAGCTTAGCTGGTATTTCTAGGATAGCACCATTTTCATCAATATACTTCGCTTCGTAAGAGTAAAATTCGTGCTTAGACAAAACCTCTCCCGGTATTGATGCAATCGGATTTTTATTACCTAAAACAGAACACTCTACCTCTTTGCCTCGAATATATTTTTCTACTAAAATCTTGGAGTCGTAACGAAAGGCTTCTTGTAAAGCTTCTTGAAAATCTTTTTCATTTTTTACCTTACTCACACCCACTGAAGAGCCAAGATTGGCTGGCTTAACAAAAAATGGTGTGCCAAGTTCTCTTTTAATTTTTTTAAAGTTTACTTCGTCTGAATATTCAAAAACTAAAAATTTAGCTGTTGGTAATTTGGCGTGCTGAAATAATCTTTTCATTACATCTTTGTCCATTCCTATGGCTGAGCCCAATACGCTGGCACCCACAAAAGGAATTCCCGTCAATTTGAGAAGTCCTTGTACTGTCCCATCTTCTCCAAACGGTCCGTGAAGAACTGGAAACACTACATCCATGGAAGAACTTCTCTTGCTACCTAAACTGATCAGTTGGCCAGAATTATTGACGCTAGGAACAACAGAGACACTGTCTTCTTTGTTTAACTTAATTAACTTAGGATCGCTAGCATTTAATATAAAGTTTGAATTACCACGATACCAATTGCCGATTTTATCAATACCAATTGTAGTAATTTCATATTTTTCCTTATCCAAGGCTTCAATGATATTCTTAGCAGATTGTAAAGAAACCTCGTGTTCTGCTGATTTACCGCCGAAGATTATACCAACTTTTATTTTGCGTTTCTTGTCTCTCATATAGAATAATTTGTGTCTAATAATTTAACCATTAAAAGTCCATGAAGTCCAGATTAATCGGGCCTGGTCTATAACTGGCAGGAACGACGACGGTTGGAATGAAGCAGTTCATTCCAACCCCGAATTTTAGTCCGAGCTCCGTTGAGGACGTTAAAAAATTCGGCTTCGAACTTTAGTTCGAGTCCGCCAGCACTTCGCCGCCAACTATAAATCAGGCCCCGATTAATCGGGGCCTGATTTATAGTTGGCGGTGTCTATTGTACAAAATTCGAACTTATTTTGAAAGCAATCCCGACTAATCGCACGCGCGAAGCGCGTGGTGAAGCGAAACTAAATCGTACGCTCCACGAAAGCCCCGCCACCGCCTCGCTTCACTCGGCAACTCCAAAAAGAAAAAATGTTCCTTGCTTTTCGGATTTCGCGGGGGTGGATTTTTTCTAAAATGGAAAGGACATTTTTCTTTTTGGGGTTCTGCCCGTAAAGATATTCGGGCAGTGTGGCGGGGCTTCAATTCGGACTCGGTTTTGCGAAAACTATTTTCTGGGGATATGGATTTTCGCAAAACCGAGACTAATTTGTTTTTGGATTTTGTCCGCGCGGAGGAGGGGTCTGGGGAGGAATCCGCGCGGGCTTCCGTTTTTGAAATTTCCGAATGGGGCTTAAAAATGCTAAAATGCAATTATGAAATCAATATCCTTATTTTTTAAATGTTTATTTGTTTGGTGGAAACCGAGAGGTTTTGGCAATTTATCAGAAGCACAAATTATATTAACACAAGCAGCTTCTGACATGGCTGACGGCTCATCAAGCCAAACGAATAAACTACTTGCTGATGCAGCAAAAAATTATAGTGAGAAACTGAATATTCCAATATTTGCTCAAGGTGAAGTTGCTAGAGTATTGAAAGAGAGGAATGTTCCAGTTGTTGGTAGCACTCCTTGCGAAGCAATTCCCGACAATTTTGGATCAAAAGATTATTATGGAACATCGGGGGTTGCAGAAATTCAGAAAAAATATTGTGATGAACATGGCTTAAAAAAGCCACTTATTCTCGCCGCTACTCCACACACATGGCGAGCAAAATGGACTTATGAAAAACTTGGAATGGAGGTAATTTTACCACCGAAATCGCCACCAATGATTTTTGAGAAAGGAATGAACCAACGTCGTTGGCGTAGAGCGATAACGGCTTATCCATACGAATTAAAAGCTCGCTTAGACTATCTTTTTAATGGCGTTGTTTAACTGACCACAAATACTGAGATTTAACAAACTTTGATTATGGACTTACAAAACAAAATCGCATTAGCGCACATGGGATATTTTAATAAAGAATGTCGAAAAACTTATAGAGAAAACTCTAAAGATGTTTGCAAAATTTCTACAACAAAGGATTACATTGGAATAATCGAGCTAGATGTCAGAAAATCGAAAGACGGAGTGTTGTACTGTTATCACGGTACATTATTTCAATACTGGTTTGGTCTTAGAAATTCCGTAAAATTTTCTGACATCAAAAAGAAATACCGTGTTGATTCTCTTGAAGAAATTTTAGAGGTCATAACAGAAAATAAAACTATTTTTCTTGATCTTAAAAGTAAATCAATTACCAGAGAAGATATTTTGAACGCTTTGGAAGGTAAAAAATTTAGGGAAATTATTATCGGCAACACTGGATTATTTTCAGTGTCTTTTTTGCAACGCTTCAGTAATATGCCAGTACAATTTGTAAAAGCCATGAACGGAAATATTTTCTGCAATTTTTATGATTTGAAAAAACTAAAAGAGAAAAACTATAAATACTTTGAAGTAGTTTTTCCTTTTCAAATAAATAAAAAATTGATAGAAAATGTTAAGAAAAATGATTTAGAATTTAGATGTGCTGGATTATTTTTTCCGAACGGGAGAAGTTATTGGGAAAAAATTAACAAGTATAATATTAGGCACGTTTCTAGTGATTTCATCTAGCAAAAAATATGTTAATTTTTCTTACAATAATTCATAACTTAGCCCAACCATATTGGGATACACTCAAAAAATCTCTTGCTAAAGAAGATATATCTTCCCTTACAATCATTCACTCACCAAATCTAGTTGGCCATCCAGTCGGGATTATTATACTCGTCGCACTAGGTATTTTCACAATTCCAAGCGACCCACAATTTTTTCTATTCTGGTTTGGAATGATATGTATTGCTTCAGTTTCTCTTACTTTAAATATTTGGGGGCTACTTGAAACAAAATTTTTTGCTGTACAGATATTAAATAAATTAGGGTTTGTAACTAGCAGTATCATGGCTGTTTTGTTAATCGGCGAAACCTTAACCTCTCTACAAGTTATTTCACTTGTACTTGGAGTAATCGGAGTTGCTTTTTTCGCATGGCCACAACATTTATCTCGCTCTAATTTTGTTTGGGATCGTGGTGTGATATTTATTATTATATCTCTCATTCTTTCTGGATTTTCTAGCGTATTTTATAAAATAGCAACATTTCATACTCCCAACTACATAACTTTTCTTTCAGGGCGTTTTGTGGCTGATATGATTGGGTGGACAGCCGTGTGGCTCATTATCAGTCTTTGTTTTTTGAAGCGTAATCCAATAAAGGAATTAGTTCGCTGTATAAAAAACCAATCAGGATTAATAATGATAATCGGAATTGCGGTGTCCACGCTTTTGAGTTCTTGGCTTATTTACAAACTTCCCGTGACCACATTCGCCATGCTTGGAATATTAACTATTCCCGCCGCGTATCTTTTTAGTCGTTTCAAATATAAAGAAAGTATGACGGCGCGAATGTGGATAGGGACTATATTTATTATTAGTTCGGTTGGACTTTTTTTGATGTAATAGCCCCATTCGGAAATTTCAAAAACGGAAGCCCGCGCGGATTCCTCCCCAGACCCCTCCTCCGCGCGGACAAAATCCAAAAACAAATTAGTCTCGGTTT
>Ga0208375_1002401_pt1 | contig 17782 bp, 22 predicted proteins | sample RifOxyD1_FD_184038 | JGI IMG/M metagenome (GOLD analysis project Ga0208375, IMG submission 184038) | Soil microbial communities from Rifle, Colorado - Rifle Oxygen_injection D1 (SPAdes) | ecosystem: Environmental > Terrestrial > Deep subsurface > Rock core/Sediment | place: Rifle, Colorado... | reverse complement strand
GAATCCTTAGAAGTGTAATGCCCCACTGCGAAGCGAAGCGTAGCAGGCGAGCGAAGCGAGACCCCTCTGGGGTGGGGATAGCTTCTAAGTATATTCAGGTTTACTCCGTTTATGGTGTTGTTGATGATTTAGTTTTGTATAGAGCCCTTTATGGTGAAATGGGGCTGTGGGTTCGGCCTTATGAGATGTTTGTTGGAGAAAAAGAACCTGGTGTTCCTAGATTCAAATTTTCTTTAGCTTATGATCCATTACCCTTAAGGGAAGTAAGTGATTTTAGATTTGGCGATGTTAAAGTTGTTGGTGTTGCTACTCATTCTGAAACTAGGAAACCTTTTTTGGTTTGTAGAGATGTCGAAGAAAGATTTTTTTTGAGAGAAATTGATTTGGAAAATAGAATTTAAATTACTCGGCCTTTCCAAACTACTTGGTGTGTTAAAGAAATATAGATTGAGTTAAGTGCGATTGGTACGAATAATAATAAATGTAATGGGAATAATAGTGAAGTTAAAATTAAATCTTGGCCGGCTAAAATTGCTGTGGAAATTCTGATTACATAAAGTGGAATAAGGACTATTATAAAATTTAAATCGGAAATAATTAAGAAAATTGGTAATAAGAAAATACTGAAATAGAATACTACTGCTATTAGGTAGGCCGGAATTTTTAGGTTTGTTCCATCATAGACACTTCTTGATAGGCCTTGAATTGAAGTTAGCAAGTTTGAATACATTCTACATTTTACTAAATCAATACTTCTTACTGCAGAAATTTTAAACCCATGTTGTTTCATTAATCTTGCAATTCCCGTATCTTCTGTTTTTTTGGTTTTTACAGATTCATGGCCACCAATCTTATGATAAGCGTTCTTTTCAATAAGAATAAATTGACCTATTGCGATACTGATTAAATGGCTTTTTGTATGTTTGATTAATTCTAAAGGAAGTAATGTTAAGGACATTATGTCTATCATTGGAACAATTAGCCATTCTCCCCAGGAGTTCATTAACTGTTGTGGGAAGCAACTAAGCATTGATACTTTTTCTTCTTGAAATAATGCAACTGCAGATTCTAATGTTTCTGGTTTTAGTTCAACGTCAGCATCTAGGAAGAGAAATAGTTCGCCTTTAGCTTCTTGGGATAATTGATGACATGCCCAGGGTTTTCCAATCCAACCCTTTTCTAATGGTTTGCCTTTTAATATTTTTAGTTTGTCACATTCTAATTTTTTTAATTCTTTGAAAGTATTATCCTCGGAGTTATCATCTAATACTATTACTTCAAAGTTTGGATAGTCTTGTTTTAGAATTTTAGGGAGAAATTCTTTAATATTTTTTTCTTCGTTTCTTGCGGGAATTAATATGGAAACAAATGGTTTTTTTGTGGTTGTTCTTGGTGTTAATCTTCTTGCAGTTAGCAAATTATATACTGGTATAATACAAGTAAATGATAAAGCTGCGAAAAAGATTAGGACTGAAATCATTTTTTATTCCTTGATTGCGTTTGTGGAAGGTCCACGGCGTCCTACATTTGGGCCATCTATTACTTTGAAGCCTGCAGTCTTTAAATTCTCTCGTATTTTTCTAGCACAAGAATAAGTAGCAAGCTTTGCGCCTTTTTTCATTCTGGAATATATCTCTTTGAAGAATTCTTCACTCCAGAGTTCTGGGTTTTTTCTTGGAGAGAATGGGTCTAAAAAAACTATGTCAAACATTTCTTTGACTGTTTTGATAGTTTCTTCTGCTGGGCCAAGAATTAATTGTATTTCGTAATTTTCATCTTTGTAATAATAATCTTTAGCGACTTTCTTTATAATTTTGTTATAGTTTTCATTTATGTTTAATCTTTGAAGATCTTCTAAGACTTTAGGATCTTTTTCCAGTGCGATTATTTTTAGGTGTTTTGCATTTTCTATAGCCGCAAAAGTATTGTAACCTAAACCGAAACAAATGTCAAGAATAATTTGGTTGTCTTTTACACCTAGTGGTTCTATGTATTTTTTTTGGGCTTCTTCTAATGCACCAGTTTGAGAATGATATATTTCTTGGTATTCTTCATTGAAAAATGTGTATGAATTATCTTTTGTTTTTACTAATTCCATGTTGGATCATCTCAAGACATTTTTTGATTGAGTTTTTTGTGGTATCAATTTGAATTACTTTATGTTTTAATTCCAAAGCATCTACCAAACAGATATCGAATGTTTCAGCTTCCAGGTTTTCTTTGATTTTGTTTTTAGGATATTTTCGTTGTTCTAAACGTTTTTTTAATACTTTTAAGTCTGTTTTTGTGGCTATACAATAATCTACATGTTTTGCAGGAACATAATGGGATAAATGTGAATCAATAATCAGGTTTTTGGTTTTTTTAATTATTTCTGTTAGTACTTTAGAAAGTTTTTTTTCGTCAACAATATAAGTTTTATTCTTCTTATCGTAAGATTCTCTAAGGTTGCATTCTTGAATTACAATGTTTACATCTAAATAAGGAATGCCTGTTTTTTTTGCAAGTTCTATTGCTAATGTGGTTTTACCAGTTCCAGGGGTGCCTGTGAAGATGATTATCATAGTTTTGATTGTTGTAATTCAGTTTAAATAGTTTTTTAAATGAAGAAGGGTTATATTTACTTATGTCAATTATTCATGAATTCAAAGAATTTGCAGTTAAAGGAAATATGTTAGATATGGCTGTGGGTATTATTCTTGGTGTTGCATTCGGAAAAGTTATCACTTCATTTGTTAATGATATTATTATGCCTCCTATGGGTTTGTTAATCGGAGGGGTTAATTTTAAGGATTTAGCGGTTGTTTTAAAAGAGGCTACTGAGACTGCTGCTGCTGTTTCTATTAATTATGGGTTGTTCATTAATACTCTTTTAGATTTTTTGATTGTTGCAATTGTTATATTTTTTATGATCAAAGGGATTAATCGTTTGAGAAGATTTTCTGAAAAAGAAGAGAAGAAGAAAATAAAATAACTTTAGAAAGGTTTAAAAATATCAGTGCTTATTAATTTGTTATATGATGGAGAAAACAGCGACTTTAATTTTAGCTTTAGCGGCTATCTTTTTTGTAGGTTATGGAATTACTGGATTTGCTGTAATTAATTCTAATGGTATGTGTACAGAAGATCTTGATTGTCAATATTCTGGTTGTTGTCCATTATATGAACAAGATTATGGGGTTTGTGCAGCGGCAACACAATGTGATGAAATTTATTTTAGTTCTATTAATGATCAGACTATGTTTAAGGCTCCAGATGTTGGTAGTGAGATAGAAAAGAATTATATTGCTGTTGCTTTAGGTGTGATTATGTTAATGATTCTATTAATCGTTGGATATTTTGAGTGGAAGCACGAGAAAGCACAAAAGAAAGTTAAACGAAGAGCTAAGAAATAATTGTTCCAATAAATTTTTTGTTGTTTAATACGTTATTTAATTGATGGTTTCCTTCTAGAATGATTGTTGTAATATTATTCTTTTTAATTATCTCTGAAGCTTTTTGGTCTAAAACGAAATGTTGGCCGGCTTTGTATTTGATTTTTTTAATTTTATTATGGAAATCATTATGAGTTATGAATGGGATTAATGAAGCATTTTTATGAGTCTTTGGGTCGTCAGTAAATAATCCTGGGACGTTTGTCATATTGATAAAGAATTTTGCTTTTTTGTCTCTTGCAATTTCTGCGGCATTAGCATCTGAAGTCATTCCTGATTTGTTGCCTAAAGCCCCACAAACAATTATTCTGCTTTTGATAGTCTTTAATTCTTGGTGGGTTTCAGGGATTCTTGTTTGATTGAAGATATCTGCGATTAAATTTGCGTTTAATCGTGTTGTTAATATCCCTAAGAATGAAGCTTCTTCCTCTGAAAGTTTTTCTTTTCTTGCTGCTTCGATATAAGTACGTGCAGTTTTTCCACCACCAGTAACGATGATAAAATTGTATTTCTTATGTTTAAGAATAATTTTTTTGAATTTATCTAGAAATTTATAGTTAATTTTGTCTTGGGCAATTATCGAACCACCAAGAGAAATTACTATTGTTTGCATATTTTATTAGATTGTTGTATTTATTTATATTAGTTTTGGATTTTTAATCTACTGTGAATAATTTAGAATCGTGAACATCGAATAATCCCAATCTTGCTCCAGCATCTAACCAGCCATGTGCATAATTTAATGCTGCAAATGCGTCGACAATTTCCCCTTTTTTTTCGAAATGTTCGGCATCTTTAATATAACGTTCAATCATATCAAGAAAATCTGCTCTTTCTTTTTCCATATTTAATCTGTTATTAGAATCTTTAGCTAACTCAAATGCTTTTTTTGTAACTTCAAAATATTTACTCAGTTTCTGGGGTGTTATCAGGTTGTTCATCTTCTTCTATTTCTTCGTTATTAGTTTCATCTTCTTCTATTTCTTCGTTATTAGTTTCATCTTCTTCTATTTCTTCGTTATTAGTTTCATCTTCTTCTATTTCTTCGTTATTAGTTTCTTCGGGTTTACCATTAGTGTATTTGATTCTTTCAACTGTTGAAACTTTATCGTCTCCTTTTAGTTTCATGATTCTAACACCTTGGGTGTTTCTGCCTATTTTTGCGATGTCACTAACTTGGATTCTGATTACAATTCCGTTCTTTGATGCAACTATGATTTCATCATCATCTTTAACAGCTTTGATTGCTACTACTTGGCCATTTCTATCGGTAGTTTGGATGTTAATTACTCCTTTACCACCTCTATTGATTAATCTGTATTCTGGGATGTCTGTACGTTTACCAAAACCATTTTCTGTTATTGTTAATAATTGGCCACTTTCAATTGCTACTTCCATTCCAATAACTTCATCGCCTTTACCTAGAGTTATTCCTTTAACTCCTTGAGAATTTCTTCCAACATCTCGGACGTTTTTTTCATCAAAGCGTACAGCACTACCATTTTTGGTTCCGATTATGAATTTTAATCTCCCTGGGGTTAATTTTACTGTAACTAATTCGTCATCTTCTTTTAGTTTAATTCCAACAATTCCGCCCCTTCTTGGGTTTGAATATTCAGTTAGTAAAGTTTTCTTTAGTAATCCACCTTTTGTACACATTAATAGGTAATGGTTTTCTGTAAATTCTTTAATTGGGATTATTGTTGAAATTCTGTCATTAGGTTTTAAGTTTAATAAATTAATAATGGCTTTTCCTTTTGCGTATTTTCCAGATTCTGGAATTTGGTAGACTTTTAACCAATACACCTGGCCACTTGAACTGAAACATAATAAATAATTATGAGTTGATGCTGTGATAATAGATTCAATATCATCTTCTTCTTTCTTTTCTGTACCTTTAACACCAACACCACCTCTCTTTTGAATTCTGTATTCTTCAATTGGCATTCTTTTGATGTAGCCAGTTCTTGTTAATATGATTGCAGCATCTTCATTTGGAATTAAATCTTCTATTTCTAGTTCTTCTGTATTATCTTGGAGATCTGTTTTTCTTTCATCACCATAATTTTCAATTAAATTTTGTAAATCTGTTTTGATTATGTCTAAAACTTTTTGTTCAGAATTTAATATCGTGTTTAGTTCTGTTATTAATTCTAATATTTTCTTTAGCTCGTCGACTAATTTTTCAGTTTCTAAGGAAGTTAATTTTTGTAATTTTAAATCTAGGATTGCGTTACATTGGGCTTCTGAAAGATTGAATGAATTTGATAAAAATTGTCTTGCTAACTCAACGGTTTTTGACGCTTTGATCCCTTTTACAACTGCGTCTATATTGTTTAATGCAATATGTAAACCTTCTAAAATATGTGCACGTTGTTCGGCTTTATTCAAATCGAATCTTGTTCTTTTGATTATTACTTCTTTTCTGTGAACAATGTAATGATTAAGCATTTCTTTTAGGTTCATAACTTTAGGTTTGTTATGATCTAATGCTAAGAAAATGATTCCAAAAGTGTTTTCTAGTTGGGTATGTTTGTATAATTGATTTAGGACTAAATTTGGGTCTGTGTGTTTTTTTAGTTCGATAACAATACGCATACCGTCTCTATCAGATTCATCTCTTATGTCTGAGATTCCTTCAATAATTTTATCGTTTACTAAATGAGCAATATTCTCAATTAATGTTGATTTGTTAACTTGATATGGAATTTCTGTGATGATTAATGATTGGCGATCTTTTTTTGGTTCAATTTCGGATCTTGCTCTTACGGTTACTTTTCCTCTTCCTGTTTGGAATGCGGATGAAATTCCAACTTTACCACAGATGATTCCACCTGTTGGGAAGTCTGGGCCTTTGATATGTTGCATTAATTCTAAGATTGTTGCTTCGGGATTATTGATTAATTGAATAATTGCATTACAAGTTTCTTTTAAGTTATGGGGAGGAATGTTTGTTGCCATTCCAACTGCGATACCTGTAGAACCGTTGATTAATAGATTTGGTAATCTTGCGGGTAATACTGTTGGTTCTTTTAATGATCCATCAAAGTTATCTTGCATATCTACAGTTTCTTTGTTTAAATCGAAAAGAAGTTCTTCAGAGATCTTAGAAAGTTTTGCTTCAGTATACCTCATGGAAGCTGCTGAATCTCCATCAACATTTCCGAAGTTACCTTGACCTTTGATTAATGGATATCGTAATGAAAAATCTTGGGCCATTCTAACTAATGTATCGTATACTGCAGTATCGCCGTGAGGGTGGTATTTACCTAAAACATCCCCTACAATCCTTGCTGATTTCTTGAATGGTTTATTGTATGTCATTCCCAAATCATTCATTGCATAAAGAACTCTTCTGTGGACTGGTTTTAATCCATCACGAACATCTGGTAATGCCCGGCCAACAATAACTGACATAGAATAATCTAAGTATGATTCTTTCATCTCTTGTTCAATTACTTTTTTGTGGATGATTTCTACCATTTTAGATGTCCAGGTTCTTTACTAAGCTTGAATTTGCGAAGATGAATTCTCTACGTGGATCAACTTGGTCGCCCATTAAAACTGTAAACATTGCATCTGCTGCAACTGCATCTTCAACTATTACTTGTTTCATATGCCTTGATTCTGGATCTAGAGTTGTTTCCCATAATTGATCTGGGTTCATCTCTCCTAAACCTTTGTAACGTTGGATGTTAATGTCTTTTCCAAGTCTTTCAATAGTCTCGGCCAATTCTTGATCATTCATTAAGTAAATTTTTTCTTTGCCCTTTGAAACCTTGTATAATGGGGGCATTGCAATGAAAATGTGACCTTGTTCTACTAATGGTTTCATGAATCTATAGAAGAATGTTAATAATAAACATGAAATGTGTGAACCATCAACATCTGCATCAGTCATAATTATGATCCGGTTGTATCTTAATTTTGTAATGTCAAACTCGTCACCAATCCCAGCTCCGATTGCAGAAATTAAAGTTGTGATTTCGTTGTTTGCGAAAATTTTATCGATTCTTGCTTTTTCTACATTAAGGATTTTTCCTCTTAATGGTAAAATTGCTTGAGTAGTCCTTGTTCTTCCAGATTTTGCACTATTATGAACAAAGACTCCTGATGCTAAGGCAAAATTGTGTGTATCTTTGACTTCTAAATCATAAACATTTATTCTTTTATTGAGTTTTAGTATTTTTTTAATTTTGTGGTTATAATTTTTGATTGTTTCTAGCATTATATTTTTATTATTATTAAAAAATCTTTTTTGAATTGTTTCTAAAGTCAAAAGATTCTTATTTTTTAGTTTAATTCTTTCTTTATCATATTCTTCAATTCTATTTTGTTCAGATAATAATTTTAATAATTTCATTGAATGTTGGTAGTAGGTTTTATTATAGGCTTCTTTTCTTTTAATTCTAAATTCTTGAGTCCATTGTTTTTTAGTTTTGTTAGATCTCCATTTTTTTAATATTTCATTTTGCCATTGTTTTTTTGCATTGTTTGATAATTCTTTTATTTTTTCAGGATGATTTATGAAATATTCTTTAATTTTCTTTGATTGTTTAAATTTATTTTCTGGTTGATTCCAATATTCCTTTTGATTTTTATTTAATAATTCATTATTTCTTTTTTGATATTCTTTGTGGGTATTATAAAATTCTAAAAATTTATTTTTCATATATTCTTTGTAATATGGATTGGCCCATTGTTTTTTTGCTCTTTTGCTTAATTGAACTTTTTGTTTGAGAATTGAATTTCTTATTTTGTTTCTAAATTCTGGTGTTTTTCTTATTTCTTTTAATTTTTCTAGTACTTCTGGTCTTTTTAAGGTTTTTTCTAATGTTTCTCTATGTAATTTCATATGTGCTTCTTTTGGGATTCTAATAATATTTTCTGGATTATTATTCAACTTATTAAAATCTTTATGATGTCTATCTGAGTTATTGATTTTTGAATATTTTTTATTAGAAATGTTATAATCATCAGAAAGCATATGAGTAAAAATCCATTTTTTTCTTTCAAAATCAAATACCATTTCATAACCATCTATAGTTATGTTTCCTTCTTTTTTTGAAATTTTACGATATAATGGTGCTAGGTTATCTGTTTTTTTTATTTTATTTGCTTCAATATAAGTACCATCTACTAATCTAAATTTATGGTTTAGTGTACAGATAATTTCTTCATTGTTATCAAGGATAATTTTTATTACTTCTGAATTTCTTTTTGTTAATCGGGGATTTTTTATTAAGGCAATTTGTATATTATTTTTATTATCTAATGTGTAACAATAGTTCTTTTTTCTTTGTTTATGTTCTTTAATTAATTCTTTGAATGATAAATTTCTTCCATCAACTAATGCTATCTTTGTATCTCCTGAAAAACAGCCTCCTGCGGAATCTCCTTCAACTAAGAATAATTCACACTTTGCAGGATCTCTTTCTTGGCAATCTGCTAATTTTCCTGGAAGTGAGGAGGAGGATAATGCACCTTTTCTTCTTGCTAAATCTTTTGCTTTACGTGCTGCTTCTCTGGCTTTTGCTGCAAGCATTGCTTTTTCTAAAATCTTTTTTGCTACGTTTGGATTTTCTTCTAAATATGTTGATAGGCTATCAAATGTGATTTTGTAAACGATTGTTCTAACTTCGCTATTACCTAATTTTGTTTTTGTTTGACCTTCAAATTGAGGATTTGGAACTTTAATTGAAATTACTGCAGTTAATCCTTCTTTGATATCGTTAGAAGTTAATTTTTCTTCGTTCTTAAAATTCTTTTCAATGTAATCATTAATTACTTTTGTTAAACCAGTGTAGAAACCAACTAAGTGGGTTCCACCTTCGATTGTATTAATGTTGTTTACATAAGAAAAAATATTTTCATTGAAACTATCATTGTATTGTAATGCAACTTCTACGATAATGTTGTCTTCTTCTTTTTCTAAGTATATAGGCTCATGTAAAATATCTTTATTTTTGTTTAAGTATGTAACAAATTCTAGAATCCCACCTTCAAATTTAAAAATTTCTTCTTTGCTATCACGTTCGTCTTTTAATAAAATCTTTATTCCTTTGTTTAGGAATGCTAGTTCTCTAATTCTTTTTGCTAAAATATCATATTGGTATAATTGTGTTTCTGAAAATATTTCTTCATCAGGGAAAAATCTAATTTCTGTTCCTTGTCCTGAAGTTTCTCCTAAACATTTTAATTCTGTGATTGGGATTCCTTTTGCGTATTCTTGGGTATATGTTTTTCCGTCTTTTTGAATTGTAATAATTAATTTTTTTGATAATGCGTTTACACAAGATACACCTACTCCGTGTAAACCTCCAGAAACTTTGTAAGAAGATTTATCGAATTTTCCACCGGCGTGTAATATTGTTAGAACAACTTCTACGGCTGGACGTTTTTCTTCTGGATGAATATCAACAGGAATACCTCTCCCGTTATCTTTTACTGTGATAGAATTATCTTCATGAATGATTACTTGAATATCATCACAAAAGCCTGCAAGAGCTTCATCAATGGAATTGTCAATAACTTCGTAAACTAAGTGATGTAGACCCCTAATCCCAGTATCACCAATGTACATTGAGGGCCTTTTTCTAACCGCTTCTAGTCCTTTGAGAACTTGAATATTTATTGCTTTGTAATCTTCCATTTTTTTCGTTAAATATAATCTTTTTTTGATTAGATTCTTTATAACCTTTTCCCTCCTCAAAACTATAAAATTCGAGCTTTATAGCTGGATTGGTGGCATTCTAGATTCTTGTGAAAAAAGGTTTAGGAAAGGTTTAAAAAGAAGTATAAATTGAGTGTATTTTGTGGAAAAAATAGTTTTAGATACAAGCTTTTTAGTAGCTGCTTATGAATTAAAGGTAGATGTTATTGAAGGTATCTTTAATGTTTGTGATTTTAAGTATGAATTATTTGTTCTTGATGGGACGATAAATGAATTAGAAAGGCTTATAAATAGTTCCTCACTTTCAAGGAAACAAGCCGCCAAGTATGCTTTAAAGCTTATACAGAGCCTTAATATCAAGGTTTTGAAAGCTGAGCAAGAGCATGTTGATGACGCTTTAGTTGCATTAAAAGGTTATATTGTTGCGACTGAAGATGCTGAGCTAAAAAGACGATTAAGAATGATTGGTGTTAAGATTTTGAACATCAGGCAAAAAAAGCTTGTGGTGTTGGAGTGAAAAATGTACTATAAAATCAAAGTTAAGGGACATGTTCGTGTTGATCCAAGGTTGTTTGTAAATTCAAATGAAGAATCAGTTAAGGCTTCATTAAAAGAAAGATTTGATGGTTATATCTCTAAAGAATTAGGTCTTGTATTAGGTGTAGCTTCAGTTGATAAAATTGGTGAGGGCGTTATAATTTCTGGTGATGGTGCTGCCTATTATGATACTGAGTTTACGGTTTTGAGTTTTAAACCTGAAGTTGGTGAAGTTGTATTAGGTAAAATTTCTGATATAACTGATTTTGGTGCTTTCATTAATATTGGGCCAATGGATGGTATGATTCACGTTTCACAAACTATGGATGATTTTGTAAGTTTTGCAAAAAGTAATGTTTTATCTGGTAAAGAATCAAAAAGAAGTTTGAAAGTTGGTGATCTTTGTAGGGCAAGAGTAATTGCTGTTAGTTACAAAGATGTTTCTAGTCCAAAGATTGGATTAACAATGAGACAACATAGACTTGGTGCTTTAAGTTGGATTGAAGAAGATTTGAAAAAAGATAAGAAAGGTAAGAAAGAATGAAAAAAGTTTGTAAAAAATGTAGATTTTTCGTTGAGGGACCTGAATGTCCGTTGTGTAGAACTTCTAACTTTACTGAAACTTGGAAAGGAAGAATGATTATTCTTGATGCTGAGAAATCAGAGATCGCAAAAAAAGTGGGATTAAAATCAAAGGGAGAATATGCTGTTAAGGTGAGATAAAATGGATGTAGAAATAAAAAAACAAATTGAAGCTCCGTTATTTGGGAGACAAAGAATTACTGGGATTGTTACATTTGAAGGTGGTGCAACACCGTCTATTTTGAAATTGAAAGATGTTTTGGCTTCAAAATTGAAAGTGAATAAAGATTTGATAGCAATAAGACATGTTTATCAAAGATTTGGATTTACAGAAGTAAAAGTTATTGCACATATTTACAAGAAAAGAGAAGAGCTTATGAAATTAGAAAAATTAAAAAAAGCTGAAAGAAAACAAATTGAAGCTGATAAAAAAGCAGAAGCAGAGGCTAAAAAAGCAGCTGAGGTTAAAGCGGAGTAAAAATGGCAGCAAAAAAAATCAAAAATAAAGTTCCTAGTATGAAGTATAAAAGATATAAGAGTGGAAGTGGTGAAGGTTATTGTCAAAAGTGTGGACCTGGAACATTCTTAGCAAAACATAAGGATAGACAAACTTGTGGTAAGTGCGGATATACTATTTTTAATAAATAAATTATTTTTTAATTATATTTTTTAGAATTTTTTATTATAGAGAGTTTTGAATAACCCCCTGCTAACTATTTCAGATGTTTTTTCTTAACTAATTCACAAGATATAAATAGTAGTTTCTCGTCGATAAAGCTGAGGTGAATAAATATGAGTTTTAATGAATTTATTTTGAAGGAACAATATCAAAAAGTTAGAGGATTAGGCGATCGTCTTGTTCTTATGAAAGAACAAATTGATTGGCAACCATTTATTCCTCTTATCGCAAGTGTTTTTTATGATAATAAAAAAATTGGTGGGCGACCGCATACTGATGAACTAGTGATTGTTCGTTCTATGCTTTTACAATCCTGGTATGGATTAAGTGATGAAGAATTAGAATTTTCTTGCCATGATCGTCTATCATTTCGTAATTTTTTAGGATTTCCCGAAACTATTCCTGATTTTTCAAGTGTGTGGAAACATAGAGATCGTTTAAAAGAAAATGGAACAGATAAAAAAATCTGGAATGAGTTGCAACGACAAATGGATGCTAAAGGTTACAAAATTATTAAAGGAATAATTCAAGATGCAACATTTATCGAGGCAAATATTGGTAAAACAAGATATAGAAAAGAAAAAATTGCAAAAAAGAATGGTGAAGAGATTATATACTCTGAGAAACAAAAAGAGCATATCGATAAAGATGGTACTTTCTCAGTTAAAAGAGGTCAAGTTCATTATGGTTATAAAAATCATGTCAAATCTGATACTGATTTTTTGCTGATTAGAGAATATGAAGTGACAACTGCATCACTTCATGATGGAGAGATTGATCTTTCAGATAAAGATGAAGTAGCATACAGAGATAGAGGATATACTGGTAAGGAAACAAAAGCAAAAGGAAATGCAAGTATGAAAAGAGGAAAATTAACAATAAAACAAAAACTAAGAAATTTTAGAATTTCAAAAAAAAGAGCACCTGGAGAAAGACCATTTGGAGTCATAAAATGTGTGTTCAATGGAGAACACACAAATGTGAAGACCATTGAGAGAGTTTCCATAAAGGAAATGTTCAAATGTTTCGGATATAATTTATACCAACTTGTAACTTTAGAAAGAATTAAGCTAGCGAGAGCTATCTAAAAAAAAGAGAAAATTTAAGAAAATAAGAGATAATCTGAAGCAAAATAGTAATACAGGGAGTAAAATACAAAGATTATGACTTAAAAAAAATTAGAAAAGTTCTATTTTTCTAAATAAAGGGGTTATTCAAAACCCTCTATATTATTTTTTAGAATTATTTTGATTATTAAACCCTAGGAAGATACTCCGAAGAGCACCTTCCTGGGGAAAAAGAGGTGATAAGTTATTTAGAAGTAAACTCCTATATAAATCTTTCGGTTGTTTTAACTGGGTAGTGACGGCAGCAGTTCATTTACATAAAGTTCTACCAATCAAAAACCAAACTTGCAATGCCGATGAGTGTTACTGTCGGTACAAAGGCATCAAATTGATCAGTTACATCAATTACTTCCCAAAATTGGATTGCACCATTACTTCCCCAAAGAAATATTGCTAAAATTCCTCCAAGGATATCGAAAACTGTGCCAAATACTGGGATTCTACCTACAAAAAAATCTGCTACATCAAATGCTACTGATAATGTTAATTTTATTATTGTTTTTATGACTCCCACGATTTTTATTAGGGTTCGATTATTTATATTCTTTTAGGATAGTGAACAATTATAACAATGTTTTTAAGCTGAATTCTTTGAAATTGTCAGATGATTAAAAGTTTTTTTGATGGAATGTTGTATAAACGAGATTCTGAAGAATTGGGTATCCAAATTGAGAGTTTATATAAGAGTGAATTTGGCCCGGGAAATTTGCCTTCAAAAAGAAAAGAGAATCGTGTTTATGGGGTTGTTGTTCCTTATTCACAATATGATTATTCTGGTGCTGCAATGGCTTGGGCGTATAAAATTTTAGCTGAAAGTTATTTTCCTGAAACTTATGTTATTTTAGTCCCTGATACAAAAGGAGCCTTTGTTAATTATGTTACTGTCTTTGATGATTTTGAAACGCCATTTGGAGTTTGCAAGGTTGATTTGGAGTTTGCAAGGAATTTGATTGATTTGGGATTAGTATCGTTTACAAGTGAGTTGAATGAGTTTACTTTGGAGGTACAGTTACCTTTTCTTATGCATTCATGTAAAGATAGAATTAGTGATTTGAAAATATTGCCTATTATTGTTCCAAATTTGCATAATTATGATAAGTTGGTTGAAGAGATTTTGAAACTGAAAAAAGATATTGTTGTAATTGTAGCTTCTGAGATGAGTCCTTATGGATTGAAGTATATGTATTTGCCGTTTATGGAGAATGTTGAAGAGAATATTTCTAAACAGGATATGGTCCTGATGAAGAATATGATTAATTTTGAATATGAGATTTATTTGAAGTTTATACAAAAGAATAGGATTCCAATTCTTGGTAAGAATTGTGTGGTCTTAGGATTGGAGTTAATTAAAAGTTTAGGTTCTAGTTCTGGGGAGTTGATGTGTTATTATAGAAGTTCGCAAGTAAATAATGATGATAATAATTCTGTTGGATTTGGTGTTGTTGTTTATTAGGTTGGGATTACTATGATGTAGTAAAGCAATGTTTTTATAATTGATTAACATATGAGTTTGAATATGGTTTTGGTGAAAGTGCCAAGAGTCGATGTGGCTTTGTTATTGAAAGAGAAAAAAGAGGTTGTGAAATCGAGTAAAAATCTTGTGAAAAATGTTTCTAAAATTAAAAAAGTGCCTGTTAAAAAAGTTGTAAAGAAATTGGTGAAGAAAAAGTTTATTAAGAAAAAAAGAGATTAGAATATTAGGAGCAGAATTCCAACCAACCAGCAGTAATATGCGAAGTAATGAAAATAGTTTTTTTCGATTAATATTGTTAATAGTTTTAGTGAAATGTAGCCAATTATGAATGCTGTAATGATACCATATATGTATATAGTTTCAAAAGTTCCGGAGTTGTATTCTAAAATTGTTGCGCCGATGATTGCAGGTATGACTAGTAAAAATGAGAATGTTATTAGTTGTTTTTTTTCTAGGCCGAGTAATAATCCTGTAGAGATGGTTGTACCAGATCTTGAGATGCCGGGAATTATTGCTAATGCTTGTGCGAATCCAATTATAATTGAGTCTTTTAACTTTAGTTCTTTTTTTCCGTGTGAAAATTTGGTTAGCATTAATATTATTCCTGTAATTATTAATGCAATACCCACTGCTTTTGTGTTTGAAAATAATGAGGAGATTTGATCATTAAAGAAATATCCAACTAATGCAATTGGAATTGTACCGAGAATTATTAAATAGCCTAATTTGCCGTAGGGTTTTTTGTAACTAGGAAATTCTTTGAATATTTGTAGAATTTCTTTTCTGAAGAATATGATTATTACTAATATGGTTGCTAGATGAAGTAGAATATCGAATAATAATGGTGCTTCAATGTTTAGGTATTGTTGGGCTATGACTAAGTGACCTGAAGATGAAATCGGGAGCCATTCTGTTAGGCCTTGTAATATTCCTAAAAATATTGATTCTAGTATTTGCATGTAAGAAATTGATTTTATTAAGTATAAATATGTTTTGAATTATTATAATTCTAAGATTGTGCCCGCAGGACCTGGATTGATAATTAAAGTTCTTTTATTGTAAACTTGTTGTTTGTTGAAGTTTTCGTGTAAATGGCCACAAATATGGAGTATAGGTTTTATTTCATTCAAGAATTTTCTTTGTGATCTGCAACCAACATGGCCTGCCCATTCTAAATAGTCTAGTTCTGTATTATATGGTGGGCCGTGGGTGACTAGGATTACTTTATCATCTTTCTTTAAAGTTTGTTTGAATTTTTTTGTTTCTGTTTCTAAACGCTCATCAAATGGGTCAAAACCGCCGCCACCCCAAAAGAAAAATACTAGGTTGTTTATTCTTAATGTTTTTTTGTGTTTATTGGTTATTTTAGAGAATTTTTTGCAGGTTACTTCTAATTTCTTTTCTTCTTCATGGTTACCTGGAATGATATACATTGGTTTCTCTAATTTTCTTTCTAATTGTTGGAGAACTTTTTCTAAGCCTACTCCGAACCAACTAATGTCACCTGCGCAAATTAGGAAATCAACTTCTTTAGAATTGGTAATAATATTATTTAATGCTTCTTTATTCAGGTGTGCATCAGCAAAAGCGAGAAATTTCATTTTTTCTTCTTTGTAGGTTTTCTAACTAGTAATACATAAATTATTGGTAAGATTCCTAATGTATTAAAGATTAGAATGCAAATGAACCATGTTAATTTATTGTCTCTAGCTGAATGCCACATTCCAATGGCTTTCCATACTGCATCCCAAATAATTAATGGGAGCAATGCTAAAATCAATATTTGTGGTTCTATCATCTTTTTCTAAAAGGGCCTCTAGGATTTAAAGGTTTCGAATCTCTTCTTGGTGCTCTTCCTGATTGGGTTCTCTCACTATTTCTACCTGATCTTTGGAAGCCTCCACCGCTCATTCTTTCATTCTCTTGTGGTTTGAATGTTTTTACAAATTCAAATTCAGGAGTATTTAGTTTCTTTATGAATAATGAACGGTCTTCTAAGATTCTTCTAAAGTTATCATAATCTTCATTAGTTAACAAAGAAATAACTTTACCTTCACAACCTGCTCTTGCTGTTCTTCCAATTCTATGGACATATTCTTGGGAAGTCTTTGGGATATCGTAGTTTATGATCAAATCTACATTCTTGATATCTAAACCTCTTGCTGCAACATCACTTGCGATTAAAATTTGAAGTTTATTGTCTCTAAAAGCATCCATAACTTGTTTTCTTCTTGCTTGAGTTAAACCACCATGAATAGCTTCTGCTTTGTAGTTTAATTTCCTTAGGTTATTACTCAAAAAATCAACATTTCTTCTTGTACTACAGAAAATAATTATTAATTTGTTGTGATGTACTTTTACTTCACGCACTAATAATGAAAATTTACTTTTTCTATCTGTATTATAATATTCTTGTATTAATTTTGATTTGTCAACATAGGATGGCATCTTAATTTTAATTGGATTGTTCATATATTTGTTTACTAAACTTAAAATTGAATTGGACATTGTTGCACTGAATAAAAGTTTTTGAGCATTTTTTGAGATAGGTGCAATTATTTTTTGGATATCCTCAATAAAACCCATTTCAAACATTTTATCTGCTTCGTCCATGATTAAAATTTTTATTTTTGAAAGGTTTAATGTTCCTCTAGATAAGTGGTCCAATAATCTTCCCGGTGTTCCTACAACAACGTCTGCTCTTTTTAAGTGCATGAATTGCGGTGTTATTGAAACTCCACCATAAACTTCTACAATGTATGTTTTTCTATATTTTGTAAATTTTTGGAATTCTATTGCAACTTGATTACATAATTCTCTGGTTGGAACAATGACTAATAGTTGTAGTCCTTGGCCAGGGTTTACTTTCTCTAATGCTGGAAAACCGAATGCGGCTGTTTTACCAGAACCTGTGTGTGATAGTCCAATAATATCTTTTCCTTCTTGAATTAATGGAATACATTTCTCTTGAATTTCAGTGAATTCTGAAAAGCCTAAATCTAATATAGCTTTCTCAAATTCTGGTTTTAATTTCATTTCTTTAATATTCATACCCTTATGGAATCGGGTTAGTTTTTAAAGCTTTGCAAATTAAAAATAAAAATTAATTCTGTTTTTTGTAGCAATCTTTGCAAAATACAGCCTTCCCATTTATTTATCATAAATACCCCCCTGCTCTGCGGTGGGGTTCGTAATTAAGCCCCGGACATGACATTTGCCCGCGTAGACTATATAAATAAATTTTTCTTAGATTTTTTAATGCAACGTACTATTGGT
>Ga0208375_1002400_pt1 | contig 17789 bp, 10 predicted proteins | sample RifOxyD1_FD_184038 | JGI IMG/M metagenome (GOLD analysis project Ga0208375, IMG submission 184038) | Soil microbial communities from Rifle, Colorado - Rifle Oxygen_injection D1 (SPAdes) | ecosystem: Environmental > Terrestrial > Deep subsurface > Rock core/Sediment | place: Rifle, Colorado... | reverse complement strand
TCTTTTGCAGGGAAAACCTCCATATCTATAAGTTCGTCTTTTGGTGCCAATTTAATTCCGGTGACTCCGGTAGTGGCCCGGCCCATAGGCCTGACATTTGCTTCAGGGAATCTTATGGATTTTGCCCCCTTGGTCAAAAGAATGATGTGATCCTCCCCTGTTGTTGGGTGAACGGAAACCAACTGGTCGTCGGTTCTTAGCTTGATGGCGATAAGACCCGAAGATCTCAAATTTTCAAACTCTTTAATGGAGGTTTTTTTGATGATCCCCAATTGAGTGGCCATAATCAAATGTTTTATGCCGGATTCTTCAGAAAGAGGAAGCATTGATCTTGTCTCCTCTCCTTGTTCAAGATTTAGAAGGTTTACAATAGCCTGACCTTTGGCCTGTCTTGAGCTTTCGGGAATTTCCCAAGCTTTAAGGTCAAAAACCCGGCCTTTGTTGGTGAAGAAAAGAATGGTGTCGTGAGTTGTGGCATCAATCAAGTGCTCAATCTCATCTTCTTCTTTTGTTGTCATACCTATCACCCCTTTGCCCCCCCTTCTTTGGGCTCTATAAGCTCCCGCCGAAAGGCGTTTGATATATCCGGTTTTGGTAACAGTAATCAAGGTTTCTTCTTTGGCTACCAAGTCTTCCTCGCTAAATTCTCCAATTGCATGTTTGTAGATTTTTGTACGTCGACTATCCCCGTATTTTTCTTTGAGTTCCGATAATTCTTTGACAATAATATCCAAAACTTTTTGGGGATCTTTAAGAATAAGCGTTAACTTGTCTATTAGTTTTTTGATTTCTGCATACTCCTTCTCAATTTTTTCCCTTTCCAAAGCGGCCAGGCGCCTTAACTGCATATCAAGAATTGCTGTGGCTTGAATTTCACTTAATCCAAACTTTTTTACCAAATTGTTTTTGGCGTCCTCCTGGGTTTTGCTTGCCCTTATCGTTTTTATGACGGCATCAAGATTATCAAGTGCTATTTTAAGTCCTTCAAGTATGTGTGCCCTTTTCTTGGCTTCGGTCAGGTCAAAAATTGTTCTTCTTGTGACCACTCTTTGTCTGTGTTTAACATACTCAATCAGAATTTGTTTGAGGTTTAGAGTGTGTGGGGTTCCGTCAACAAGAGCAACAAAATTTGCGGAGAAGGAGTTCTGCAATTTGGTGTGTTTAAAAAGATTGTTTAAAACCGACTTTGGTTTTGCATCCCTTTTAAGATCAACCGCCACCCTCATCCCGTCTTTGTCACTTTCATCCCTTAAGTCTGAAATTCCAATTACTTTTTTATCTTTAACTAGTTCTGCTATTTTGGCTACCAATTCGGCCTTGTTTACCTGATATGGAAGCTCCGTGATAATAATTTGCTGTTTGCCTTTTGCTCCCTCCATTATTTCCGCAACTCCTCTGATAACAATTCTGCCTCTGCCAGTGGCATAAACTTCATTAAGGCTTGCTCCGTCATAAATAATTCCGCCTGTGGGGAAATCCGGGCCGGGAATAAATTTAACCAACTCATCAATAGTTATATCGCTCTCAAAACTGATTTCACTGGGAGTAACCTCTTCCTGAGTAAGCGCTTTTTCGGCACCTGAGGCAACAAGATTAATTTTTTTAATAATAAAATCTGTATGGGTTTCTTTGGCCTTTGTTTTAGGTGTTTCTTCTTGGGCTTTAATAACCCTCCCTTTTTTGATAATCTCTGTTATCGCATCCGTAAGTTCGGTTAAATTATGAGGAGGAATTTTAGTTGCCATTCCGACAGCAATTCCTTCAGAGCCCATTAAAAGAAGATTAGGAAGAAGCGCAGGCAAATAAACCGGTTCTTTTAGAGTTGCGTCAAAGTTGTCGATAAAGTCCACTGTTTCCTTTTCCATGTCAACCAAGATACTGTCAGCGATCTTGGCCAGTTTAACCTCGGTATAACGCATGGCGGCAGCAGGATCTCCGTCAACCGATCCGAAGTTTCCCTGACCCAAAACCAACGGGTATCGCATAGAAAAGTCCTGTGCCAATCTAACCATGGCGTCATAAACTGCCATGTCTCCGTGGGGATGGTATTTTCCTAAAACCTCTCCGACCACCTTGGCGGATTTAGTGGTTCCAGATTGGGAGAAATGCAAACCCATAAGGTGCATTGCATAAAGAATGCGTCTGTGAACAGGTTTAAGGCCATCGCGAACATCCGGAAGAGCTCTGGCCACAATGACACTCATTGCGTAGTCCAAATAGGAACTTGATAGTTCTGAAGTTATCTCAGTGGACAGTACTTTACCTAAATCTGTAGACATAATAATGAGGCTAATCCAGCCTCAAATCATTGTACCTCGTTAAGCACTTGGAATCAATGGGAGAAAGCCAATTTATACGGGTTTTGCCTTCACCACAGCTCTTCTGCTGTCAAGAAAACCCCAGCAGGTGTAAATGGTTAATTCCTCATTGGTGGTTGGAGAAACCAAATCAACTCTTCCCGCGTCCACAAAGTCTTTTTGATATGCTTCATAAACATGAATAACCCCATCAGCCGTTTTTACATATATCTTTTGCCCAAGACTTAAGTAAGGCAAATTTCCAAAAAGAACCTTTTTATTATGTCCGTAGATAACCGTATTTCCATTTGTTCCGGGCCTTGCGGAAGTAACCAGAAAAGTTGCTTTGTCATATGAGATTTGCCAAACACCATCTTTGATTTCCCCTGACTCAATAGGAATGTCAATCCCAATAGAGGGGATGGTAATTTGGACAGGCAACTCCCCTGCCTGGGAATTTGAAGCTTCCACTACCGGTTTGGTGAAAGAAAGAATTCTAATTTGATAATAATGTGAAGCTCCAACAAAAAAGACAAAAAGTCCAAGAAAAATAATTAAACTGGGATGTTTTGAAAAATCAGACTTAGCAAAACTCTTTTTTTTGAACCAGCGTAAAACCCGCCTTTGAAGCTTAGTTATCTTTGCGAAGTGCTTTTTTGAAACCGAACGATGTGATGGTTGCACCGATTCCCATTATAACTTGATATAGCACGGAGTCAAAGGATCCTGTTCCTGCCATCGTGGAGGCACCCAATACTTGACCTTGAGATACGCTTGGGCTCTCAGGTGCACCGGACTCTGACCAATTGAGACAATCTTTTCCGGTTGGATCCAAATGCATTCCCTGAGGAACCTCGCTTTGAATTCCATCCATATTGGCACAGACATCAGGATTTACCGTTGGGGTTGGTGTAGGAGTGGGAGTAGGCTCACAATCTCCATCACAAGGCTGTTCTGTGGGTGTAGGAGTTGGAGTAGATGTGTCTACCGGCGTGGGAGTGGGAGTGCCACCTATTTCACAAGTATCGAAATTAAATGTTGAGTAGGCTCCCTGACCTGGATAATTAACATCGTTATATATATATGGTGACCAAACATCTCCCTCGTGATCTCCGTGTCCATTCAATCCGTTAGCATCGTCAACTGAACTTATAGAAACTTCAACTCTACTATAGTTACCTGATCTTCCGTCTTGGTGACAAACAATTACCTTAAAAGCCCCAGGGCTAGGTGTTGAGGAGGCGGCAGGGGTAGCATAGACAGGCGAATGTTTTGTAATAAAGGTTCCAAAAAAGAAAGACAGCAAAATAGAAACGAAAGTAATAGCTAAAACCGAAGCTTTTCCCGTCATTAGTTTATTCATATATGGTATTTTGGACAAGATGCGCGTACTTTAGCAGTTAAGTTTTAATTTGTCAAGTATTAGTTATAGGTTAGGATTTTTTCCTTTTGGACAGGAGATAACCGACTGTTATTAGGATAACCAAAGATCCCAAAAATATCTTTTTATGAGTTAAAATCCACTTAAAAGGTTGAGGAGTAGAGTTGGCAAACTGATTAATCTTTTCAACAGTTGTGGGTTCAAGGGTGCTTTCAGGGGTGGAATCTACCATTGCTTCTGGAGTGGCTTCCGTTCCCAAAACGCTCCCTTCTGCATCATCTTCCCGGGGCAACTGGGTAACTGAGCCTGCCGGGGAGCTTGGGGTTAATGTTTCTGTTGTGACAGTCCCCCCATCCCCCACCAGACCCGACGAATTTCCTGCATGGTCTAAGACACGGATAAGATAGAATTTGTTTGTTCCTGAGTGGTCTTCATAGGTCATATCTGAGTTTCCGCAACACGTCACTGTACCTATTTCGTGGGAGCTATCCGCTTCAAATCCCGGGGCGTCTCCCCTATAGATAATTACTCTATCAAAATCCGAATCGCTGGGGGTGTGGTAATGGAGTCTGTAACCATCCGAAAGTCCATCTTTATAAAATCCTGAAACAGGAGAAGGACCTGAGTTGTCAAAAATAGTTGAAGTAGATGAAGACTCCGACGAATCCAGCTTAACTGTAAATTTGTAATTTGCTTCTTCCGTTATCTGAAGATTGGTTACTTGAACCTGGCAAGCATCCAGTGATAAATCAATTGACGGGCCAAAGGATATATCTGAACCACCGTTTTTTGAAACATAAAATTGTACCTTTGTGGTGGTATTGGGGTCACCGTCTGTTAAAGCATTGGTTATGGCCGAACAGGAAATCTTAAAATTATTGGTGTTCACATAACCGGGGAGTTGTTGGATTTGAACTTGGTTGGTTAAGGCAGAAGCAGAACCTGTGAAAGCAAAAACTCCAATAACGGCTGCGACAAACGCTGTTAGTATTTTATTAGTTTTTAACATATTTCCTTTTTAGTATAAAACCGCCAGTCAAAAGACCTAAAGCTAAAGCCAAAAATGCCGTTGGACTACCGGTTCCCGGAAGTTCGGTACTGATACCTAAAACCTGGCCTCCCAAACTACCACCATAGCTTAAGGTGCTGCCGAATGCTACAGTAGAGTTTGTAGTGTTACAGTCAATTGGTTCCTCTCTACCATAACTTGTGGTACAAGTGGCAAAGTTTGTATAAATTCCATCCGTAAGACCCGAATCCGTATTAACTTTATAAACTAAAGATAGGTTTTCGCCAGGGTCAAGCGTCCCCAGAATTTTCCAAGACAGAACAGACCCGTTTACGCTAGGATCATTGGTTGTGGCCCCACTGGTTGAACCTGAAACATATGTAAAACCACCGGGCAAAACATCTTGAACCGTAAATCCGTTTAGTGGAATATTTCCGTCATTAGTTATAGTTAAAGTGTAAGTTACAGTAGAACCGGCTGAGGTTCCGCCGGATACATCATTAGATTTGGTAATTGAAACATCAGGGTTTAAGGCAAAGTTTATAAATGTACATTCAGTGGGTTCGTCCGAATTTACATTAACTCCATAAACAGTATTACCATCTTGAGATCCGTTTTCTTCTCCACAGCTGGCAGAAAGAAGTTCGTAGTCTTTTTGCGGAGTTTCACCAACATTATAATCACCGGTTTTAAGACTACTGAAAGTGGCCAATCCATTGACATCAGTTGTTTGACTTGAAGAGGAGTTCGTGTCTCCCCCGTTTCCCTCGACCGTAAATTCCCATTCTCCGGCATCGGTTCTGTCATCCGATGTTTGAATATTTCCGTCGGCATCAATTAATTTATGAACAATTACGCTTCCTGTGTCACGGGCATTACAAAGAGTAATCTCTGTTAACCCTTTAGTAACGTTCAAGGCTACTGGTAAACTATCTCCATCGGGAACGGAACAACTTCCCTCCTGTCCGGTGTAGTACCAGCCGACAAAATGATATCCGGTAACAGAATTTTCAGTAACAGTATAAGAATCGGTATCAAGTTCAACATCAGAACCCATCGCTCTTGCGGGAGTATCACTGTCAATTCCCCAGACAAATTCCAAAGTGTTGGCTTCTGAGTTTGAACCCTCATATGTGCCGTCTCCGTCAGAATCAACCAGTTTGTTTACCGTCAGGGAGCCGGTATCGCGGGTATTGGTAATGGTACAGGTGACATCCTGATCAAGACCCAGAACCAATACGTTTCCCTGAATCCCAGCGTTGTCACAATCCCAACTTCCGGCCGTATAATCTACCGGGCCGGATTCAAAGAGGACATATGATCTGTTGGCGGCTAGGGTGTGTGGTGTGGTTGAATCCCCAGAGTCCGAAAAACCACAGGCAGGATCCGAACTACCGTTTACACATAGTGTCCGTGCACTTAAGGTCCAGTCTCCCGGAGACGAATCCCCTCCTTCTACAACCTTGTTTAATGTAAGAGTAGGAGCAATATCATCGTTGATGATGGAACAGATAACATTTTCATCAAGGCCTAATGTTAATCTGTTTCCATTAAGAATCCCCCCGTCACAACTCCAAACACCAGCCGTGTAGCCATCAGGACCGGATTCACTCAAGAAATAAATAAGTCCGGCTTGTGCCGTTTGGAAATCACCTGAACCTCCCAAATTCGAAATGGTACAAGTTCCGCTTGAGTCTCCATTTAGACACAATCTTTGGGCCGTAAGGGTCCAGTCATCGGGGGTAGATTGTCCGCCGTCATCGTTGGTCACAGACTTAACGAGTTTTAGAGTTGGCGCAACATCATCGTTAGTAATAGTACAAGTAACCTCTTCATCGATGCCGAGAACTAATTTGTTTCTTTCCAAAGTACCACCATCACATTCCCAAGAACCTGGATTATATCCGGAAGGACCGGATTCGCTTAGAGTGTAAACAAGACCAGCGGTTGCCGTTTGGAATATGTCTGCGTCTCCATCACTTGAGATATCACATGTACCGCTTATATCACCGTTGAAACAAAGCCTTTTGGCATTGAGTGTCCAGTCACCGGCGACTGCTTTCCCTCCATTATCATTGGTAACAACCTTTACCAACTTTAAGATGGGAGCAATATCATCGTTGGTGATGGAACAGGTAACATTTTCATCAAGGCCAAGAGTAAGCCTGTTGCCTGTAAGGGCACCACCTCCATCGCATGTCCAGCTTCCTGGAGTATAACCATCAGGTCCGGATTCACTCAAGAAATAAATAAGTCCGGCTTGTGCCGTTTGGAAATCACCTGAACCACCAGAGTTTGAAATTTCACAAGTTCCCGTAGTATCAGTGCTTGAACAAAGTCTTTTGGCCGTCAATGTCCAATCATCCGGAGTAGCTTTCCCTCCATTGTCATTAGTAACTAGTTTTTCCAGCTTTAGCGTTGGAGCGATATCGTCATTTGTAATTGTGCAGGTTTTATCTCCCCCGGCAGGCATCGTTCCTTCGCAATCTGTTGAATAATCAACAGTATAGCCATCGTGTGAACCTTCCGAAACAGTATACGACCCATCAGCTGAAACGGTTACAATAGTTCCATCTTCAGATCCGGAAAAAGAAGAAGGATCACCTCCGGTGGCATTTATTGTAAAGTTTGAAGCGTTTTTCGTTCCCCCATTGTCGTTGATAACGTTTTTGACAACCGTTAAGGTTCCCGTAGCAGGATTAATTGCAGTATCTTCAGAATCAGAATTATTTGATTGGTTAGTATCTGTACTGGCAGTTGTGTCCAGGGTGACAGCGGTTGTGTTGGTGACACTTGAAAGATCTGTTGTAATATTTCCAACTATAGTTATTGTGGCGTCGGCTCCGTTTGTCATGGAGCCTAGTTCACAAGAGATGTCTGGTGCCGTTGTATCCGAACAAGACGCTTGACTGGGAGTAACAGAAGTTATTGAATATCCACTTGGGAGAGAGTCTGTCACAACCACTCCACTTGCAGTATCTGGTCCCGCGTTGTGAACTGTAAGAGTATATGTAAGAACACCCCCATTAATAACAGGATCTGGACTATCAGCTTTAACGATAGACAGATCCGACAAGGCCTCGTAACACTTTAAATGGTCTTTGTTAAAATTATTAGCATCGGCTGAAGTGGCAAAGAACTTTGTCGTAGATGGAACAATGCCTGTTGAGGTAAAAGCTGAAATTGGGATGGCCCAATCAAGATAATATTCTCCTCCACCTGCTGACGTGATATTGGCATAACTTCCTGAATCGCCTTCCCAAACAATACTTTCAGCGGGATCGTTTAACAAAGGATTAAAATCAACCGGTCCCGAGGCAGAACTATTTACCCAAAGTTGTACTTTATTATCGTGACCGTTAAGAGAACCAAGATACTGATATTCTGGCGTAGAGGTTTGAAATAAAACCACCCAGGCTTTTTGGACAAGGCTACCTGCGGTACCGGGATCGCCAAAAACCTTTTCTCTAAAATATTGGTAGTTTGCATCATAATTAAAACCCACCGCTGGACTCCCGACTGAACCAACCAAATCGATATTGTTAGGATTTTCGTCGTTTGATGGGTCGACAACACAACTATTGGGAGTAGTCCAAGTTGTAGGCCAATTTAAATCTGGAGCAACTGGTGTTGCACTAAAACTTGCAGTTACTGTTACTGCATTACTACCGGTTAATCCAGTCGGGTCACAAGTACCACTACCAGTACATCCTCCACCACCCCACCCTGTAAAAGTAGAGCCAGCACTTGCTGATGGGGTTAGGGTAATACTGGGATTGTCTGCATCGTACGTGTACGAACAGCTCCCAGAAGTCGAACCAGCAGTTGTTGTGCAATTGAAATGGGCATCATTACTTGTCACTATGCCCGTTCCCGTTCCTGCTCCAGTGATTGTAAGGGTTGGGGTGCTAGTCACATCTAAATTAAAAGTGGCTGTAAGCGATTGGGCACTATTAACCATTGAAAAATTACATGTATTGCCACTACACCCAGTAATACCTGAGGATTGTAAGCTCCACCCAGCAAATATTGAGCCAGTATTTGGTACAGCTATCAAAGTACCGACAGCATTGTTGTCAGTCTCAGTAATACTGCAACTACTTGTACACGATGTTGGGCTACCAACAGAGGCTGCAACTGAACCTCCCCCTGTGCCAGAAATTGTAAGCACAATATTTTTGTTATCAGTAAAAGTTGTTGATGCAATTACCACTTCCCCATCCTTTACTTCTACCTTGTAATCTGGTCTGTAGTTGCCGTCTAATGTATATGAATAAGTAATTTCTCCCTGGTCGTTTGCAGTTAGACTATCTGAAAAATCCACCGCCGGTTCATCCGAGGAAGTTATTTTAATAGTATAAGTTTTTCCGGGAAGAAAACCCGAACCCGTTATAATAGCTGTATCAGTTGGGGCATAATCCAATTTGTCGGTTGAAATGGTGGCACTCCCCTCGTCTTTATAGGAAATATCAAATTGATCAAGAAAAGAAGTATCGATGCTTTCGTCTTGTAGAATTGTGGCGGAAATTGTTCCGTTTTCAGTAGGAGTTTCAGAAGTAACCTCCGGAGTGCTTTCAGGTTGGTCGGAAGTGGGAGGACCAGTTGTTGTTTGATCGTTTTCAGGTTCCTTGTTTGCAACCGGTGTATCTGCCGGTGTTGATGCTTTCAGAACTTGTGTGTCGGGTGTGGGGGTAACAATGGGAGTTGGAGTCATAATGTCTGTGGGGGAAGGAGAAACTTCAGGTGTAGTAGTTGGACTACTGCTTGGCAAAATAGCGGGCTCTTCTGTTGGTGTTGGAGTATCCGTAGGAGTCGCCTCTGGTATCGGAGTTGTTGTTGCCTCTTGCGCCAATACAACCAAGGATGGAGAAAGTGAATTAAAAAGAAGCGCAAAGGTGGCGATTACCGAGAGGATTTTATTGAGGCTATTAAAGAGTCTCATAACACTTGCCGGACAGCCATTAGAATATACTACTTTGGGATGTTTTGTCAAATATTTAAAGAACATAAATACCCTGAAATTAAATCTGTTTTGCTAAGACTATAAGCCTTTTAAGTGTGGTCCCCGGCGGGTAGCAGGTTTGTAGGGTTAAAGTTTTTTCATTTGGGATAATCGTCCCGAAATATTGGCCAGAATCGGGTTCGACTATCTTTTTGTCATAAACTTGGTATTTGACCAACTTTCCGTAGTAATAAATATCTATTTCATCCCCAGGTTCCAATTTTCCGATAAGATAAAAAACTGCGTTATAGCTGCTGATGTTATAGAAAGCGTCGGTGGAATGGGCAAAAAGATAAATATTTCCAACATCTCCCGGATATGCAGTCCCGGCTGCGTGAGCCACCCCTTTTTTAAGTGCCTTGAGATATTCAAATTCATTTGAGGCGTCAACATTATCAACAATTGGTGCCACTGCCCCTATTTTTGGAATTAAAATTGAAAACTCTTTAGTAGGAGGGGTTAAAGGTTTTTCAAAAGTACTTATTTGTTCATCGGTGACCACATATTTAACGTGGGCAACCTGGTCAAAATTGTATTTAATCTCTTCCCTAGCAACAGGCCAAAAAATCATAATCAGAAGAATTAAACCGGAGATTATCAGTAAGTATGTAAAAATATTTATAATCTTTTGGACCATACTATTAGTATCCCACAAAAACACTTCATAAATCTAGAAAAACGAATTTATATTTTTTTTAATTAAATTAAAAAAGGAGCAATAAGAAGAGCAACTATATTAACAATTTTAATCATGGGGTTAAGAGCCGGCCCGGCGGTGTCTTTATAAGGATCCCCAACAGTGTCTCCCGTGACTGCGGCTTTATGGGCCTCACTACCCTTTCCGCCAAACTTTCCGCTTTCTATGTACTTTTTAGCATTATCCCAGGCGGCCCCTCCCGTGGTCATAGAAATTCCCACAAATAGCCCCGTAACAATCGTTCCCATCAGTAGTCCCCCAAGGGCTGATGGGCCAAGTAAAAATCCTACCAGAATAGGAGCTACCACAGGGATTGCCGACGGTAAGATCATTTCTTTTAAAGCAGCCTTAGTAACAATATCAACAGCTTTCCCATATTCAGGTTTTGCCGTTCCCTTCATAATTCCTTTAATTTCTCTAAACTGGCGTCTAATTTCTTCAACAATAGACTTCGCGGCATGCCCAACTGCCTCCATTGCATAAGCTGCAAAAACATAAGGCAGGGAAGCCCCCACGATTAAACCAACCAGCACAGTCGGATTCGAAAGGGAAAAGGTAAAACTAGAACCCACTATTTCGGTAAAACTGGCAAATAAAACCAAAGCGGCCAAACCTGCGGAAGCGATGGCATACCCTTTAGTCACCGCCTTTGTGGTATTTCCCACAGCATCAAGCGCGTCCGTAATACTTCTGACTTTTGCGGGTTGATTAGTCATTTCGGCAATTCCCCCAGCATTGTCTGTAATTGGGCCAAAAGCATCTATTGCTACAACAATACCTGTTAGAGAAAGCATAGACATAGCGGCGATTGCGACTCCGTAAAGGTCTGCAAGAGCAAAAGAACCCAAGGTTGCCGCAGAGATTAAAATAATCGGGAAAAAAGTGGATTTCATGGAATTTGCCAAGCCGGCTATGATGTTTGTTCCGTGCCCTGTATTTGAGGCCTCGGCAATATTTTTGACTGGCCCAAAGCTTTTGGAGGTAAAAAATTCAGTAATAACCACCATTCCGAAAGTGACAGCAATTCCTATTAGGGTTGTAAAGTAAATGTTTATTGATGGGGAAATAAAATAAAAAATGACTCCGGCCAGAATTGAGGAAGCGGCCAAACCTTTGTAAAGGGCTGGCATTATTTTTTTATTTTTTCCGAGTTTTACAAAGAATGTTCCGAAAATTGAAGCAACAATTGCTGCTGCTCCGATGGTTAAAGGAAGAGATGCGGATTTGCCTATAAGGATTGCGGCAACGGAGGTAACCACATATGTTTCAAAAAGATCCGCAGCCATGCCCGCATCGTCCCCGACATTGTCTCCCACAAGGTCAGCAATAACTCCGGGATTTCTGGGATCATCCTCCGGAATTCCCGCCTCAACTTTTCCCACCATATCCGTTCCCACATCGGCCCCCTTTGTGTAAATTCCTCCTCCAAGTCTGGCAAAAACGGAAATTAATGACCCACCAAAACCCAAGGCAACAAGCGGAGTAAGATCACCTGATGTGTAATTACTAATTAAATAGTATGTGCCGGTTACCGAAAGAAGAGCCAAGCCGCTGACCAAAAGCCCGGTTACACTTCCTCCGTCAAAAGCTACCGTTAGAGCTTTTTGCAAACCCTTTTTGGCCGCTTCACTGGTTCGAACATTTGCCCTGACTGCCACATTCATCCCAATAAACCCTGCAAGAGCCGAAAGAAAAGCCCCGAAAACAAAAGCTAAAGATGATATTTTTCCGAGTGAGAAATAAAGTAAAAGAGCAATAAAAAAAGCAATTATCCCAACCACTTTATATTGTCTTTTAAGATAAGCCTGGGCTCCTTCGGCAATTGCGTCGGCGATGGAAATCATATCGGAGGTTCCACTGGGAAGTTTTAAGATTCTTACGGTTTGGATTATGCCGTAAACTACAGCCGAAAGTCCCGCCAAAGCTGCTATCGATAAAAAGTTCATGAATAGTATTCTAATGATAGATTTAGCAATAATCAAGATGCTTCTTGACAGAAACTTTGAAATTACAAGATACTAGAAAGGTAAGGCAGGGGGTGAGTATATATGGCCAAAGCTAAAAAAACAAAAAAATCCAAAAAAACAGTTAAAAAGGGTTTCACAAAATCATCCAATAAAAGACTTTATGTTTTACTGACCCTTCTGACCATTTCCGTTTTTGTCTTGGCAGCCATGTCAATGGCAAAGGCCGGTATATAAAAAAAACCCAAAACAAACTCAATGTTTAAGAAGCGTATTTGAAAACTTAAGGAAACTGTTTAAATATCCAATGTTGCCATTTTTGCGTGGGTCTGGATATATTTTTTTCTGGGGGGAACTTCTTTGCCCATAAGCATGTCAAACATGTTGTCTGCTCCTTGGGCATCATCGACGGTTACTCTTTTGAGAGTTCTTTTGGCAGGATCCATTGTTGTTTCCCAAAGCTGTGTGGGGTTCATTTCTCCTAAACCCTTATAACGCTGCATGGAATATTTCTTATTGGCATATTTTTTTGTAACCACATCCCTTTCCTCTTCATCATAAACATAAGTAACTTCTTTACCGCTTTGGATTCTGAAAAGCGGAGGGAGGGCAACATAAAGGTAACCCCTGGTAATTATTTCCGGCATATGGCGGTAGAAGAAAGTTAGAAGAAGGGTTTTAATGTGTGCTCCGTCCACGTCGGCATCGGTCATAATGATTATTCTGTGATACCTGGCTTTGTCGTAGTTAAGAGACTCACCTATTCCGCAACCCAGGGCAATAATAAGGTCTTTAATTTCTTCAAACTTAACAATTTTATCTAATTGTGCACGCTCCGTATTTAAAATCTTTCCACCTAAAGGAAGAATTGCTTGGTGCCTTCTGTCCCTTCCTTGTTTGGCACTTCCCCCGGCGGAATCTCCCTCTACTATATATAGTTCGGAAACTGTCGGATCGGATGTCTGGCAATCGGCAAGTTTTCCGGGAAGGGCTGATCCTTCGAGAGCTCCTTTTCTAAGTACTGCGTCTTTGGCTGCGCGGGCGGCCAAACGGGCACGGGCTGCAAGCATTACTTTATCTATTATTTTTCTGGCCTCTGTGGGGTGCTCCTCAAAATAAGTGTCCAAACCCTCCTTTACGGCGGAGGATACAAAACCTTGAATTTCGGGGTTGTTTAATTTTGCTTTGGTTTGGGATTCAAACTGAAGAGCTTCCGAAGGCATTTTAATATAAATTACTGCGGTTAAACCCTCCTTCATATCGTCGCCTGTAAAGCTTGCATCTTCCTTACCGTTTCCGTTTTGTGTGCGTTTGTAATAATCGGTAATGGCTCGAGTTAAGGCAATTCTAAATCCAGTTACGTGAGTTCCTCCGTCGGTTGTATAAATTCCGTTAACATATCCTTTTACGTTTTCATTGAAAGAATCCGAATATTGAAGTGCGGCTTCGCAGGAAATCGTTCCGTCGTCTTTTGAAACATAAAGTACCTCAGTTAAAGGGTCTTTACCGCGGTTACTGTGCGCAACCAGGGATTTAATTCCCCCCTCAAAGTAAAATCCGCACTCGTCCCCGTCATTTTCGTCTTTAAAATGAAAAGTAAGACCGGCAACCAGGTAAGCCCTATCACGAAGCAGATTCTTGATTTTAGTGTTTTCCAAAGTGATTTCCCCAAAAATCTTTTTATCCGGAATAAAATTTGTGATTGTCCCTGTTCCCCCTTTTTCTATTCCCCACTTATCCAACTGCGTTTGAGTCGCCTCACAGACCTTTTTAACCGGTTTTCCCAAATGGTATTCCTGGTAGTAGGCTTTGTTGTTTCTAAGTACTACCACCCTAAAATATGAAGATAAAGCGTTAACAACCGAGGCTCCGACTCCATGAAGTCCTCCGGAAACTTTATATGCTCCCCCACCGAATTTTCCGCCGGCGTGGAGCTTGGTCATGGTAAGTTCAAGCGCGGAAACTCCTGATTTATGCGCTTCAACCGGAATTCCACGGCCGTTGTCTCTGACCGTTGCCGAACCGTCTTTGTTTAATGTTACCCAAATGGTGTCAGCAACACCGGCAAAACTCTCGTCAACCGAGTTGTCTACAATTTCCCTTAGACATTCATGAAGCCCTCTGCTATCTGTGGAGCCAATATACATTCCCGGTCTTTTTCGGACCGGTTCAAGGCCCTCAAGAACCTGGATTTGCTCTGCTGTATAAGCATTAGTGTCTACCATACGAAAATCATCCTACCGTATATATTTTACTCCGTAAAGGGGATCAAAGAAAGGCTGATAGCCATGTTGGTAAGCTGAAGAGCCACGTTTCCGTTGGCTTTTAGCGCCCCTAAAGTTTTACCAATAATTTCCAAACTTTGAGCATTTTTTTGAAAATCTTCCTCCGTATGAAGTTTCTGATGTAAATAATTAAGCAGGTTTTCAACAAATTCAAGAGCCTCATCTCTTTTTTTAACTTTATCCAAAAATGCCAATTTTTTAGCGGTTGTCATTTTAATAAATTTCTCCGACTCTCCATTTTGAGAAAGACTTGCAGTATTTTTTACCCTTATTATTTGACACCTCGATACAACCGTAGGTAAAACCTTAGCAGTTGAAGTTGAAGTTAATGCAAAATAAATATTTTCCTGCGGTTCCTCAAGGTTTTTCAAGAAAGCGTTTAGCGCCTCCTCCCCCGCCAAGTGTACATTTTGACAAACAATTAAGGTAGGCTGGCTAAAACTTAATCTAATCAGGTTATTTAAACTCCTGACATCATCAATCTTTTGGATAGGAAATTCGATAACTTTAGCTCGGAGTTTTTTAGCAAGGCTTGCTATTGGAGTTTCTTTGTTCGAATTTTGAGATATTAAAAGATATGCATGCATAGGTAGATTATATATAGTATAAAAGGATATTGGGCAAAAGCATTACACAGTCTTGTGCCCGAAAGGTCAAGGGGGATCTTGATAGGTTAAGCCAAATAAGTCATAATAAAAAAAGATTAGCAACTCTAGTTTTTGTTTTCTTTGGAAGTCGAAATTTAGAGTAAAAACAACATGCCCACCGCCCAAACTGCCACCGGCCCTAAAATTGAAGAATCAGGAACCTTGGTTGATGTTTTGGTTAGCCTTGGGGTTTTGGATGCGGCCCGCGCCAAACAAATTAAATTAACCGAAATTCAAAGCGGTTCAACTCAGGAAGAAATTCTTAAAAAAGGGAATATGGTTCCCGAGGAAAAACTGGTTCAAGCCAAAGCCCAGCTTTACAATATCCCCTATATAGACTTGGCCGTCACCCCTGTTGCCCCGGCTGCTCTTTCGGCTTTGCCTTCTGAGGTTGCGGAACGATTTAAGGTTTTTCCGATTGGGGTGGACAGAAAGGATAAAAGCCTGATTTTGGCAATGAGTGACCCCATGGACCTTTCCGCAATTGAGTTTATAGAACAAAAAACGGGGTATCATGTAAAGCCTCAAGCGGCTCTTCCTTCACAAATCGAGGATTTTATTGAAACCCGATACTCCTCCTCCCTAACCCAGGAAGTTACGGCGGCACTAAAAGAAGTTGAACCGGAAAAAGATAAAATCAATTCAATAAACGCTATTCACGGAGGATTTATTCGTGAGGAAAAAATTGCCCAGATTGTTTCCCAAATATTGGATTTTGCCATTAAATCGCGGGCCTCGGATGTTCACATTGAACCTCAGGAAAAGTCCACTCGGGTCCGATACAGAATTGACGGAATTTTACAAGAAAAGCTTTCCATTCCCAAAGAACTTCACGACGCTTTAATATCAAGAATAAAAATATTGGCAGGAATGAAAATAGACGAAAAAAGAGTCCCCCAGGACGGCAGATTTAATTTTAAAGGAAGTGAAGAAGAAGTGGATCTTCGTATTTCCTCGCTTCCTACTACCTGGGGAGAAAAAATTGTTATGAGACTTTTGAAAAAGTCCGGAGGTGTGCCCGATCTTCCTGAATTGGGATTAAGAGGAAGGGGTTTGAAAAACCTCCAGGAAGCAATCCTCAGGCCCCACGGAATAATTCTTATATGCGGCCCCACGGGAAGCGGTAAAACGACAACTTTGTATTCGATAATTTCCAAGCTTAACACTTCCAAAGTCAACATAGTTACTTTGGAGGACCCCATTGAGTATAAAATCCCGGGAGTCAATCAGGTTCAAATTAATCCTGCGGTTGGACTTACTTTTGCATCGGGCTTAAAATCCTTCTTAAGGCAGGATCCTAACATAATTCTTGTTGGTGAGATTCGAGACCACGAAACGGCAGATTTGGCCATACAAGCCTCCCTTACCGGACACCTTGTTTTTTCCACTCTCCACACAAATGACGCTTCCGGAGCCCTACCCCGTCTGCTTGATATGGGGGCAGAACCCTATCTTTTGGCCTCCTCAATCACTTGTATAGTTGCCCAGCGTGTTGTGCGTAAAATCCACACCGGCTGTAAAGAAGTTTATACTCCTGACCCGAAAGTGGTGGAGGAAATAAAAAAAGAACTTGGCAATCTTTGGCAGCCGCAGGGAGAAATCAAGTTTTATAAAGGCAAAGGAGATCCCGAATGTGGCAACTCGGGATACTATGGCAGAATAGGGTTATTTGAGGTTGTCCCCGCTTCCGAGAAAATAGGTAAATTAATTTTGGAAAGATCCTCATCGGGAGATATTGAGAAACAGGCCAGAGAAGAAGGGATGATAACCCTTAAACAAGACGGGTACTTGAAGGTTACCGAAGGAATCTCTACAGTAGAAGAGGTATTAAGAGTTGCCCAAGAATAATATGGATATAAAGCAATTATTACAATCGGTTGTAGATTCGAAAGCAAGTGATCTACATCTTTTGAATGGCACTCCCCCCATGCTTAGAATTAACGGCGAACTTATGCCGGTTCCCACAACAGGTGTCCTTACTCCGGATGTCATTACAGAATTGCTAAAACAGATTTTAACAAACGAACAATATGAAAGGCTTTCCGTAAACAAAGAACTGGATTTTTCGATTCCTTTTTCAGAAAAAGGAAGATTCAGAATTAACGCCTACACACAAAAAAATTCACTGGCTGCAGCTTTTAGGCTGATTCCTTTGACTGTTCCCACTATTGAAGCTTTAAATCTTCCCAAAATATTGCATTCATTTACCAGCTTAAGGCAAGGACTGGTTTTGGTAACCGGGCCTACGGGGCATGGTAAAACCACCACCCTGGCCTCAATGATTCAGGAAATTAACACAAATCGTGCTACTCACATAATTACAATTGAGGATCCCGTGGAATTTGTTTTTAATCCTGTAAAGTCGATTATTTCCCAGCGGGAAATGCGCAGCGATACTCATTCATGGGAAATAGCCCTAAGATCGGCCCTTAGAGAAGATCCTGATGTTGTTTTTGTGGGAGAAATGCGGGATTATGAAACAATCGCCGCCGCCCTGACCGTTGCCG
>Ga0208375_1002392_pt1 | contig 17825 bp, 19 predicted proteins | sample RifOxyD1_FD_184038 | JGI IMG/M metagenome (GOLD analysis project Ga0208375, IMG submission 184038) | Soil microbial communities from Rifle, Colorado - Rifle Oxygen_injection D1 (SPAdes) | ecosystem: Environmental > Terrestrial > Deep subsurface > Rock core/Sediment | place: Rifle, Colorado... | reverse complement strand
ACGAAATACAATGCTTTTTTTGTGTGATTACTAGACATATCTAATGATTGTGAACGAAATACGAAAAAGAGCAAGGAAATACCTTGCTTTTTTGGGATGGGCACCAACACTAAATGTTAATTAACTCTAATTTCCCCACTTTTGACTTTATGGACTTTACAGACTTTACGGACTAATTTTCATTTGACAGGTATATACCAAGTATATATAATGTATATATGACTACAAAAGTAATTTTTAATGTGGATGCAAAAGCAAAAGTTTTAGCAATGAAAGAAGCCAAAAAACAAGGCCTTACTCTTTCATATTTTTTAAGCCAAACAGTTCACGAGTTGGCCCAAGGAGAAAGAAGGGTGGAGGTTGTTGAGACTCTTAATAAAAAAACAATAAAGAGTATTTTACAAGCAAGGAAGGATTTCAAGGCAGGTAAAAATATTTCAGCGAGTTTTACTGATCCTAAAAAAGCATTGCAGTGGCTTCATTCAAAATAAATGAAAGTAGAGTTTAGCCACAAATTCAAAAAGAAAATAAGCAAGCTTCCTTTTTCAATTCAACAAAAATTTGATGTTCGTTTTTTACTTTTCTGTAATGATCCTTTCCATCCGCTTCTTCACAATCATTCAGTTGACCCACCTTTTACTGATACAAGAAGTATAAATATTACTGGAGATTATAGGGCTCTTTTTATAAAAGAAGGAGAAAATTATTTTATATTTGTAGATATTGGGACTCACAGCGAACTATATGACTAATTACGCATTTTTTGATATACATTCACATTTACATGACAAAGCTTTTAAACCTGATTTAGAGGAGGTTATTTCTGAGATGAAGGAAAAAGGTTTTGGAACAATTACAGTTGGTACGGGTTTGAAAGAAAGTCGTGATGCTTTAGCATTGGCGGACGCCCAACCAAATATTTTTGCAACAATTGGCCTTCATCCGGCGGATAATCCACTAGAAGTTTATGATGAGGACGCATATATGAAACTTGCAAAGCATGAAAAAGTTGTAGCAATAGGTGAATGTGGATTGGATTATTATGCAGTAGAGACTTTTTTTGAAAAAGAAAAAGCCGAGAAAGGAATTACTTGGAGTACAGAAGAAGAAAGAGAAAGACAGAGGAAAATTTTTCAAAAGCAAATTGATTTAGCTGTTGAAGTTGGTAAGCCACTTATGTTACATGGACGCCCAACGAAAGGAAGTATGGATGCTTATGAGGATATGTTATCAATGCTTGAAAATGCGAAAAAAATACATGGAGATAAATTAAAAGGCAACGCTCACTTTTTTGTTGGCAATATTGACATTGCAAAAAGATTTATCGATATTGATTTTACATTAAGTTTCTCTGGCGTTATTACTTTTGCTCATGATTATGATGATGTTGTTCGCTATACACCGCTTCACATGATACATGCCGAGACCGATAGTCCATATGCCACGCCCGCGCCTTTTCGCGGTAAAAGAAATACACCACTTATGGTTCAAGAAGTCGTGGCTAGAATTTCTGTGCTTAGACAAGAGCCATTTGAAGAAGTACGACTTCAATTATTGGAAAACGCGAAGAGGGTTTTTAACTTGAAATAAAAAGTAATCTCTAGTAGAGTGTAGAGCAACTAAGGAGAATCGTCATGTTCTTTTCTATTCTGCTCGCAGTAACTTTGGTCGCTGGGTTTATTTTTTCTGTTAGCTTGGGTATGTTTTGGTCTTCTTTATTTAAAATACCTCTTCATGAAGAAACAAGGAAACTTCTGCCAGAGGCAACAGAAGGCGACAAAGCCATTTATTACTTGTTTACCAATATCGGAATATTGCAATCTTTGTTGACGCCAATGCCAGTGTTGTGGTTGATGTTTCAGCCGGGTGATATCATTGTTCTGGAGGCTATTGCTTATTTTGTAGGCTCGCTTTTGTTTGGGACAATGGTATTTATTGTAGCTTTGATTTCAGTAAAACAAAGTAAGAAAATTTTTTCACTGCTAATCATTAACCCCAATGAAGCAGTTTGAAAAAACAGAGGCAAATCCTCGGGTCCGCTGTATATTCCATGTTGCAGTCGGGCCTTTTCTTTTGCCTCATTTCGTGTTAGAGTATTAGACTATGACTGAAATAAATGAAACCAAAATAGACAGCCGTGTGTACGAAATTTCTTTCATCTTTGATAACAAACTAGATGAAAGTGCGGCGCTTGAGAAAGGAAACGCGATCAAGCAGACTATTGCTACCTTAGGTGGTAGCTTCATTTCAGAAGAAGCTCCGTATATGCGTGAGCTCGCTTATGAAATGACACGCGTTGTTAATAACATGAATGTTCGTTTCAATGTTGGATATTTCGGATGGATAAAATTCGAATTAGACGGCAGTAAAATAAAAGAACTTGAAAAAGGTCTTAAACTAGACGAAGAAATTGTGCGTTATATGGTTGTATCAACTGTTCGCGAGAATACTGTTTATACAAAACGTGCGCCAGTTATAAAAGCAGAATCTTTAGTAAATAATGAAGATGATATCAACATTGATACAACAAAAGAACCTGATTTAATAATTGATTCAGTACCAGAACTTCTTGCAGAAGTTGTACCGGAAATTGCACCGGAAGCCGTGGTTGAAGAAGTCTCTAGCGAGGAAGTTAAATAAGGACTAAACTAGTATTAGCTATTAGTATTTTGGTATAATCTAAAATCTAATGTCTAAAATCTAACATCTATCACTTATATGTATTTAAACAAAGTATTCGTTTATGGAAATCTTACCAGAGATCCAGAACAAAAGTCTCTTCCTAACGGAACAGCAGTAACTAACTTTTCTTTAGCAACAAATCGTATTTATAAAGATGCGCAAGGGGCTAAACAAGAGCAAGTCGAATATCACAACATTGTAGTATTCGGACGACAAGCAGAAACTAGTGCACAGTACCTTAAAAAAGGACAGGGTGTAATGATTGAAGGACGTATACAAACACGCTCATGGGACGATAAAGTTTCCGGTGAGAAAAAGTATCGTACAGAAATCATTGCCGACTCAGTTCAATTCGGACCAAAGTCAGTGGGAGCACCAGCAGGTGAGGGATATACTGCAAAGCCAACAGGAAATGCAACACCAGTTGCGACGGCTGTACCAGATTTGGAAACCATAGACTACGGCGACTCGAACATCAACGTCGACGACATTCCTTTCTAAACAAACAAAATTATTTCATCTACTTTGTCGCTACATAATTTTTCTTCGTCATCGTACTATTAAGTACGTCTCCTAGAAAAATTATTAGGCTCCTCGTAGCTAAAACAATTTGTAAGCTTTAAAATAAACTTGCTAAGAAAATTGTAAAATAAAATTATTAAATTTGTGAAAGCAGTGGTGTAAAGTATTAAACCTACTCTCCACCTTCTACTTTCTACTTTCCACATATGAAAAAACAAGATCACTTTAATCAAAACAATATAAAATTCATTGACTACAAGGATACAGAAATTCTTGCAAAGTTTTTGAACCCACATGCTCGTATTCTTAATCGTCGTAAGACTGGCCTAACTGCCAAGAATCAGCGTGCACTTGCAAACGCTATCAAGCGTTCAAGGTTTATGGGACTTTTACCATACGTGAGTCACTAAATTATAAAAAAGCACGAGTTTGCCTTTGGCAAACTCGTGCTTTTTTGCTAGTATATAAAGTATTAATTATTAATTTAATGTCGCTCGGCATTTGGGTTACCTATACCCTAGTGGCTAGTGGCTAATACCTATCATGACTCATCCAAAAAAAGAAAGAACATTTGTTATATTAAAGCCAGACGCAATACAGCGTGGACTGGTAGGAGAAATAATCCAGCGTTTTGAACGTATTGGTCTTAAAATTGTTGGCATGAAAATGCATATGGCGGATGAGGCCAATCTTTGGGATCATTATAGTAAAGACGACGCTTGGTTTTTAAAGAAAGGGGAGAGAATAGTTGAAAATAAAAAAGCCCTTGGACACACCGTTGACCGTGAAGCTATTGAATATGGAAAAGATATTATCCGCGCTGTTGTAAATTACATGCGTGCTGGTCCGGTAATCACAATGGTGATTGAAGGAAATAATGCATCTGCAATTGTAAAACGTTTGGTTGGAGGGACAGAACCAGCAACAGCAGATACTGGAACAATAAGAGGGGACTTTTCTCTTGATTCGTATAATCTTTGTGATGTTGATAATTCACGTGGAATGAGAAATCTTATTCATTGTACAGATCCAGCAGATGGAGAAGGCGCACAAGATCGTGAAATTGGTATTTGGTTTTCTGATGAAGAAATTGTAAAGTATAAACTTGTTACAGAGGCTATGCTGTATGATGTTGATTTGAATGGCATCTTAGAGTAGACAGTAGACATTAGATTTTAGACATTAGAAAATACAAAAACAGCTGCCCGTTAGCTGTTTTTGTATTATGACAAAACTCTTGTATTTTAAGCAATTATCTAAAATCTAACGTCTAATGTCTAAAATCTGGACAATGTTATCCCCACAATCCACTAAAATTTCTCTTTACAAAACTTGTTCAAATTATAGGGTCGGCCTATAATGACTATAGGTGCTTTTGTATGTCTATTTTGTTGAAATAAGCTTTCGGATTATTTGTTTTAGTATAATCATTCATAATTTATATTATTCTAATAATCCGGCCCAACAATTAGATATCGAGTACCTCCATTATAGAAAATACCCAATGAGTGTCATTGGGTATTTTCTTTTGATTTTTTGCTTGAGTTCCTTGCAAAAAATCACCCCGCCAAACCTTGGTGTGGCGGGGTAGTGTCTCCTTCAAAAAATTTCTAGGCTCCTCGCATCTAAAACATTTTTCCTCCAAAAAGATTGAGTAATTGTATTAAACAAATCCAAAACTAATTGAATTTTTTGTATTTTTTGAATATTGAAAATTGATAATTGAAAATTATTATATTCGGCTTTACATTTTTCTTTTCAAGAATATAATGAATACAGGGTGCTTAGGTATTTTTCTGGATAAAACATCTTTGGGTTATGGAATATTGAGAACTGCACCGTGGTGCTATTCGTTTCTTACCCACCTGAATTAAATCATCAGGAAGATGTCCTAAGTGTCCGAGTAAAAAATCCCCGAAGGGGATTTTTTACTGCTATTTTTAATTTTTTTATTGTTGTCATTCCAGCGAAAGCTGGAATCTAGTGTTTTTAACCTGGACCTGCCTCGCCGGCAAGGCGGGTTCCCGCCTCCGCGGGAATGATACGGGTTCAGTTTTGTATTATCTAAAATCTAATTTATCCCGCTAAGGCAGGGAAGTCTATTGTCTAATGTCTATTCCTGCTATACTTTAACTAATGAAATACATCTTCTTATCCTTACTATTCCTCCTCATTTTATTCTCAGTATCACATTATATTTTTGAGCCAACTAATTTATATTATGAACTTTGGTGGCTTGATATTCCTATGCATATTTTAGGAGGATTCGGAGTGGCTTCTCTTACTAAGGCAATACTCTCATATCAAGGTATTAAAGTTTCTTATATAAATTTATTTTTAACTTATATTTTTATCGCCACTGCTTGGGAAATCTACGAATATGTTCGTGGCATGATGGTCTATGATGACATTTCTAAATATTTAGATACAGTTAAAGATTTATTCGACGGATTTTTTGGCATGAGCCTCTATTATTTTCTCATAAGAAAGAAGGATTTGTATTCACTAATAACTAATAACCACTAACTAATAACTACCCATGTCTACATTTAAAGTTACATTTGCAGGAGGTGCGCTCATGCCGACAGGCTCTAATTTTTTGGTTGAATTTGGCGGAAAGAAAATTCTTATTGATTGCGGATTAGTACAAGGGGAAAAATATTCTATTCCAATAAACAAAGAGCCCTTTACTTATGATACAAAAAGTATCGATGCACTTTTTATTACTCATGCACACTTAGACCATGTCGGAAGAATTCCAAGACTTGTTCGTGATGGATTTCGTTCAAAAATTTATAGCACAGCTCCAACTCGCGAAATGGCCGAGCTAATCCTTTTAGACTCAATGGGAGTTCTTGGAAAAGAAGCCGAACATGAAGGTATAGAACCACTCTACGAAGAGAAAGATGTTTTGGAAACAATGCATTTATGGTCTGATACTTTAGAATATGAAAAACCTTTTACTTTTAAAACAGATGATGGCGATGCAAAAATTACATATCATGACGCTGGGCATATCCTAGGAAGTGGAATTATTGAAATTGAATATAAAGGTAAAAAGCTTGCTTTCACTGGCGACCTTGGCAATACCCCATCACCACTAATGCGCGATACAACTTTACTTAAAGATATTGATTACTTGGTCATGGAAAGTGTTTATGGGGACAGAAATCATAAAGACAAAGATAAGCGTATAGCAATTTTTAAAGAAGCGGTAACTTCAACAATTACAAAAGGTGGCACAATTCTCATTCCAGCTTTTTCTATCGAGCGTACACAAGAAATGTTAATGGCTTTTAATGAATTGGTTGAAGGTAAACAAATTCCTGAAGTGCCAGTTTATTTGGACTCACCACTGGGAATAAATATCACAAAAGTTTATAAAAAATATGATAGTTGGTTTAATGAAAATACTGAAAAGATAATTAAAAGCGGAGATGACATTTTTGCATTCAAAGGTCTAGTGCAAACTCCATCACCTGAGGAGAGTAAAGCAATAAATGATGACCACAGACCAAAAGTTATTATCGCCGGAAGCGGAATGAGTAATGGTGGAAGAATAATTCATCATGAGGCGAGATATTTACCAGACCCAAAGAACACAATTATTATTGTCGGTTATCAAGCAGCGAATACTTTAGGGCGACATATTGTAGAAGGGGAGAAAGAAGTTTTTATTCATGGTCAACCAGTAAAAGTTAATGCTCGTCTTGTAAATATTCATGGATTTTCTGCACATAAAGATTCTGACAAGCTTATAGAATTCGTAGCCTCAACGGCCCCAACATTAAAAAAAGTTTTTGTAGTTTTAGGTGAACCAAAGAGCGCATATTTTCTTGGTCAACATATACACGAAACTTACGGAGTGCCAGTTCTTGTACCAGAAAAAGGAGACGTGGTCGAATTGGAATAGCCCAGCAAAGGGTACTTTGCTAGGCTATTCCAATTCTAAATATTCAATGTTTTAATTTTCAATATTTAAACAAAATTCAGTACTTACACGTATGTCATTCCAAACTTGATTTGGAATCCAGTGTCATCGAATCTTTTTTGATTAACAAAATTGTTTCATTGAATATTCTCAGTATTTTGCGTCTACATTATATATTGAAAATTGTTTCATTGAATATTTTGTACTTGTTCTGTCCATATCCACTGCCTACTGCCTACTGCTTACTGTATACTGTTTATATGAAGTCTCAACGAATAACCATAAGTGTCTCTGGAGCGGCGGAAGTCGCTCATTGTGGACCAACAGTAATACCATTAGCAAAAGAAATTGGAAGAGAAATTGCCAGACAAGGTGCTCAAATAGTAACAGGTGCAACTAGCGGTTTTCCAATGTATGCAGCCGAAGGTGCAAAAGAAGCAGGGGGTTTTTCTTTCGGCCTTTCTCCAGCTGGAAGTAAAAAAGAACATGTGGAAGTTTATCGGTTACCATTAAAAGCATTGGACGCAGTTGTTTATACAGGCTTTGGTTTTCCAGGGCGTGACCTAATGCTTGTAAGGTCATCAGATGCTGTAGTTATTGGGTGCGGGCGTATCGGGACTATACACGAGTTTACTGTTGCCTGGGAGGCAAATATGCCCTTAGGGGTGCTAGAGGGCGAGTGGTCAACTGATGAAGTTATTAAAAATATTATAGATAATGGCAACAGAGAAAATCCTAATGTTATCTTTGAAAAAGATCCAAAAGTTTTGATTGAAAAATTGATTGCAATGGTGAAGAAACAGGAGGATTCTAACGAACCAAATATCCGCCTATAATAACAAGATTAATTTATTAAAATTTTAATAAAAACAAATCCAACGGAACATACTCGAGGAACCTCATAACGCCACATCCAAGCTTGAGATAGACGGATTGACTTCCTGAAACGGTACACCCAAAAGTTGAGCGATTTGGTTGCCAATAGATACTTCTTTATTTGAAGTACCAAGGGGTTCCGGAGCGATGTATATATTACCAGCTTTACCTCTTGACTGATGACCGAGTGGAATCTCGGTTGAGTCTTTGAACACTAGTACCAACTGATACATAAGCACAGATATGGACGAACCAGCTACGGACGAATCCGTAGCATTGGTCCGTTGTTGCCATTCCTTTCGTAGTTCGACACGGGCGACATCGGACGTGTTGTCTGTCTGACTCTTAGTGCTCATTAGACTTTTTCGAGTAATGAGGATCTGTCCTGTTGCTTTGTTGATATCAATAGTCACCCAAGAGGCGGAGAGAAACATCCAGAGACCAATAGCTGGAAAAATGAGAACCAAAAGGGTCAGGAGTTTCATGGGATCTTTCTCGACAAAAAAGATGGACACATAATTAAAAATCATAAAGAAGAAGATACTCCCAAAGACTACGAAGATGACACCCATAATCATTTGTATCCAATCACTGTCTTTAAGAATTATTTCATCTGGTGTTTTAGTTATTATTTGCATGATGTTATTGTAACATAGGGAATATACAAATTTATTATTTTCCTTTGAAATACAAAAGCACAACCTTCGGTCGCGCTTTTGTATTTATTAAAACTAAGCCTTTACTTGCTCAACAATTCTTGTAAAAGTCTCTGGATTTTCTGCTGCAATTTCTGCTAACATTTTTCTATTTAAAACCATTCCTTTCTTTGTAAGCTTATCAATGAAAACAGAGTAGGTGATACCAATTGCGCGTAGTCCAGCATTAAGACGAGTTGTCCAAAGGCGACGCATGTCAGTTTTCTTATCTTTTCTGTGAGCGAATGCATAAGCGCCTGCTTTACGTAAAGCAACTTTTGCTTCAACTTCTTTTGTACTACGTCCAAAGCGATATCCTTTAGCTGCCTTTAGGACATTGCGACGATGCTTCATTGCTATTTTGCTTCTTTTTACGCGGGACATAGTGGTAGATGTTAGTTGTTAGACATTAGATTTTAGATAATGCAGATACGTTTATTCTTATAGCAGGCCTGGGAGAAAACGAGACTTTTCCTTTCCTGTCATAGCAAAATTTTGTCCACGCTTCTGAGCTAATTGCTTTGAGCGAGATGCTTTTGCATTGAAATGGTTAAGACCTGGCTTTCGGCCGATTATCTTGCCATTTTTTGTGACCTTAAGTCTCTTTAGGAATGATTTGTTTGTCTTCATATGTTTACTTCAATCTTTGAAGATAGTTGCACTATTCTAACATAATTTCGTAAGAAATCAAATAGTAGAGCTGGGCATTGTTATTTTGAAGTAAACATCGCAGATTTACGCAGACTTAACGCTGACATCGCAGACAAATGCAATTGCATTCTTTCTGCGTCATTCTGCGTACAGTCTGCGAGTTTCTGCGGAAAAGGCGAAATAAAATAAATAAACGATGCACGTGTGCATCGTTTATTTATTTTATTTCGCCTTTTCAAGGACTATCATCATCGACTTCGGTATCTTCTTCAACGGCTCGGCAATCTTATATTCTGCTGGAATAACGGCGAGTATTCTATCCATTCTTTCACGCAAGAATTTGTCATCCATGTATTTTGTACGGCCTTTTAATTGTAAATCAATTTTTACACGATGACCTTCATTTATCCATTCCGCAGCTTTCTTGGCTTTAATCATAATGTCATTTTCACCAATAGCCACACTTATTTGTATAGTTTTTGTTTCTGTAACATGAGCTTTTGCTTTTACTTCTTTTAATTTTTTAGAAGTTTCATATGTGTACTTTCCATAATCTGCAATGCGGGCAACAGGCGGTACGGCATGAGGGGAAACTTCGATTAAATCAAGACCAACATTTTTTGCGGCTTGCATTGCTTCTTCTTTTGTAAGCACGCCTAAGTTTTCACCTTGATGTCCAATAACACGGAGTTTAAGCGAACGAATATTATTATTGATGTTTACTTTTTCTGCCAAAGCTTTATATAAGTGGATTATAGCATGAAATGAAGAAAAAAGAACGAAGCAAGTTTTTTATACAAATTAGAGTTTGAAAAGTGGAGGGGGTTCGACTACAAATAAATTTTTGTCGTCACAAAAATTTTTCGCAGCCCGCCTCTCGTGGTTTTGCTTGCTAGCAAAACATCACTGCGACCATTCGAACCCCTCACGTACATGAAGCAGTTCATGTACTCGCTTCTACAAAATAAATTAGCCCGCATCATATGATGCGGTCTAATTTATTTTGTGGAAGCGGAGGGGTTCGAACCCTCGTGTATACCGGAACGGTGAACGAATCTACTGTATGTAGTTTGCTTATTATAGAATCTGCAAATTTGGCGACCTTCATTGTCAAAGCTTCATGTTTTTTCATCACCGTACTAATGTACGGCTCTTTAAAACATTTGTTTTTCTTCGAAGCTCATACAAATTTGCAGATTCTATATTCACATTTATTATCTAAAACAAACGAAAACAATAAATGTATAGCATAATTATTTCGATTAGATTGCTATGCTACAAAATAATCTACTTCCGCTGTTATATTGCCCAGACTCTTTCCGCAGATACGAAAGGGAAGGACACCAGATCGGTCTAAATTAGACGAATGCTGGAACTAGACCAAACGCATAAGGCGAAGGAATAGCTTTTCCAGTTGTTTTTGCAACATGGGTTCTCTAAAGTTTACGAGTTATAGAGAAGTCTCGATACAGCACATACAACCATTATCGACATATCAAAGCCAAAGTACGCTCCCGTATTTTTGTTTGCTTAGGCAAACAAAGCAGTTAGCGGTAAGTAATTAGTAGTGAGGGGCGTGGAGCATTCGCGTAGCGAATGCTCCACCCTAATTACTTCTTACTTTTTGCTAATTGCTTTCCCGTAGTTCTCTACGGGAAATGTCATTCTTAATATTTTCTCGCTTGTCATGCTTTTGTAATTTCTTACAAAGGGCTACCTCGCATTTAACGAGGTTGTTTTTAATATACAACGAAATTGGGTGTAATGTCAAGTCTCTTTTCTCTTCTTCATTGGCCAATTTTGCTATCTCATCCTTTTTAAGTAATAGGCGTCTAGTTCTATGCTCATCATATGATTTAGGAGTATTTGCTGGCTGATACGGCGGAATATATGACCCAACCAAAAAAGCCTCGCCACCACGAATTATAACTTTACTGCCGTCTAAACTGCCAAGTTTATTACGCAGTGATTTGACTTCATGGCCTTCTAATTCCATGCCAGCTTGATATGTATCTATGACATCATATGTCATACGTAGTTTTTTATTTTCTACTAATTTCATATAGACAGTATACAGGGTATGAAGAAAGATTAGAATCTATTTTATTTTGACAGCAATAAGTCGGAATATGATTCTTTAATTGATTCTAATTTATCAAGACCAAGAGTTTGAATAATAAAATTGTGTTCTTTTTTTAATTCATCCGTATCTTCCTCTTTTTTAATCACAGTTTCTAATTCTGCATATAAATCTAAATCTTTTACTTTATCTAAATGAATTCTAGTATTTTTATAAATAAATAAATTACGTGTTTTATTTACAGTTACTTTAACTCCAAAAATTAAAGAAAGTATTTGTTTTGTAATTTTAGTAAGACGCAAAGGAATATTTATAATGGTATATTTGCAAAATTTGCTATCTAAAGTATTTGGCCTTACATAATATACTAAATAATTTCTTTCTTTCTCCTCTCGTAATTTTAATCTTTTTTCACCCACAATAAAATAAGTATCTATTTGATGTAATAAACCAAAATCCTCAGCATTAATTTCTAAAGCTTTTCTTTTCATCTCCTCAATATTTGTGGCGAGTACTTTAATCTCTAGGTTTTTCATATTTATTAATTATATCACTTGGAGTTGCTAAGTTCTTTGTCTTGGTTGTCATCCTGATGAAAATCAGGATCCAGTGTCTAGGTTTTAAAAAATAACACTGGATTCCAACTTTCGTTGGAAAGACACGAATACGAGTTTCGTAATTCAAAGCATTTACTGCTTACTGCTAGCCATTCATTATGCTAGAATGTCTTCTATGAAGAATACAAAATTACCAAAAGATGAAGGAATTACAAGAAAACAATTTAGAACACCAGATATAAAAGGGGCCATAAAAAAGACAGCTGGATTTTCCCAACAGCTATTTACTACATTACTTATTTTTGTAGCAATTTCCTGGGCCTATTCATATTTTGCAGAAAAGAAAAATATCACGGTTGTTCCAATTTCACAAATCGCCGAACTCGTTAATGAAGGAAATGTAAATTCAATTGCTGTTGATGGCGACCAAATTTCTTTAATTAAAAAAGATAAAACAGAAGTGCAAAGTAAAAAAGAAGCGAGTGCATCACTTATCGAAACATTACGTAGTTATGGGGTTAGTACAAACACTCTCGCTTCAACTACAATTACAATAAATAAAGACAGCGGACTTTCGGTTTGGGTTTCATTTATTCCAATTGTTTTGCCGATTGTATTTTTGGCACTTATGATTTGGTGGCTTGCTCGTGGAATAAAAGGTGCGAATGTCCAAGCTCTTTCATTTGGACAATCACGTGCGAAAATTATTTATCCAGATGATGCAAAAGAAAAAATAACATTCAAAGATGTCGCTGGTGCAAAAGAAGCCAAAGAAGAACTCGCAGAAATTGTAGAATTTTTGCGCGCTCCGAAAAAGTTTACTGACATTGGAGCGGAAATTCCAAAAGGAGTATTACTGATGGGTGCGCCCGGTACAGGAAAGACAATGCTCGCTCGTGCTGTTGCAGGGGAGGCAGGTGTTCCATTTTTCCATTTGTCTGGTTCTGAATTTGAAGAAATGTTTGTGGGGGTTGGAGCATCACGCGTGCGAGATTTATTTGATATGGCAAAAAAATCATCACCCGCAATTATTTTTATTGATGAAATAGATGCCGTAGGTCGTACACGTTCACCATCTGTTGGTGGACAAGGAGAGGGGCGTGAGCAAACATTAAATCAAATACTTGTGGAGATGGATGGCTTCGAACAAAATATGAATTTAATTGTGATGGCCGCAACGAATAGACCAGACGTTCTTGACCAAGCACTTCTAAGGCCTGGAAGATTTGATAGACGTGTCATGCTTGAATTACCAGACAGAGCTGACCGCGAAGCCATACTTGCTGTTCATGTAAAAAAGAAGCCATTAGCCGAGGACGTTAATTTAACTGTTATTGCAGAACGCACACCAGGATTTTCCGGTGCCGACCTTTATAGTTTAATGAATGAAGCAGCGATACTTGCAGCTCGTGAAGAAAGAAAGTCAGTTGCACAATTTGATTTAATTCGTTCAATAGAAAAAGTTATGCTCGGTCCAGAAAGAAAAAGTCATATATTATCAGCGAACGAGAAAAAGATAACTGCGTATCATGAAGCAGGGCATGCGCTTGTCGCATCATGTTTGCCTGACGCTGATCCAGTACATAAAATTTCTATTATCGCGCGCGGTCATGCTGGAGGGTACACATTAAAACTTCCACTTGATGAAAGACGTCTTATGAGTCGCGCAACATTCTTAGATGACATTGCGATGTCTCTTGGTGGTTATGTTGCTGAGAAAGAAATATTTGGAGACATTACAACAGGGCCATCGAATGATTTACAAGTAGCAACAGCGATGGCACGCGCTATGGTTACAAAATATGGAATGAGTACATTAGGTCCGATGGCTCTTGTACCAGAAGGGGACTCAAGAAGTATTTTTTATGGAAAAGAATACAGTGAAGCCTTCGGTACAAAAATTGATGATGAAGTGAAGCGTATTATGGATGATGCCTGGGCGAGAGCAAGAAAAATTATTCTTGATAAGAGAGAAATTTTAAATGTAATTGCTGAAGAATTAATGCGTGTAGAAAGTATTGAAAGAGAAGCATTTGAAAAGATTTTGATTGCGCATGGGATTAGTCCTAAGCGAAAAGAAGAACTTATTTAAAGCAAAAAATTGGCAAATTTCTTCGTTGAAACATTCAGTTTTTCTTTCAACGTACCCTTTCGTACGTCTCAAGAAAAACTTCCGTTTCGCCTCGAACTTTATCCAATTTTTTAGCTTTAAAGACTTAAAAAACTAACAAATTTCTTCGTTGAAACTTTCAGTTTTTAAAAATTAAATAGGTTATATAGTTTACAGAAATTAAAAAAGCCACCTGACGGTGGCTTTTTTGGCAGAGACAAAACTCAGCCGGTGATACTGCATATCGGGACAGTCGCTTGGCGAATATGCTTCGCAGTACTCAGGTGTCCGCCCCCAGAGGCATCACGAACTTCAAGAGCGACGGCGAGCCTGTGCTCAGCTTGAATTTTGCTGGCGGTTGGCTTTGTCGTGTCTCCAAGGCAAAATTTGTTGTTTGCCGTCAGCGAGGGGCAAGTTCCTTCATTGATCTCATTGGCGCATTCATTGCGACCGGGTAATATTTGGCAAGTCTCGTTCATTGTTTATCTCCAGTTGCCTTGTTTACGATACGCTTCACCACGAAGAGCATCTAATATTTATACTACATTAAAATAAAATCCTGTAAAGATAATTTTTACGAAGGCAAGGCCTTCGTAAAAAGTGTAGTTTTTTGATTTATAAGAGAATCAATAAAATTGCTATACTGTTATTTATGAAAATAACTTTAGACTCTCCGCTGTCGAGCCTCTCTCGCATATCTCCAGACCATGAGGCTGGTCTTAAGAAATTAAATATTTCAAATATTTTAGAACTTTTGCATCACTTTCCTATTCGCTATGCGGACATGAGAGAAATTTCAGGAACTTCTACTTTAATTGTTGGGCAACCATTCACTGTATATGGTGTCATGGAAAAAGTTTCTGTAAGAAGAAGTTTTAAAGGCCATATGCCAATGACAGAGGCACGTGTTGCGGATAATACTGGCACCATACGTTGTGTTTGGTTTAATCAAGCTTATATCGGCAAAATGTATCCCGATGGTACAAAAGTGAAAATCTCTGGTGTAGTTCATTCCGACTCGAAAGGATTTTTACTTTCTAATCCAAATATTGAACGCGCTGAAGGAATAATTCCGGAATCACAGGAAAGTTTATTCGCACCGAATGCTGACACAAATTTTTTAACTCCAGTTTATAGAGAAACAAAAGGAGTTTCTTCGCTTTATCTTTACACTTTAATTAAAAAAGCAGTTCAATTAAATGTATTAGACGATATTGTTGACCCTATTCCGCCACATGTTTTAAAAAAATTACATTTACCAGAATTGCGTGATGCACTTTTATATATTCATTTTCCAAAAAACGAAGCTCTAACTATTGCGGCTCGTAAACGTTTTGCTTTCGAAGAAATTTTTTCTTTACAATTAAAACAATATCAAGAAAAAGTTGAAGCAAAACATTCTTTAGCTTATCCAATAAAAGTAGATAAAGTTGGAATTAAAAAATTTATTGATTCATTTCCATTCAAACCAACTGAGGCCCAGATGGACGCGATAAATTCTATATTAAAAGATTTATCTAAAAAAGAACCGATGGGAAGATTGCTAGAAGGAGATGTAGGAAGTGGTAAAACTTTCGTCGCAGCTACAGTAACTTACTCGGTGTTACAAAATAGCGCCGAGAAAAATGGTATCACCACGCCGGAGCTGACAGCGAAGGCTGGTCAGCCACTTCAAATTGCCTATATGGCACCGACAGAAATATTGGCCAAGCAACATTTCGAAAGTTTTATAAAATATTTTGAAAATACTGGAATTGAAATTGGATTATTAACTGGCTCTGGTTGTGCAAAGTTTCCAAGTAAATCAGATTCTTCAAACTATACAAGTGTTTCTCGTGCGCAATTACTCACTTGGCTAGCAGATGGCAGAGTTTCTGTTGTTATCGGTACACACGCTCTCATTCAAAAATCTGTAGCATTTCAAAATCTGGCATTAATTATTATAGACGAGCAACATCGCTTCGGTGTTCGCCAGAGAAAAGCTCTGGCACGCAGAAATAACGCGGAAACTAGCGGAACAAACGCAGAAGAAATACCAACAGATAATTTACTATACAGAGATTTGACCTACAAAATAAGAGAAGCTATTTTTACTGTAAAAAAAGAACTAGGGTCTGGACATAAAGAAATTGTTTATCAAAGATTTTTAGCTGAAGAATTTACAAAAAGAAAAATTAATTTTGATAGAGAAAAACAAATACCTATTTTTTATAATAAGAAAAAAGTTGGCATATACCAACCTGACTTCGTTGTAGAAAATTCTATAATTGTAGAATTAAAAACTATCCCTAGAATAACTGCAATAGAGAAAAAACAACTCTGGAATTACTTAAAAGGGTCAGAATATAAATTAGGTTTACTTGTTAATTTTGGACATTTAGAGCTAGAAATAGAGCGTGTGATCTATGATACAGCTAGAGGTATTTCCGCGTCTGTTCCGCAACATTCCGCGTCCCTTCCGCATCTACTATCGATGACGGCGACGCCTATTCCTCGCACCCTTGCTCTTACTATTTTTGGCGATCTTGATTTAACAGTTATCGACTCTATGCCACTTGAAAGAAAGAAAATTATAACAGAAATAGTTCCGGCAAGAGGTCGTACAGAAACATACGAAAAAATTAGAAAAGAATTGCAATCTGGCAAGCAAGTTTATGTTATCTGTCCTCGCATTGATGAACAAGATGAGGAGGAGAGACAAAAAAGAATTTTAAAAAGTGTAAAAGAAGAAGCGCAACGTCTAGCTGATATTATTTTCCCAGAATTTATTGTGGATATTCTGCACAGTAAAATGAAGAAAGAAGAAAAGGAAGAAGTCATGCAAGATTTCTTGGATAAAAAATCTGATATATTAGTTGCGACATCTGTGATTGAAGTTGGGATAAATGTACCGAATGCAACGGTGATAATAATTGAACATGCCGATAGATTTGGACTCGCTCAATTACATCAATTACGTGGACGTGTTGGCAGGCGTGAATATCAATCTTATTGTTATTTGTTTACAGAAAGTGAAGGAGAAATTACACAAAAAAGATTAAAGGCTCTTGTGAATGCAAAAAATGGTTTTGAATTAGCAGAGCAAGATATGCTAGCGCGCGGAATAGGCGCCTTAATGGATGGTAAACAATGGGGAATAAGCGACCTTGCGATGGAGGCAATTAAAAATCCAAAACTTGTAGAAATAGCACGTGATGAGGCAAAAGAATTATTAGATAATGACCCGACCCTCGAAAAGTATCCTGAGCTTGCAGAAATAATCAGAAAAAGAACACAGGTGCATATGGAATGATTGCGATAGATTTTAGACGGTAGACATTAGATTTTAGATTAAAGATACCTGAGCAAGGGGTACCCTTGTAAATTTTGGACTACAAGGGTACCCCTTGCTCATAAATTCAAAGTAAATTACATAGTAGAAAAAAGTAAAATTTTCTGTTATAGTTTACATTAATCGCATCCGTAGCTCAGTTGGTAGAGCCGTTGTCTTATACACAACTGGTCCTTGGTTCGAGTCCAAGCGGATGCACAAAAATAAACGAAGTGAGTTTTTTGCATCCGCAGTATGACACCTGCGTGTCATACGTTTGGACTCGAACGGGCGCAGTGATGTTTTTCTAGCAAGAAAAACCACGAGCGGCGGCCTGCAAGTTCGTCGAGTGGCGACGAGACGAAACTTGTAGGCGAGTCCAAGCGGATGCACTTTGGGGATAATGTGCGA
>Ga0208375_1002389_pt1 | contig 17828 bp, 16 predicted proteins | sample RifOxyD1_FD_184038 | JGI IMG/M metagenome (GOLD analysis project Ga0208375, IMG submission 184038) | Soil microbial communities from Rifle, Colorado - Rifle Oxygen_injection D1 (SPAdes) | ecosystem: Environmental > Terrestrial > Deep subsurface > Rock core/Sediment | place: Rifle, Colorado... | reverse complement strand
AAAAAGAAGAATATGAAAAAAAAATGCGAATATAGTTTTTTTTTATTTGCGTAAAAACAAATTTATGTTTATTCTTTTAGTGTAAGTTGTAAAAACACATTCGACAGGAGGATGTCATGGTAAAGAAGACAACCAAAAAAGTAGCAAAGAAAGCAACAAAAAAAGCAGCTGTTAAAAAAGCAGCTCCAAAAAAGAAAGCTACAAAAAAAGTTGCTAAGAAAAAGTAATCACTTTTTCAGGTGAAAAATCGAAACGGCTCAGTTAATCTGGGCCGTTTTTTTTTGTGTAAACTTGGATAAAAACGTGTATATTTCGTCTTTAAGCACAACCCAAGGGGGTAAATATGTTAAATAAAGAATCAAAGGATTACCCTAGACGAAAGGTTTGGATAAAAACTTTTGGTTGTCAGATGAATTATCATGATACCGAGCGAGTGCTTTCCCATCTGCAAAAGCTGAATTTTTTGCCTACTGATGATAAGAATGATGCTGACTTATTTTTGTTCAATACTTGTGCAATCAGAGCATTAGCGAACATGAAGTTTTATTCCCAACTAGGGGAACTAAAAGGATTAAAAAAACAAAAAAATAGTAATATTGTGATTGGTGTTTTGGGGTGTATCTCCCAAATTGAAGGCCATGAACTCTTAAAAAAATATAAACATTTGGATTTTGCACTTGGCACAGACATGGTTGATCAAATCCCAGAGGTTTTGTACCGGATTTATTCCGGTGAAAATAAAATTGTGCTGGATGCTTTTGACAAAACTAGTGATTACTCAATTGAAACCAAGATTACCCACCAATCTCCTCAAGCCTTCATCAATATAATGAAGGGGTGTAATAATTTTTGTACTTATTGTATTGTTCCCTATACCAGAGGCAGGGAAAAATCCAGACTCATTAATGAAGTCGTTGCGGATATTCAAAGATTAGTTGAAAACAATGGGATTGAGGAAGTTACCTTACTAGGGCAAAATGTTAATTCCTTTGGTAAAGAAAATCATGAAACATTTCCAGAGCTGCTCGCTAGAGTTAACCAGATTGATGGACTAAAGTTGATAAGATATACGACCAGCCACCCTAAAGATTTATCCGATGAATTAATCAATGCTCATGGTAATCTTTCGAAATTGGCCTTGCATTTACATTTACCAGTACAATCAGGATCAAATTCGGTATTGGAACGGATGAATAGAAAATATACGAGGGAATCCTATTTGGAATTGCTGGCAAAGCTTAGAACTGCTCAAAAGGGTATAGTTATATCATCTGACATAATAGTGGGCTTTCCTGGTGAAACGGACCAAGAATATGAGGATACGATTGATTTACTTAAACAAGCTAGGTTTGATTTTATCTTTTCTTTTAAATTTTCCAAAAGACCTGGTACCCAGGCCTATTTAATGGAAGATTATCCAGATGATTCGGTTAAATCAAAAAGATTAAAAAAATTGCAGGATTTGCAACTCAATATTCAAAATGAAATAAGGCAGGAAATTGTTGGTAAAACCATGCAGTTGTTGGTTGATGGGGTGGGAAAAATAGAAGGTAAGAAAAAATGGAAAGGTCGATCCAGTTGTAACCGAATAGTTCATTTTGATGGACCGGAAAAATCTGAATCGCTTTTATATAAGTGGGTGTTAGTAAAAATTACTTCTTCAACAGCATTATCATCTCAAGGTGAGTTTATAAGCATTTGCTGATAAGTAGGCAAAACTTACTGCTACCACCTGTTTTTTCCCACTTATTTTTTTATTTTAGGTTGCGCTATAATGGATCGAGGCGCAAAGACTATGAAAAAAACTTACCTTCTTATAATCTTCAATTTCATACTAGTGATGATCCCATCTATGGGATATGGAAGATTCGATATCTCATCAGATGCTAGTTATTCCAAGCAAGTTTATGGTGATAATAAGGTCAATGCCCTGAGAACGAGATCCTATGGTGGTTCATTTGCCTATTATTTCTATTATTTAACCGCATTTGAAGTGAATTATATTTATGATCAAACCACTAACACCGAGGTGATTGACTATAAAGTGACAGAAACTGATTATACGCTAAAATCGGCAGAGTCGCAGTTGGTATCAGAAGTTATCAGTGTAGGTTTAAGACAGGCATTTAGTCGTCCAGAAGCGAGAATTAGACCGACAGTTTCTCTGGGATATGCTTATCGGATGTATCGGGACAAAAGGTCATATCACTATAAAAACGACATAAATGGCAGTGATATATTTTTAAAAGACCAAGGACCACTTTCCAAACAAAATTCTTTTTTTGCAGCATTTGGGATACAGCTGAGATTAATAGGTCAATTCTATTTAAGAGGATCGGTGCAGACAGTTTTTGCTTTTTTCAGACCTAGTTTAGCCAGTGACTATTTGAAATATTCGGCAGGCTTTTTATGTTCTTTTTGAAAATTTTCACACTAATGTTGTCACTTCTTTTTTTTTCATGTGCCAAGATTGGGTATGTATATGACCAGGGCATTGGGCAGATGTCTATTTTAAGAGAGGGGATAGACAATGAATTGGTTTTAAATAATCCCCAAATACCAGTGACTCATAAAGATAAGATAAAAAAAATCGAAACATATAAAAAATATTTTTTTGAATATTTTCAAAAACCTGCCAGCAAAATATATTCTAAAACTACTTTCTTAAAAACTAAATCGGTAAGTCATATGGTGGTAATTTCGCCTTATAATAAGGTGGAAGCTTTAAAGGAATGTTTTTGGTTGGTGGGGTGTTTCCCATACTTAAGTTTTTTTGAAGAAGAAAAGGCCAAGGTATACGCCGAGAAAAAAAGGGAGCAGGAATTTATAACCTATGAAAGGCCGGTTTATGCTTATTCGACGCTTAATTATTTTACCGATACTATTTTAAGTTCCTTCTTTTATTATGATGAAGAACAATTAGCGGAGCTTATCTTTCATGAACTTTTCCATACTCTTTTTTTTATTAAAGCTGATGTGGATTTGAGTGAAAACCTGGCCCAATATTTTGGGTTGGAGATGCAATTTGAATTTTTTAAGGTTTATGGACAAGAAAAAAGTGTAAGAGTTAAAAAAGAGAGTGATCTTTCCAGATTAAGACAAAAAGTGCTTGAAAAAATTGATGATCTGAATAGATTATATGAAGAAAAGCAACCCCCTAGTGTGAAGGAAGCATCGCTGATTTTAGATGGTTTTTTAAAAAACGATTTTTATCCTAACATTAAAAAATATTGTCAAGAGATGCAAATCGATAAAAAAACTTGTTTTCCTGTAGATGTAAAATGGAATAATGCTAGCTTTGCAGCTTATATGACCTACGAAAAAAATATTGAACAAATAAGAGTACTGCATGAAAAGACCAAAAAAAATCTAAAAGATTTTTTTGAGTATTTGGTGGTAGAATACGAAAAGTTTCAAAATCAGGATGCCAAGGAAACATTTGCAGAGTATTTGTTTGAAACTAAGTAGCAGGCTTACGGCCCAAGGACGAGAAATCCGATGAAGCATATACTTTTTATTGATCAACTTTCTAAATTGGCTTTAAAAAAAGACACATCACTTATGATAGCGCTTACTCTTAAAGCCAACAACATTTCTACCTGGCTTTTGTTCGAGGAGGATCTTTATTGGAACAACTTAAGTGAATCCCTGGAATTGAATGTTTACGACTTTAGCGGATCGATAGATTCAAAAAGCTATTATCTTAATGATTTTAGATTGCTAGATAAAAACAGAGTAACCCTTGATGCGGGCGATATTGTGCACATGAGGATCGATCCGCCTTTTGATTTGAAATATCTCCGGTTTTTATGGATCTTAAAGGCCATGAAAAAAAATGGCATTCGGGTCATTAATGATCCTGAGGGAATTCTTTGTTATAACGAAAAACTTTTTGCTTATGAGCAATCTGAGTCGATGGATACATATGTGGGAAGATCATCACAAGAGCTTGATCTTTTTTTAAACCAGCTAAAAAGGCAAGGTTTGGATGAAGTGATTATGAAACCTCTCGATTTGTATCAGGGGATCGGGGTTGAAAAAGTTCCTCTGTCTCATGCGCAAAGACTTTTTTTAGAAAAAACCCAAAGTTTGCAAGGACCAGTCATTGTCCAGCCATTTCATAAAGAAGTTTTTAAAGGAGAGATAAGGAGTATTTTTTTTAATGGGACGGAGCTTGGAAATATTTTAAAAATTCCCAAGCAAGGAGAATTTCTGGCCAATATTGCCAGAGGGGCACACTATGAAATAGTAGAGCTTACGACAAAACAATCCCAAGCTTGTCAAAGAATTAGTAAGGAGCTTTTGCATAAAGGTATTAACCTGATTGCTTTTGATATACTTGGCAATTATATATCAGAAGTTAACATTACCTGCCCGGGTTTGCTGGTAGAAGTTTCTTCAGCCTATAAGATGAATCTAGCTCAAAAAATGATTGATCTGATATAACTTGAAAATTAAAATGAGTTAGTGTAATCAGTGGCGAGTTCGACCGAAAAGGAATAGCATTCAGTTTTAGGGACTGGCCAATAAGGACACACGTCAGGATGACCTGGTTCTCTAATACATCCACCGTCGGATTGAATAGGGGTTATGACTTCAATGACATAATATCCATTGGTTTGGGGAAAATCAGCCATGTCCCCAAAACGTAGTATTGCAGAATAACCGGTGCTAGCGTTGGTTTCAAAAGCCTTACTTTTATAGACACTTGATCCAGCTGCTTTAATGCGAACGTAACCCTTTAGTTTGGTATATGGGAAACTGACATATTGACATCTGACTCCATTATCATCGATAGTGTCTTTGGCCGGGGGAGATTCTTTTTTTATTCTGACATCAAATTTTACATCTGTTTTCATAATGGTACTTGGGATGTCCATAGCCTCACTACTCCAAACATAAGTCCCGTTGTAGGCGCTATTTTCTAGTCCATGGGCCACCACTGGGCTAAAGGTGTATGGAGGTCTGCCAGGGCCTGCAGTTCCAGTAGGTGTTGGGTAAGGGTAATAAGTATAAGAGGGAGTTGGGGTTGCGCTAACAGTGCTGGTAGTTTTAGTGGATCTTTTATTGGTTTTAGTTTCAAAGCATCCAGTAAGAGTAAGTGTACCAATCAACAAAATCAAAAAAGCAGTTTTCATAACTATTCCTTTTACCTTTAGTTATCCTCAAGTATTTATCGTAATTTTTTTTACTTAAGTTAAATTTATCATTAGTTTTTTTAGGAAATAACAAATAATTTCACTCTTTCTGAGTGATGTAGTCGGGTATGTAAAATAGTAGGCTAAATTTATGGGTACATATATATGTAAAATCAATGCATTAACATTTACTCTAATGACATGCCCAAACCCCTTCTTGATTAGATTACGGATAACTGCTAGAATGCTTTAGGAGCGGATTTGTTCTATATGAAGATACTCGAATCGTTTTTGCTGGATAACAATAAAATATTTTTTAGTTTTGCGTACTCATTACTGTCTGATGATTTGCAGGCACAGCAAGTAGTTATTGATGCAATCTATGTATTAAATCTAAAAAAATCAGATTTGGTTGAAGATTTGTTGGCATCCAAAGAGAAATCAAGCCAAGTTGATATTTTGGCGCAGATTAATAAATTTATTTTGTCGCAGATCTTTTCGATCAGTCAAAAAAGAATTATTCATTTGAAAAATTCAATTGCCCTAGATGACAATTTTTTAGCTTTTTACAATATGAATACAGCTAAAAGAGCACTGCTCTTTTTAAAATATAAAACACAGACCACTTTCTCAGATATAGCGGAAATCATAGGTGTGAATGAATTTGAACTGATGGGGCTTTTATCCACAGCTCATAAAAATCTGATTGAAAATCTAGGTCATGATACTAAGCACATATTTGCGTAAAGGAGAATTGATTAAAGTATGAATACTGAGATGCCTGGAAGTTCACTAAAGATAGGAATTGCTAAAGATATTAAAAAGAATAAGAAGAAAGAAGTCTTGGGACAAACAGACTCAGATCCTTTAAGTCAAAGCGAAGTTTGCTTACATTCTAGAAAACTGTTTAGTTTGATCAATTGTGATGATAAATCAAGTTCATTAGAATTTATGAAAAAACATTTTCAGCAATGTGGATTTTGTCAAAATCAATATTACAAACTTTTAGAATTGAAAGAAGAAATTATTCAAAATATTCCCAATGCCATGCCAGATAAAAAAATGCAAGATTCTTATGCGATGGAAATTAGTGAGTTACTTGCTAAAATTGAAACCACAAGAAGTTTTTGTGCAAAACCCAAAATGTTAATAGATAAAATTTTCTCTTTTTTTAGTGCTTTTTAGTACTTTGAATCATTAAAAACTAATTGAAAATAAATAGAAAATTCTTTATTTTTTATAAGTGCCACCGGGGGATTGGGTAATACTAAATCCTTAAGGGTTTCATCAAACAATTCTTGAATATTGTCGTTGCTTGACCACTTTAAAATTTTAATTGCAACAATATGCCCTAAAGAATCGTAAGTTACTCTGCCAGTTAGAACATGATTTTCCGTTTGCACCGCTTGTTCCAATTGAGGTCTAAGCTTTGATAATCGATTGTAGTTTTTAATAAATGAGTTGAAGTAGGTAAGATAGGTTCTTTTTTGGAAACTATAATACATTTTTTCCATGGAGTTAAGTTCGTCCTCGCGAACACCCTCTGGAGAGATAAAATCGATGTTGAAAGATGTTCTCTTATAAGTCTCGGGATCAGAGTAAGCAACATTATGTTCTGAGATGATTTTTTGTGCTGAAATATTCTTTTTTGCCATTCTTTTTATAAGGGATAATTCAGCGGTTTTTTGATGGGAGTCATTATCTTTAAGCAAATTTGGGCGGGTATTGATTTCAATTTCTTTTTTTAATGCTTCTAAGGTTAATTTAGAAATTCTACTGGCAGAGCGTGGTGGTGGAGGGGGTTTGAGAGAGAAATTTTTTGAACCATCTTTGATACCCAAGCGTTTTAGTTGTTCAAATTGATCTTTGTCTAATTGTTCCAGTGATATGGTTTTTTTATCCACTTCAGTAAAATCAAGGTTGGAAACGCTTATATACCTCCCCACCAGCATTAAAAATACCAAGCAAATAAAGTGGGCCACAATAGAGAGACTAAGAGGCCTTTTCAAAAAATTGTATATATAATCAAACCACATACAGCTTACTAGCTTATAATGATTGCCATTACTTTTGTAGTTGTTTGTAGTAATACCGGGTAATTTTGTCGGGTTCTTGACTCTTGTGCTTTCCTTGGTAATAATTAAGTATGTTGCTCTTGTGTCAATTATTGACTTTAGGTGGGCAGCGAGGGGTTAACTCCATGGACAAGATGTTTAGTGGAAATATATCAAGGAAGATTGCTTTTACTCAAATTGTTTGCTTGTTTGGTTTCTTTGGTGCTTTATTATTTCAGCAGATAAATTCCTCGAAAATCCAGACCACCTATATGATGTCTGATGGGGTGACAGTCTGCTTTTCAAGGCTGGCCCAAACCTATACTGCTGGTTTATTAAAGCTTACCAATTCTCCATATTTGAAGGATGACTTCATTAAAAGGACCGAAGAATGTTTTGGGCAATCCACGGTTTCCTTGGAAAATTCCTTGTCTAATACTTTTAATGAATCAAAAGATTCATTAAATCAATTGATGTCTGGAGTGCATTGGTTTCATGAAAAAATAATTGCAGGACCAAGTGGATTAATTGATTCTAAACATTTTAGCACGCAAATTAATTCAAGATATAGCAAGCTCGAAGCAATCAAGGAGAGTATTGTATCGTCACTTGATAAAAATTTAGCAAAGTATTTAAGTTCAGGTAAATATGCCTTGATGGCAGTATTTATTTTTGGATGTATCTTTTTATTTTCCACAATTATTCTCACTATGGGAGAAATTAAAAGAAGAAGGAAACTCAAACAGATTGAATCAACTGCGACAGTCGAGCTTTTGAAAGGAGACGAACTGATACTGGATCATGTCTTACAGGTGGTGAGTGATGCTTTACTTGAGGTGAATTTAATAACCACGAGGGATATGTTTGTCAAATTTTATAATAACGTGGTAACTGGTCGGATTAGTTCTTTTGTTCGCCCAAGCTATATAGAAAGACATTTACATGAAGAGCTGGTGACACCAACCCAGGCAAAACTGCAATCAAACAATGATCGTCCAGTAGACATGCCGATCAATCAAGCAGTTCAATCAGATTTGATTAATGTTCAATTGGAAGATGTTTTAACCAACGTTATCGACAGTATGGCCGGTTATCTGTTTACTCGTGGAGTTTTTCTTGATCTGGATATTGAGGAAAACATATGGGTTCAAGCCTCAAAAGAGGGATTGGAGCAAATTGTGTTCCAATTAATCTCCTATTTAAGTAAAGGGGATGATAATGAAGCGAGTTCTAAAAAGATTACTATTAAAGCTTCTTTAAAAAATCAAAAAGTCGAAATCAATTTAATCAACAAAGGTCATGTATTTAATGCTGATCTTTTAAATAGTATTAATTCACCTTTTATGAATGATAATTCATGTCTGCAGATTGCCAAATCGCTAATGAATGAGTTTGATGCAGAAATAGATTTTTCTAATCAAATTTCCCATACTGGCGAGCAAATGGATGGTTTAGTGCGATTAGTATTTGAACCAGGCACTAAGGAAAAAAGACTGATTGGTATTAAAAAAGGAAAGAAAAAAGATTTAATAAGGGATATGTCAAATTAGAAGAATCTTTTTTTTTGTTGCTTATAATCTATATCTTTTAAAATGGTTGAAATTACTTTAATAAAGTGTTCCTTGGAACTTTGATTTTCTATGATAATTTTTAAAATCTGATCAAATGCTGCTTTGTTTTTATGCATAATTTCTTCAAACAGGTATTCCGCCAACAGATAGCCGGTCAATTTGGCCACGGAAGATAGGATCCTTAATGGTTGCTTTTTTATATAGACGTCAATGTTATTCCAATCATCCAAAATTGAAAGCGTCAAGGTCAGGTAAGATTTCTTATGCTTATTCTGGTCGTTAATGGGGTGCAAAGAGTTTAATTTTTCTCTGATATCAACGTAGTAATCACATTTTCTGAAAGGGTTGATGATTTTGGAGGAAAAAAATGCGATCAAGTGGCGGTAAAGAAAAAAATAAAATTTTTTTTCCTGATTATTTTTTAGCTGAGCAAATTCATAGTCAGGTTTAATTTTTAGGTGCTGTTGGTGCAAGACATGAATGCCGGCTAAATAAGCAATTCGATTGATGGAATAACTGGGACAGTAGTAATCATTTCTAAGAGGGATTTTAAAAGTTTTTGATCGAGTCAGTAATCTGATGTAAAAATTTTTAAAAGCAGGGTTTTTTATTTTGTTTAGATTTTTAAGAATGCTTTTTATATTATTTTGATCGTAAAGATTAAAATCAATAAGTTCATCTTTAGTTAAATGAATGGACAGAACCCGGGATATTTTTTGCGCAAAATCCAAAAAAGTTTCGCTGCTGTTTTCTGATAAATGAGACAATTGAAAAAAAGATTGAGATTCATGAAGGTCGAGTCTAGGGTCATCCAGAATACTTTCATACCAATGAATCATGCTCTCGTACTTTATCCAGGGTGGTGAGCTTTGCAGCGTGAATTCGTTTTCGTTAAACTTAAAAATTTGTTGTTTATGAAGAAATTCTTTTTGATATTTCCAAAACACATAATCTAGATTTTGATGAACAATAGTACTTGTTATAGAAGTGTTTTGTCTGATGCGAACCTGCAGTGGCAGCTTGTCCGGGGTGATATGATATTCACCGAACACCACAAACAAGGTAGTATGTGGATTTTTTTGTACAAAGGAAGTAATTATCTTTGCCGCTTCAACATCACGAAGAGGAAGGGTCCCCTTGGTATTTAATGCAATAATGGGTAAATTGTATTGCTTTGCCAAATCAAAAAAATATTTATAAAAAGGCCACGGATAACGCCAGTTGGTCATATATTTGGTTTTTTTCAAAAATATTTCTTCTGAAATTTCTTCTTTAAGTAGTTGATTGATAAGTTTTTGACTGTCCCTTTGAATGCACTCAAGACCAATGGCAATGTTACTTTGTTTTTTTATAATATCGCCAAGAATTCTTCTCATGTTCCTGGTGGATTGTTCAAATGCGTGAAAATCTCCCAGGAAAACTACACGCGACTTTAAAATGGAAGTGATTAATTCATTGATATTTGATTTGGTCAGTGACCTTTGAGTAAACCGTTGATGATCATTTTTGTACTTGTTAAAATCATATGAGGAGTCGCTTTCAAAAGAAAGGGCCTTTCTTTTGACATGAAAATAGATTTCTTTATGTATTTGGGAGAATTCCAAATTTTTGTTCATACGGTTATTGTACTCTATTTTATGTAATTGGTATAAATCCGATATGAAGCATAAGGGATTACTTCGGAGCCTGAGAAATTTGCTCGGTAAAAATCCTATTAATCATACTTTCAACTTTGGCACTTATCATACTTAAAGTGGTTTCCATTTCTTTGAAGTTATGTATCACTTTTTTTAAGTCAGATATTTGAGGAACATGCAAGTTATGCAGTACATTTAGAATAGGGGTATCCAAAGATGAGTCAATGATAAATTTTAAAAAACCAAGGGCATCAATATCAGAGTATATCTTCAAGATATTCTTATCTCTGGAGAAAAATTCCAAACAGGAGGCATTAGGAGCTGTCGTAATTTGGGTGGAAGTTAAATGGGCATTAAGCATCACGGGTGATTCTGAGGTAAAGTCTATAAAATATTCTTTGTTCTGTGGATAGATGGGATAAGTTGGAAGAGGTAAAATAGCTTCAATAACCGAAGGGTTGGTATAATTGATGTAATTGGCTTTTTGTAAATGAGCGCCTTTATCAAAATCTCTAAGGATATCGTGAATTTTATGTTTAAAACTAATAAGTAGTCCGGCTATATGGCAGGGAAAAATATTTTTATATTGGTCAATTTCCATGCATAACTGTTCAAAGGAATGTGAAAGATTTGTGGGGTAATAACTCTTAATGGTTTTTTCATCTTGAGATAAAAGTGCAAATTTATTTATATTCTGATTATCAATTAGCCGTGGTATTGAGAAAAAACGAGGAATTAAAAGTAATTCTAATTTGGATTTTATTTTAGTTTGTGAGTTAATAGAAAGTGCAATTAGTTGCTTTCCTAAATTCGAATTGAAAAACTCACGAATAAGATCAACATTAATATCTAAAGACTTAGGTGTTAGACCAAAATATTTATATAATGCCATCCCATATTCTTCAGCTTTAGCTAGATAAGAGGAAACGCTTACTATTTCAAGATTGACGTCATAGTTTTTCGAGAAATCTACAATTAATACCAGCGGATATTTATCCTCAGCTCGATTGTCTACTCCCAGCAATTCGTTAGCGATTGGATCAAGACTTCCATCAAGTTCCTTATCTGATTCATGTTGAAGAGATTCAATTTTGAATAAACTTTTTAAAGGCAAGCAAGCCTTAGTAAGGTTTTTGAAAAAGCTAGGATGAGTAATGTTATCGGGTTCCTTGGAGGCAGAGCTGATCAGTTTTCCATCCACAATAGCATCTTGAAAATATTCAAAGAGAATGTTTTCCGACAATTCTTTATAAAATACTGGGTGACCTTCTTTTCCGGAGGTGGTTAGAAGAAAGTTTTCTAGTTCACAGACAACTTCGTTGTATTTATTAATACTGCTTAATTCTCCGCAAATTCTAAAGGTGGTGCAGGGATATTTATTAACTTTGGGTAAAAACTCTGAAATGTTGGATATATGATTGGAATCAGTTTTAGAACGGGTATCGCGATTATGATTGGATTTTTGAGACAAAATATAAAGGTAGGAGGGGATTTCACCCTTTCCCTTCAGGTCTTCAAAATTAAAATTAGCATCCAATTTATAAGTGTCTAACAATTGTTCCATTTTATTGCTTTGGCTTGGAACAAAAAGTTTTTGATTGGTTAAAACAAATAAATAACCATCATTTCTTAGGTAACTAAAACTTTGCGTAATACTTCCAAGGAGAGAATGGTGGCTGTTAGTTTTTGGTAAATCTGTAAGATTTAAAACTATTCGATCATACATGATTTCATGAGATACTTGAAAATCAGAAAACATATCGAATTGAGAACCTTTGGGACTGGTTACTTGTTGGGTAATATATTTTGCTCTAATTATTTCAGAGATAAATTTTCGTGGATCAATTTTTTTCTTGATAGATAAATCCACTAGAAACACGAGGAATTGAAGTTCGTGACAAATCCTTACAAAATTACCATCTGAAAATTGTTCACCTTGAAAATTAGGGCATATTAAGTCTGACCATAATTCCCATTTGTTACTCATGTTTTCTTCTTGGGCCAACCAGTGTGATAAAGTCAGGGAGGTTATGTCATTGCCAGTAAATTTACACCGTTTAACGGATGGTAATTTATCAAGGGAATGATTTTGTGGATATGACTTTCCTTCCACCCAATAAGGGAAAAAAACCAATAAAGAGTTGAGGAACAAACCAAAATGTTTATTTGATAGGGTGGGAGAGTATTCGTTTTTTTGATTATCAATGTCTTCTTCTAGACAGATTTTCATAATCTCTTCAATGCCGATGAGATGAAAATTTTGGGCAATTTGAGTGATTTTGTCTTTATATTCTATCGACGGACGATACCAGCTATATTGGTTTGCTTGTAGTGACTCACAATCAATCTCTGTAGAACTACCTTTTTTAAAAATTTTCTGGATAGCGGAATTGGGATTGATTAAAGTGGTATCGGATAATTCTAAAGAAATTGCCTGAGAAAGTTTGGTAATAAATCTAATTCTGAATAGGTAACAAACCACTGCGCGGAATGAGTAAATTTTAGTAAAACGTTTTAAATATCCAGCAAAAGGTGAATTGACATCTTCAACGTTGCACCAAAAATCTTTATAATTATCAGGGGCACCAGGGGGCAAAGGATGTGTTTGAGTAAAGGATAGATATTCGTTATAAATGAGTAGTTTCAACGAACGATTCAAATTGCTATTTGATAGGAAAACCGCTTCCGCATCTGGGGTTAATTCACCAATTATTTTTTTTATATTAAGTGCGGTTTTAGAAATAATATCTTCGCCACGCCATCCAGAAACAAAAAAATTTTTTAATAAGTCATCTGTGCTTGGAGGAGTTTGATCGAGAAAGTCAGGTAATTGAGGAGGGACTTCTACGTTGGGCGCTGATAAAAGGTTATAGGACTGCCTATCCATCTGATGAGGTGGTTGATTTTGGGCGTAATTTAGCCAAACGTTGGCATTAAAATTTTCTTTCGCCAAATTTTCTTCCCTCTAATTTCTAACAGCAAATAGAGTTATCTGATTGTACTAAGGTTTTAACTGAGAATTTTTACCTTTTTATATGAACTATGTCATCATAAAACCTATATAATCAATATGATATTAACTGACCTAACAGCATGGGGATAGAATAGAAAATAATTTTTATTTTCTAATAGGTTAGGATCTTTCTAAAGCAACAAAGTAAAATAGTATGAATTAAGTCTAATAATTCTAATGGCTAGATAGACCTTTATCCCCATTATTCTAATGCAGTTAAGAATATTTATTAAAGTATGGGGCTACAATCCCGATAAAAATCTGGATCTGTCATATAAAGGCAAAGCTTTGCTAGGCGTCAAATATTTAAGGGGTTGTTCATGACAAAGAAAGAAACAAACGTCGTAGATACTGAACAAGGATTCAATGAAGCTGAACTCGAAAACATCATGAGTGAAATAGAGAGTTTGGAAGAAGAGTTTGTCAGTGAGGGTACTGGTAGCACTTCCGAGTTGGCAATTGATAAAGAACATGCCCCCTCAAACGATTTTCAAGATGAGGTTGATAAGAACTTTGAAGATGATGATTTAAGTAGTTTGGAGAAAGATATTGCCCAAGTAAATGAAGAGTTAAGCGCTATGACTGAATCACAAACTAGTCAGACAGAAACATCCCAAGATTCACCTATCGTGCCTATTGAACAAGTTATTGAGGTGAAAAAAAAGCTGAATACATCGAAAATTTTCTCAGAGCTATCAGATGAGAAAGATGAAGAAATAAATGATTCACCTAGTTATACTGAAGAAAAAACAGAAACGGTTGTCATGACGAAAAAAATCACGCCAGAGTCCTCTTTTGAGGATGCTGTCACCGATAGCATGAATTCAATACCTGAAACCAAAACAGATAATATTGTTCCATTCAATTTCAATAAGGAGACTAAAATGTCCACCAAGGGAACCCAAGGAAATTGCGATACTACTATGAATTTTACCGTATCTGGTCAGATGAGTTTAAATTTAAATTTTACAGTCGGTGGACAAGATATCCAACTTACGATTAGCGAAGGGGATGGATTTTGCATATCTATGGGTAACGGTGTTAAGTTTTCCGTACCTATTGAAAAGATGAGCACTTTAAAACAGCAAAAGGCCAGTTAGAAAGATTTTGTATGTCTGTTGAAATTCTCGGCGGAATGGCCCGGGGTTTTGTAGTACAAGTTCCCAAAGGCGATTTGATCAGGCCGACTTCAGTTTTATTAAAGCGAAGAATTTTTGATTCCTGGCAAAATTTGGAAGGATATATTTTTATTGACCTTTGTGCGGGGTCTGGGGCCATTGGTCTGGAAGCGTTATCAAGAGGGGCCCAAAAAACAGTGTTTATTGAAAAAGAGCCATCGGTTTTGAAAATTTTAAATAATAACATTTCCAAGTTTAACGATAGATACGGAGAATTTGATTTTCAAGTGATTAAAGATGATTTTAAAAAATGGCTACTTAGATTTGTTGATACCTATTCCAGTTGGAATGACTCAGCCAAAGAAAATACTATTTTATTTTTTGACCCTCCCTACGAAAAACAAGATTTATATGATTTTTTTGTTAAAACAGTTATGCAAGGAACATGGTTCAAGGGTTATGTTTGGGTAGAATCTGACCAAAAAAAAGGTGTTTCATCAGATTTTTTCGATCAATTTAAGGAAATCAACATAAAAAATTATGAGCAAGGTTCAAGATACATTTGCGTCTTTTCTTTCTAAATCAAGATCAATTTGATAAATATAGGTATACTTTTAAATTGGAGCAAAAATGGTTGCCAAGAAAAAGGCTATCTATGCGGGAAGTTTTGATCCCATTACCAATGGTCATTTAGATATTTTAAATCGTGCCCTTAAAATTTTTGATGAAGTAGTGCTTCTGCTTGCTATCTCGCCCACGAAAAAGCCCACCTTCACTGCTAAGCAAAGAGCAGAAATGTTAAAAAGTATTTTTAAAAATGAACCACGAGTCAAGATCGACATGTGTAATGAGTTGGTGGTTGATTATGCGAGAAGACACAAGATCAGTTGTTTAATCAGAGGACTTAGACCTTCGGGTGATTTTGATAGTGAGTCTCAAATGGCTTCTATGAATTATCATCTTTATCCTGATATCGAAACCGTCTTTCTCATGACTGGCGGAAAGTTTTATTTTGTTTCTTCTTCCATGGTTAAGGAAGCTTATAAATGGAAAGGTGATGTTTCCAAATTTGTACCTAAAGAAGTTTTAAAATATTTAGAAAAATACACCAAGAGGATATATGTCAATAAGTAAACGAGTTCAAATTATTCCCGAATCAATCACCCTTAAATTAAACACACTGGCGGGTAAATTAAAAGATGAAGGGCGAGAAGTCTTTAATTTGACAGCAGGGCAACTGCCTTGTTTTCCACCGGAAGCCTTTATTGAAGATTTATACAAAGTGGCCAAGGAAACCAAAAGTTTTCAATATAGCCCGGTTAAAGGTACTGATGAGCTTAGAAAAAATTTTACGAATTATCTTGAACAGACCAGAGGAATAAATATTAAAGATACTCACGATTCGTTGGTTGGTAACGGAGGAAAAGCGGTTTTAACTAATATCATTTCTAGCATCGTTGATCCAGGAGATGAGGTCATTTTATTTGCTCCATATTGGATTTCTTATCCTCACATGGTTGGTCTTTGTGAAGGGAAACTGGTCATGGTGGGATCTGGAAAACAAAAATTTGTTCCTGATCTAAAACAACTTGAAGAAAAAATTACCAAGAAAACTAAAGTGATTATTTTAAATAGTCCAAGTAATCCAAGTGGTATTTATTTAAGCGATGAATGGATGAGAGATTTTGCAGTAATTCTAAAAAAACATCCAAATATTTTGGTTATCAGCGACGAAATTTATTATGAGCTGGCCTATGATGGAAAAAAACCAAAGTACTTTTATCAATTTGATAAGTCTCTTTTAGCACAAACTTTTATTGTGCATGGAATTTCCAAATCACTCGCCTGTACCGGACTTAGAATAGGTTGGTGTGTAGGCCCCAAGGAATATATAAATGCAATTGGACGTTTGCAAGGCCACATCGCTTCAGGTGCTAACAGTCTGACTCAGGAAGCTTTGAAAAACTATAATCTGTTCAATACTGAAAATTTTTTAAAACCAATGCTTGATACGCTTAGAGAAAATTCCGGTATTTTGAAATCGCAGCTGCATAAGAGAAATTTAGGGCATATCTGGTATGAGATTAATTCAGCTTTTTATTTTATGCTGAATTTAAAAGAGCTTCCCTACTTTAACAAGATTTCTTGTGGTTGCTCATGTTCGAATACTGATCAATCATTTGAAATGTGTAAAAAGTTAATGGAAGAAACTGGAGTGGTGATTGTACCCAGCAGTGACTTCGGAATTGATAATCATGCTAGAATCAGTATGGTGTTACCTGCCGCCAAATTCCAGATTGCGGTGGTTAAAATACTTGATTTTTTTACTAGGTAAAATCCAATTCCAAGTATTTAGATCAGGATAATTCTGCCTTCTAAAAAAATATGCTTTCATAGTTCATACTATAGACAAGAGATAGACTATGTCCGTCTGTCTAAAAGGTATGATAATGCTAAAAATCTTACTTTCAATTCTGACTCTAATACTTATCTGTGCATGCGGAAAATCAAGAGAAGAACTTATTGATGACACAATTGAGAAGGCCAATATTTTACTGACTTCGGGTAATTGCGATTTAGCAATTACGATCCTGGAAGGAATTGGTCGGCAGACTAAACATTTTCGTTACCTGAGAACTTTATCCTCCGCTTATGCTTGTAAGGCAGGATACAGCGAAAGCGTATTATTCGGAAATGATCTACCCAACATCTCAGCTACATCGGTTTGGGGAAGTTTATCCAGTTTTGCAACCTCAACCAAAATGACTTCTCCTACTGCAAAAAGTTTTACTAATTTAATTACTGCCATTGAAATTATTCTCTACGCCGGAGGAGGAATTCCTGCGACAACTGAACCAACAGTAGCGGAGAGAAGTGAATTTATACAAGGGACGGAACTAGGGGATTTACATACTCAAGCTCTCTACATGCTGATTTCAGCGCTTGGTATGTATTCTTATCACTACGGTGATGCTGATAATGGACTAAAATCGCAAAGAACCGCAGGGAATGATTGTTTTTTGGATTATGATGAAACTGTTTCGTTAGATGGGATTGGCAGTGATATTGGTACCATCATTATTGCCCTTCCCGGTGCCAATGCTTGCAGCGGTAGTGTCGATAGTGGACATCCAGATTTAGTTACTAGTACAGACAAGATAGCTAGACTGTGCGAAGGCGTTTTTTTATTTAATAACTTCAGGGTAATCCTGTCGGCAGTTTTAGCAGATATTGGTTCTACGGTGGATGATTTCGATTCACTTACTGATGTAAATTTAGTGTTGGATGCTCAACGAG